>Ga0335076_10001517_pt1 | contig 22532 bp, 18 predicted proteins | sample Lox_Sample_25_FD_206717 | JGI IMG/M metagenome (GOLD analysis project Ga0335076, IMG submission 206717) | Soil microbial communities from Loxahatchee National Wildlife Refuge, Florida, United States - Lox_Sample_2.5 | ecosystem: Environmental > Terrestrial > Soil > Wetlands | place: USA... | reverse complement strand
AGCGGGTGCGGCTCGAAGGGCTTCGATTTGAGCTCGGGATGATACTGCACGCCGATGAACCAGGGATGATCGGGGAACTCGATCGTCTCCGGCAGCTCGCCATCGGGTGACATGCCGGCGAAAACCAGCCCGGCATCTTCGAGCTTGCCCTTGTAGTGAATGTTGACCTCGTAGCGGTGGCGATGACGCTCGCTGATATGCGTCGCGCCATAGATCCGGCCGATCCGGCTTCCCGGCGCCAGCACGGCATGATAGGCACCGAGCCGCATGGTGCCGCCGAGATCGCCGCCCGCCGCGCGCCGTTCGAGCGCGTTGCCGCGCGTCCACTCGGTCATCAGCCCTACCACCGGATGCTCGCAAGGTCCGAACTCGGTCGAGCCCGCGCCTTTGAGGCCGGCGAGATGGCGTGCGGCTTCGATCACCGCCATCTGCATGCCGAAGCAGATGCCGAAATAGGGCACTCGCCGCTCGCGCGCGAAACGCGCCGCGGCGATCTTGCCTTCACTGCCGCGCTCGCCGAAGCCGCCGGGGACCAGGATGCCGTGCACGGCCTCGAGATGCTGGACTGCGTCCTGCTGCTCGAAGATCTCGCTGTCGAGCCAGTTGAGCTTCACCCGCACGTGATTGGCGATGCCGCCATGGGTGAGCGCTTCGGCCAGCGATTTGTAGCTGTCGAGCAGATGCGTGTATTTGCCGACGACGGCGATGTTCACCTCGCCCTCGGGCCGGCGGATGCGGGTGACCACCTCCTCCCAGCGCCCGAGATCGGGCGCGCTGCCGCTGACGGCGAAATGGGCGCAGACCTCGCGGTCGAAGCCTTGCAGATGATAGGCGTTGGGCACGTCGTAGATGGTGTCGACGTCGAGCGCGGGAATGACGCGGCTTTCGCGCACATTACAGAAGAGCGCGATCTTCTTGCGCTGGCTTTCGGGGATCGGGCGGTCGGAGCGGCAGAGCAGGATGTCGGGCTGGATGCCGAGGCCGAGCAGCTCCTTGACCGAATGCTGCGTCGGCTTCGTCTTGAGCTCGCCGGCCGACGGGATCCACGGCACCAAGGTCAGGTGAACGAACATCGAGCGGTCTCGGCCGAGCTCGTTGCCAAGCTGGCGGATCGCCTCGAGGAAGGGCAGGCTCTCGATGTCGCCCACCGTGCCGCCGATCTCGCACAACACGAAATCCTCGTCGCCGTCGAGATCGGCCTGGATGAACTCCTTGATCGCGTCGGTGACGTGCGGGATGACCTGCACGGTGGCGCCGAGATACTCGCCGCGCCGCTCGCGGCCGATCACCGTCGAATAGACGCGGCCGGTGGTGACGCTGTCGCTGCGCCGCGCGGCGACCCCGGTGTAGCGCTCGTAGTGGCCGAGATCGAGATCGGTCTCGGCGCCGTCATCGGTGACGTAGACCTCGCCATGCTGATAGGGACTCATCGTCCCCGGATCGACATTGAGATAGGGATCGAGCTTGCGCAGCCGCACCTTGAAGCCGCGCGCCTGCAGCAGCGCGCCGAGCGCCGCTGCCGAAAGACCTTTGCCAAGAGAGGAGACCACGCCGCCGGTGATGAAAATGAACCGCGCCATGGACCTCCAATCTAAGCAAGCCGAAGCGGCGGTACAACCGAAAGCGTCGGCTTGCCGCGGCAGCCGCGGATTTGCTCGGGTTTCCTCGGCGATATCGGCGCCATCGCCGCCGGAATTCACCCTCGGATGCGGCCCGGGCGCGGGCGGAAACCGGCGATTGACAACGAGTCGCAGCGAGTCGCCGCCATCGGGATGCAGCCACTCCGGCGCTGCCTGGCGCGCGGCGCGCCGCTACTTCGCGAGCGGCGCGGTGGGCTGAGCCGGCGGCGCGGGCGCCGCGGGGGCGGTCGGCGAGGCCGGCGCGGCCGGCGGCGGCGGCGCCGGCTGGCTTTGCGGCGGCGGCGCGGTCAGCAGCGAATCGGTCGCCGGCTGACGGTTGCCGGCGAGATAGGCCAGGGTGAGGCTGGTGACGAAGAAGGCCGCCGCCAGGATCGCCGTCGTCCGCGTCAGCAGGTTCGCGGTGGAGCGGCCGGTCATGAAGCCGGACATGCCGCCGCCCCCCATGCCGAGCGCGCCGCCTTCGCTCTTCTGCAGCAGGATGACGCCGATCAGGGCGGCGGCGATCATGAGATGGATGACGAGAATGACGGTGGTCATGACATATATCCCGGACGGGTCGGGAGGAGCGTTATGTAGCGCTTTCCCCGCGCGAATGCCAGACGCCTAGTCGGCGGCTTCCGCAATCGCCCAGAAATCCGCGGCATCGAGGCTGGCGCCGCCGACCAGGGCGCCGTCGACATTGGCGATCCGCAGCAGTTCCCAGGCATTGTTGGGCTTGACCGATCCGCCATAAAGGAGCCGCACCGACGCGGCGCCGGTCACCCTGCCCGCGAGCGCCGCGCGCAGATGCGCGTGCACGTCGGCGATCTCGGCCGGCGTCGGCGTCCGACCGGTGCCGATCGCCCAGATCGGCTCATAGGCGATCACGAGCTCGGCGGCGCTGAGGCCTTCGGGCAGGGATCCCGCAATCTGCCGCGACACGATGTCGAGGCAGCGCCCGGCATCGCGCTCCTGCGCCGTCTCGCCGACGCAGAGGATGGTGACAAGGCCGGCTTCGCGCGCCGCTTTGACCTTGGCGCGAATCAGCGCATCGCTCTCGTGATGGTCGGTGCGGCGCTCGGAATGGCCGAGAATGACATGGCTGCAGCCGGCATCTTTCAGCATGGCGGCGCTGATATCGCCGGTATGAGCGCCGCGCTGCCGCGTATGGCAATCCTGGCCGCCGAGCCAGAGGATGCTGCCCGCAATCGCCTCGGCGACCACGGAGAGCAGCGTTGCCGGCGGGCACAGCAGGAGATCGGGACCGGGCGAGCCTGCGGCGGCGCGCCGCACCAGCTCTTTCGCCAAGGCGACACCACCGGCCTTGAGCCCGTTCATCTTCCAGTTTCCGGCGATCAGCTTGCGCATCGATGTCCGCCTTCTCCCGAGCGCCGCTTGCGCTTCGCCCTCCTAGCAAACCGGGCTGCCTTCGGCCAGCCGCCCTTGCGAGGCCGACCCGGCCGCCTCTATCATCCGGGCCACGCCGGCGCCCGATTTGGCGCGGCCTCACAGCATCTGCCGCCCATGTTACAAGCGATCCGCTCCCGTGCCTCGTCCGTCGTCGTCAAAATTCTGTTCGGCGTCCTGGTCATCAGCTTCGGCGTCTGGGGCATCGGCGACATCTTCCGCAATCGCGGCGTTGACACGACCGTCGCCACGGTCGGCGGCCGCAACATCGATGTCCGGACGCTGAACCAGGCGGTGCAGCAGGATGCCGAGCGCTGGCGCCAGGCGCTGCACGGCACCACGCTCGACAATGAGCAGCTGAAGCAGCTCGGCATCGTCGACACCGCGCTGCAGCGGCTGATCGACGGCCAGCTTACCGATCTCGAGGTCGACCGTCTCGGCCTTGCCGTGAGCGATCAGGCGATCGACGACATGATCCGCGCCAACAAAGGCTTCCAGAACGCGCAGGGCCAGTTCGATCCTTCGCTCTATCTCCAGTTCGTCGCCGCGCAGCACATGACGCCGCAGCAATTCAAGGCGCAGCTGCGCGACGACATCGCGCGGCAGAATCTCGAAGAAGCGCTGGTCGCCGGCATCAAGCCGCCCGCGCTGCTGGTCGACACGCTCTACCGCATGCGCGCCGAGAAGCGCACGGCCGAAGCGGTCGTGCTGCCGCCGAGCGCCGCCGCCGATCCCGGCACGCCGAGCGACACGGAGATCGCCGCCTTCTACGACAAGCACAAGGACGAGTTCCGCGTGCCCGAGCTGCGCAGCTTCAGCCTCGGCACCTTGCTGCTCGACGATGTCGCGGCCCAGATCAAGGTGCCGGACGACAAGCTGAAACAGGAATATCAGAATCGTCTCAACGAGTTCCAGGCGCCGGAAGAGCGCGATTTCCAGCAGATCCTGCTGCCCGACGAGGCCAAGGCGAAAGCCGCGGCCGCGGAGCTGGCGCAGGGCAAGGATTTCGCGACCGTCGCCAAGGACGTCGCCGGCGCCACCCCGGATACGCTCGATCTCGGCTTCTTCAAGGAAGACGATCTGCCGGCGCAGCTCGCCAAGCCCGCCTTCGCGCTGAAGCCGGGAGAGACGACGCCGCCGATCCACGACGCGCTCGGCTGGCACATTCTGCGCCTCGTCGAGGTGAAGCCGGCAGCAACGCAGCCCTTCGACGCGGTGAAGGACAAGCTCGCCAAGGAGATCGCGCGCGACCAGGCCGGCGACCAGATGGCCAAGCAATACGACAAGCTCGAGGACGCGCTTGCCGGCGGCGCCACCTTCGCCGAGGTGACGCAGCGTTTCGGCCTCAAGGTGACCAAGGTCGAGAATGTCGACGCCAATGGCCGCGGCAGCGACGGCAAGCCGGTCGAGCTGCCGGTCTCCAGCTCCGACATCCTCAAGACGGCGTTCAGCACCGATGCCGGGCAGATGAGCCAGCTCGATGATCTCGGCGAAAACGGCTACTACGTGCTGCAGGTCGACAAGGTGACGCCGGCGGCGGTGAAGCCGCTCGACCAGGTGAAGCCGCAGGTCGTCGAGCTCTGGCAGCAGCAGAAGCGCGACGCCGCGCTCGAGGCCCTCGCCAAAGAGATCGTCGGCGAAGTGAAGGCCGGCAAGCCGCTCGCCGAGATCGCCGCCCAGCACAAGCTCACCACCTTTACCACCGCGCCGCTGAGCCGCGCCGGCGGCGATCCGCAAGTGCCGCCGACGCTGGTCGCCAGCATCTTCAGCGCGAAGCCGGGTGAAGCGGTCTATGCCACCGGCAATGACGGCTATGTCGTCGCCGTGGTGAAGGATGTGATCGCCGCCGATCCGGCCAAGGACCAGAAAGGCGTCGAGCAATTCGCCGACCGGCTGGTGACACCGGGCTTGCGCGACGACATGCTCGACGAGTTCGATCAGGCGCTGCGCAAGCAATACCCCGTCAGCATCGACCAGAACGCCGTGGCGCGCGCGTTCTAGGATGCGTGCGATGACGTCGACGCTCCAGCCACCAATTATCGCTTTGCCCGCGAAAGCGGGCATCCAGAGCCTCCCATGCGATGACCGGGGCGTGTGCTCTGGGTCCCCGCTTTCGCGGGGACGGCGGGATACCTATTGCAATAGCAGTGCTGCTCGGCTGACGCGCTAGCCCCGCCCATGCAGCTCGCCCCCGGCTTCGACCCGTTCAAAGAGCGCTACGGCGCCGGCAAGCCGGTGCTGGTGTGGACCTCGCTGATCTCCGATCTGGAGACTCCGGTCTCGGCCATGCTGAAGCTGGCGGATGGGCGGCCGAACAGTTTTCTCTTCGAATCCGTCGAAGGCGGTGCCACGCGCGGCCGCTATTCCTTCATCGGCCTCAAGCCCGACCTCATCTGGCGCTGTCGCGGCAATGCGGCCGAGATCAATCGCAAAGCCCGCTTCGATGCCGAGGCTTTCGAGCCCGCGCCGAGCGGCGCGCTCCAGAGCCTGCGCGCGCTCATCGCCGAATGCCGCGTCGAGACCCCGGCGCCGTTGCCGCCGATGGCGTCGGGGCTTTTCGGCTATATCGGCTACAACATGGTGTCGCTGATGGAGCGGCTGCCGGACACCAAGCCGGACAAGCTCGGCATCCCGGACGGCCTCTTCCTGCGCCCGAGCGTGATCTGCATCTTCGACACCATCGCCGACAGCGTGACCCTGGTGACGCCGGTCTGGCCCGAGCCCGGCCTCTCCGCCGCCGCCGCTTACGACCGCGCGCGCGAGCGGCTTGCGGACATCATCACCGATTTCGAGCGCAGCCTGCCGCATCGCCGCGAAGCCGCCGAGGTGGTGCGCGAGCTGCCGCCGCCCGAAGCCAACATGGCGCGCGTCGACTGCCTCGCCATGGTCGAGCAGGCAAAGGAGTACATCCGCGCCGGCGAGATCTTCCAGGTGGTGCCGTCGATGCGGCTACGCGTGCCGTTCCGCCTGCCACCCTTTGCCCTCTATCGCGCGCTGCGCCGCCTCAATCCCTCGCCCTTCCTGTTCTTCCTCGATTTCGGCGGTTTTTCGGTCGTCGGCTCGAGCCCCGAAGTGCTGGTGCGGCTGCGCGACGGCAAAGTCACCATTCGCCCCCTCGCCGGCACGCGCCGGCGCGGCGCCACCGCCGTGGAGGACGCGGCGCTCGCCGAGGAGTTGCTTGCCGATCCCAAGGAGCGTGCCGAGCATCTCATGCTGCTCGACCTCGCGCGCAACGATGTCGGCCGCGTTGCCAGGATCGGCACGGTGCGCGTCACCGAGCAGATGGTGATCGAGCGCTACAGCCATGTCATGCATATCTGCAGCCATGTCGAGGGCGAGATCGATCCCCGCCACGATGCCATGGATGCTCTCGTCGCCGGCTTCCCCGCCGGCACGCTCTCCGGCGCCCCCAAGGTGCGGGCGATGGAGATCATCGACGAGCTCGAGACCGAACGGCGCAATCTCTATGGCGGCGCCGTCGGCTATTTCGCCGGCGATGGCAGCATGGATACCTGCATCGTGCTGCGCACGGCGGTGGTGAAGGATGGCGAGATGGTGGTTCAGGCCGGCTGCGGCGTCGTCGCCGACAGCGACCCCGCCGCCGAGCACCAGGAAATCCTCGACAAGGCGCGCGCCCTTTTCCGCGCCGCCGAGGAAGCCGTGCGCTTCGCGCGCGGGTAAGGCAAAAAACCAGAAAGGGAGATCGCTGGGGATAGGGGGATTTGGATTTGCGCGCCTTCGGCGCGATCAGATCGCCCCCTCCCCCCGATCAGCTCTCGCCGGTCATGCCACCGATCTTGGACAGCTGCTTCATCCCGTGGATCCGCCCGCCAAGAGCGTGCGCTGACGCACGATCGTGCTCAACGGCACCAGCACGAAGCCTTTCGCCTTCAGCCCGGCGAGCCAGGGGGTGAGCACGTCGAGGGTCACATCATGGGGATGGCCGATGGCGATGGCGCTGCCGTGGCGGCGCGCGATTTCCTCGGTCTCGGCGAGCTGCGCCTCGATCGCCGCGGGCTCGATCACATTGTCGAGGAAGACATCGCGTCCGGCATGCGGCACGCCGAATTTCCGCGCCAGCTCGATGCCGACGCTGTTGCCAATGGTGCGGGAATCGAGGAACAGCAGGCCGCGTGCCTTCAGCTCCTCGAGCACCCAGCTCATGCCGGCCGCATCGGCGGTGAAGCGGCTGCCCATGTGGTTGTTGATGCCGACATAGCCGTCGAAGCGGTCGAGATCCCAGCGCAGCCGGCGCAGCACCTCGTCGCGGCTGAGATCCACCGAGAGCCCGTTCGGACCCATATCCTCGCTGCGGCTGATCGGCTCCATGGGCACATGCAGCATGAGCTCATGCCCGTTGCGATGCGCCGCCTCGGCCATCTGCGGCAGGTCGGTGGCGTAAGCCATGAAGGAGAGCGTGACCGGCTCGGGCAGCGCGATGGCGCGCTCGGCGCCTTTCCTGTCGAGGCCGACATCGTCGAGGACGATAGCGATCTCCGGCCTGCCATCGACCGGCGGCGGCGGTACGGCAAAGCGCAGCCAGGCGGGCTCGCCGCGCCGCGCCGGGACGGGCGGCGGCAAGGCGGCGAGCCTGGTCCCCGACGGCACCGGCGGCAGCGCCGCCGCGCGCGTCGCATCGTCGGGAACGACCGCCTCGCCCTCTTCGTCCGGCGCGGCTGGGAAAGGTAGGGTGATGCGGGCGTTAGCCGCAGGCGGCGCCGGCCGGGGCGCGGACACCGGGACCGGGGCCGTCGCGGGGGGCGCTACCGGGGTGGTGGCCGTTACCGGCGCATCGAGCGCGAGCTGCGGCTCCGGCTGCGGGCTCGGCAGCGCCACCCAGGTCGCGATCGCGATCACCGCGAGCGCCGCTGCGCCGCAGCCGAGATTGACCCAGAGCCGGGGGCTCGGGGTCGGGAGCGACAGAATCGGCCACGACCAAATGATGTGGCGCCGCTGCAGAAGGCGCGCCGCGGCCGGGACCGGCGGGCGCGGTCGCGCACGCGGCCGGGCCGGACGCGGGCCGGGCCGGCGCAGCAGAGCGACGAATTCCTCAAGTTTGTCGTCCATAGGCGTCAGGCGCGAGTTTAGCCGAAATGGTTAATGATTCTCTTCCGCCAGCTCGTCGAGGATCGGGCAATCCGGCCGGTGATCGCCGTGACAGCGCTCGACGAGGCTCTGCAAGGCCTGGCGCATGCGGCCCAGCTCGGCCATGCGGGCGTCGATCTGATCGAGGTGCTCGAGCGCGAGGCGCCGCACATCGGCGCTGGCACGGTGATGGTCGCGCCACAGCGCCACCAGCGCCCCCACCTCCTTGATCGAGAAGCCGAGCTGCCGCGCATGCTGGATGAAGCGCAGGGTCTGCAGCTGGCGCTCGTCATAGCGGCGGTAATTGCCGTCCGAGCGGGCCGGCGCGTCGATGAGGCCGACGCTCTCATAGTAGCGGATAGTTTTTGTCGGCAGCCCGGTCGCAGCCGCCGCGTCACCGATATTCATCCGCCCCTCCAGCACCTCGCGAGCGCTCCAGCGCTCGTCGAGGGCGGCTCCGATTAGCACCAATGGCCCCGAAAAATCCACAATATCAAGATATTACAAGCTCTTCCCGCAGGCCGCACGGATCACAACAGATAATCGGCGTCGGCACGGCAAGAAAATCCATTCCGCGCCGCACGCTCGACCGCGTCGCGCCTGCCCTCCCCGCTACCCCTTCGTCAGCGCATCGATCTCCGCCAGCTCCGCCGCCGTCAGCGCCCAATCGCCGGCCTTGATGTTCTGCTCGACCTGCTCGGGCCGGGTGGCGCCGGCGATGACGCTGCCCACGGCCGGCCGTGCCAGCAGCCAGGAGAACGCGAGCTGCAGCAGGCTGCGGCCGCGCGCGGCGCAGAAGCGCTCGAGGCGCTCCAGCTTCTGCCAGTTCTCCGGGCTCAGATAGCGCGTCGCATAGCGCTGCTCGCGGCTGATGCGCGCATTCTCCGGCATCGCCTCGCGCTTGTATTTGCCGGTGAGGAGGCCGCTCGCCAGCGGAAAGAACGGCAGGAGACCGAGACCGTAGCGCTCGATCACCGGCAGCCGCTCGCGCTCGAGATCGCGCACCAGGAGGCTGTATTCATCCTGGCAGGAGATGAACGCGTTGTGGCCGTGATGCCGCGCCGTCCACGCCGCCTCGACCACCTGCCACGCGGCGAAGTTGGAGCAGCCGATATAGCGCACCTTGCCGTGACGCACGAGATCATCGAGCGCGCGCAGCGTCTCCTCGATCGGTGTTTGCGGGTCGGGCTGATGCACTTGATAGAGATCGATCCAATCGGTCTTGAGCCGCTTCAGGCTCGCTTCGACCGCGCTCATGATGTAGCGGCGCGAAGCGCCTTTGGAGCGCTCATCCATGGCCATGCCGAACTTGGTCGCGAGCACGATCTCGTGCCGGCGGCCGCTCAGGATCTGGCCGAGCTGCTCCTCGGAAGCGCCGCAGTCGCCACCATTCAGCCGGCCATAGATGTCAGCGGTGTCGAACAGCGTGATGCCGAGATCGAGCGCCTTGTGCACGATGCGGCGCGATGCGTCGACATCGACCCTGCCGCCGAAATTGTTGCAGCCGAGCCCGATCTCGGAGACCAGAAGGCCGGATGTGCCGAGGGTGCGTTGCTTCATGCGCTTTCTCTCCTTCGCCTTGCTCAAGCCGGCGCGTGTCGGGCCGCACTATAGCCTTGCGGCGTTAATTTCACCCCTGGGCCCGGACCTGATATAACCAGCCTCATGTTCCTGTTGATCGATAACTACGACAGCTTCACCTACAACCTCTGGCACTATCTGGGCGAGCTCGGCGCCGAGGTGGTGGTGAAGCGCAACGACGCGATCTCGGTCGAGGCGGCGCTGGCGCTCCGGCCGCAGGGCATCGTCATCTCGCCGGGGCCGAGCGATCCCGACCATGCCGGCATCTGCCTCGAGCTGGTGCGCCGCGCCGGCCGCATCCCGCTGCTCGGCGTTTGTCTCGGCCATCAGGCGATCGGCCAGGCCTTCGGCGGCAAGGTGGTGCGCGCACCGGTGCCGATGCATGGCAAGGTGAGCGAGATTCGCCATGCCGGCGTCGGCGTCTTCGCCGGCTTGCCCGATCCCTTCCCGGCGACGCGCTATCACTCGCTCATTGTCGAGCGCGCGAGCCTGCCGGCGGCGCTCACCGTCACCGCCGAATGCGACGGGCTGATCATGGGCGTTGCCCATCGCGAGCGCCCCGTCCATGGCGTGCAGTTCCATCCCGAGAGCATCGCCTCGCTCGGCGGTCACGACCTCCTGCGCAATTTCCTTGCCATCGCCGCCCGGGAGAGCGTCGCCGCATGACCGAAGCGGCGCCCGATTTCCGCGCGCTCCTCGCCAAGGTCGCGACCGGGCGGCAGCTCAGCGAGGCCGAAGCCGCGGCCGCGTTCGATGCGATGATGTCGGGCGATGCGACGCCCTCGCAGATGGGCGCCTTCCTGATGGCGCTGCGCGTCCGCGGTGAGACCGTCGAAGAAATCACCGGCGCCGCGCGCACCATGCGCGCGAAGGCGCTGAGGGTCGCGGCGCCCAAGGAGGCGATCGACATCGTCGGCACCGGCGGCGACGGCCAGGGCAGCTTCAACATCTCGAGCGCCGCGGCGCTGGTGGTGGCGGGCTGCGGCGTCCCGGTGGCAAAGCACGGCAACCGCAAGGCCTCGTCGCTGACCGGCGCGGCCGATGTGCTGGAAGCGCTCGGCGTCAACATCAATTGCGATGTGAGCCTCGTCGAGCGCGCGATCGCCGAGGCCGGCATCGGCTTCCTCATGGCCCAGCGCCATCACAGCGCCATGCGCCATGTCGCGCCGACGCGCGTCGAGCTCGGCACCCGCACGATCTTCAACCTGCTGGGGCCGATCGCGAACCCCGCCGGGGTCACGCGCCAGCTCGTCGGCGTTTTCGCGCGCGACTGGGTGAAGCCGATTGCCGAAGTGCTGGGGAAGCTCGGCACCGAGCGCGCCTGGGTGGTGCATGGCGACGGGCTCGACGAGCTCACCACCACCGGCACCAGCCATGTCGCCGAGCTGCAGGGCGGCAAGGTCGCCAGCTTCGAGGTGACGCCCGAGGATGCCGGCCTCCCGCGCGCGCGGCTCGACGACATCAAGGGCGCCGACCCCGCCACCAACGCCGCCCGCATGGTGGTGGTGCTCGAAGGCAGGCGCGGTCCGCTGCGCGACGTCGTGCTGCTCAACGCCGCGGCGGCGCTCATCGTCGCCGGCCGCGCCAAGGATCTGCGCGAAGGCGTCGCCGAAGCGGCGCGGTCGATCGACAGCGGTGCCGCCAAGCGCGCGCTGGAACAGCTGATCGCCATCACCAATATGCCGCTTTCCGCATGAGCGACGTGCTGCAGCGCATCTGCGCCGAAAAGCGCCGCGAAATTGCCGCCGCGAAAGCGGCGCGGCCCGCGGCTGCGCTGCACCAAGCGGCGGAAGCGGCCACGGCGCCCCGCGGCTTTGCCGCGGCGCTGCGCCGCGCCGCCGCTGCCGGGCGCTATGGCCTCATTGCCGAGATCAAGCGCGCGAGCCCCAGCCGCGGCCTGATCCGCGCCGACTTTGATCCGCCATCGCTCGCCCGCGCTTATGCTCGGGGCGGCGCCACCTGCCTCTCGGTACTCACCGACGAGCCTTATTTCCAGGGCCGGCCCGAGCATCTCGTCGCGGCACGCGGCGCGGTCGGATTACCGGTTCTACGCAAAGACTTCATGCTCGATCCTTATCAAGTACTGGAGGCGCGCGCGCTGGGTGCCGATGGCATCCTGCTCATCTTGGCCGCGCTCGAGGACGGCGAGGCGCGCGTCCTCGCCGACGCCGCGGCGGATTGGGGCATGGATGTTCTGGTCGAAGTGCACGACCGGAGGGAGCTCGACCGCGCGGTCCGGCTCGGGGCTTCACTCATCGGCATAAATAACCGTAATCTCAAAACTTTGCAGGTCGATCTTTCGGTAACCGAGAAGCTCGCTGCAGCGCTCCCGCCGGGAACGCTGGGGGTGAGCGAGAGCGGGCTCGAGCACCCTTCCGACCTCGCGCGCATGGCGCGTGCCGGCGCGCGCTGCTTCCTCATCGGCGAATCCCTGATGCGGCAAAGCGATGTCGAGGCGGCGACCCGGGCGCTGCTGGCGCCAGCCGAGGCGCGGGCGTGAGCCGCCTCAGCCATTTCGACGAGAAGGGCGACGCGGCGATGGTCGACGTCTCGGCCAAGCCCGAGACCGAGCGCATCGCCATCGCCGGCGGCAGCGTCGTCATGCAAAAGGCGACGCTCGACCTGATCATGGCCGGCGGCGTCAAGAAAGGCGACGTCCTGTCGGTGGCGCGGCTCGCCGGCATCATGGGCGCCAAGCGGACACCTGACCTCATCCCGCTCTGCCATCCCTTGGCGCTGAGCTCGGTCGCGGTCGAGCTCAGCTGCGTGCCCGAGCGTCATGCCGTCGACATCACCGCCACCTGCAAGGTGACGGCGCGCACCGGGGTCGAGATGGAGGCGCTCACCGCCGTTGCCGTGGCCGCGCTCACGGTCTACGACATGTGCAAAGCCGTCGACCGCAGCATGCGCATCGAAGGCATCCGCCTGCTGCGCAAAGCTGGAGGCAAATCAGGCGTTTACGAGGCGCCGCAATGATTTCAGTCGAGGAAGCGCGGCGGCGCCTGCTGGCGCCGCTGAAGCCCTTGGGGATCGAGCAGGTGGCGCTCAGCGACGCGGCCGGGCGCGTGCTCGCCGAGCCGGTCGCGGCGCGGCGCACCCAGCCGCCCTGGCCGGTCTCGGCGATGGATGGCTATGCCGTGCGTGCTGCCGATGTCGCGCGCGTGCCCGTGCGCCTCAGCGTCGTCGGCAGCGTGCCGGCGGGCCAGGCCTTTGCCGGCACGGTCGGGCGCGGCGAAGCCGTGCGCATCTTCACCGGCGCGCCCGTGCCTGAGGGCGCGGACAGCATCGTCATCCAGGAGGATACCGAGCGGCAGGGCGAGATGGTGGAGGTGCGCGAAGCGGCGCCTCTTGGCCAGCATGTGCGTCCTGCCGGGCTCGATTTCCGCGAAGGCGAGATCGGTCTTTCGCCGGGCCGCCGCCTCAATGCCAGGGAGATCGGCCTCGCCGCCGCGATGAACCGTCCCTGGCTCATGGTTTATCGCCGGCCGCGCATCGCCATCCTGCCGACGGGGGATGAGGTGGTGATGCCGGGCGATCCGGTCGGGCCCAATCAAATCGTCAGCTCCAACGGCCTGGCGCTGGCGGCGCTGGTGACCGAGCTGGGCGGCCTCCCCCTCCACCTCCCGATCGCGCCCGACAAGGCCGACGCGCTGCAGCGCATCGCCGAAGCGGCGACCGGCGCCGATTTCCTGGTCACCACCGGCGGCGCTTCGGTCGGCGAGCATGATCTGGTGCGCGAAGCGCTCGGCGCGGCCGGGCTCACTCTCGATTTCTGGAAAATCGCCATGCGGCCGGGCAAGCCGCTTATGGTAGGACGCTACCGCGAGACGCCGATGATGGGCCTCCCCGGCAACCCGGTCTCGAGCCTGGTCTGCGGCCTGCTCTTCCTGAAGCCCGCGCTCGAGCGCCTCACCGGGCTCAGCACCGCCGAGCCGGCGCCGCTGCGCGCACGCCTCGCCGTGGCCCTGCCGCAAAATGACCGCCGGCAGGACTATCTCCGCGCGACGCTCGCCCGCGCCGCCGACGGCACCCTCGAGGCCCGCCCCTTCGCCAAGCAGGACAGCTCGATGATGTCGTTGCTGGCGCGCTCGGACTGCCTGGTGGTGCGGGCGCCGCACGCGCCAGCGGCCGCCCCGGGCGACATGGTCGAGATCGTGCCGCTTGCGCCCGACTCGGTTTTCGCCTGAACGTTGTGCGGTTATCCACACGGAATGCTTGACGCCGCTTCGGAACCAAACTAGAACACGGTCTAGGGTTTTGGTTTTGTTCTGTCATAGCGCCGCGGGGCCAGCCATGCTGACACGCAAGCAATACGAGTTGCTGATTTTCATCAATCGGAGGCTCTCGGAAAGCGGCGTCTCGCCGTCCTTCGAGGAGATGAAGGAGGCGCTGGGCCTCAAGTCGAAATCCGGCATCCATCGGCTGATCAGCGGGCTCGAGGAGCGCGGCTTCATCCGCCGGCTGCCGCATCGTGCCCGCGCGCTGGAGGTGGTGCGGCTGCCGGAGGATACGGCCTATGCGGCGCAGCGCAGCCGCGCCGGCGAGCGCGCCCGCTTCTCCCCCACTGTCATCCGCGGCGATTTCAAAGCGGCGCTGCCGAGCGCGGCAACCAGCGATGCCGGCGAAGCAACGCAGCTGCCCCTGCTCGGCCGCATCGCCGCCGGCACGCCGATCGAGGCGCTGCGCGATCCCACGACCACCATCGGCGTGCCCCAAAGCTTCATCGGCAAAGGCGAGCACTACGCGCTCGAAGTCGCCGGCGACAGCATGATCGATGCCGGCATCCTCGATGGCGACACCGTGCTCATTCAGCGCTGCGACTCCGCCGAGAACGGGCAGATCGTCGTCGCCATCATCGACGACAACGAAGTCACCTTGAAGCGGCTGCGCCGGCGCGGCGATTCGATCGCGCTCGAGCCCGCCAACAAGGACTACGAAACCCGCATCTTCGGCCCCGACCGCGTCAAGGTGCAGGGCAAGCTGATCGGGCTGTTGCGGCGATATTGAAACGCGAGCACGTAGTGCTCGTCGTTGGCGGCGTCAGCGGTTGCGCAGCAACCGCGAGAGCCGCACAGAGCGGACTAGCCAAGGCTGCGCAGCTTTATGCGAGCCTGAACCGCGCCGCTCTCGCCGTTGCTACGCAACGGCTGACGCGGCCGCCGACGAACTTCCTTCGGCAGTTCGCGGCAGGTCCAGCGTCGTGGTGCGGCGCAGCTCGCGGCGCTCGCTGAAATCGTAGCGGCGGCCGCGGTGGAGCGTGCAGCGATTGTCCCAGATGACGAGATCGCCGACGCGCCAGCGGTGGCGGTAGACGAAGCGGCGCTCGGTCGCATGCTCCAGCAGATCCGACAGCATCAAGCGGCCTTCGGGCAGCGTCCAGCCGAGGATGGCGCGCGCATGGACGCCGACGAAAAGCAGCTTCCGCCCCGAGCCCGGATGGGTGCGGATGAGCGGCCAGCGCACCGGCGGCAGCACCGCCTTCTCTTCCTCGGTCCAGTCGGTGGTGCCGAGCAGCATGCGCGAGTGGAGCGCATAGTGCTCGGTCTCGAGCCCCGCCAGCTCGTGCTTGAGCGTCTCCGGCAGCGCGTCATACGCGGCGCGGAGATCGGCATATTCGGTCTCGCCGCCCCAGGACGGCAGCGCCACGGCCGATAGCATCGAATAGCGCGCCGAGGGCTGCTGGAACGAGCTGTCGCTGTGCCAGAGCTGATTGGCCACCATGCTGGCGACGCGCCGGCTGTCGCGGGCGGCGATCGCGCCATCGGCGGCGACGTTGGAAATGTCGATCAGCTCGTCATATTTCAAGCGGTGCGGGCCTTTGATGGCGCGGCGCAAGCCGATATCGAGCGTGCCGAACGCGCGCGCGAAAGCGACCTGTTGATCCTGGTCGAGCGGCTGGTCGGGGAAGACCAGCACGGCAAAGCGGTCCATCGCCGCTTGGATCTCGTCCCGTTCCGCTGCCGCGAGCGGCTGGCGCAGATCGATGCCGCGGGCCTCGGCGGCGAACAGCGGATGCAACGGCGTCAGCGCAAGCGCCATGGCGAGCCCTCCCGGTTTTCGCCAGTGGAAGACCTGCAGCCCAGCTTGTCAATCGCGCCGCAGCCCGGAAAGCGTCGAGAACACCCCTGGGCCACCACTTATCGCTTTGCCCGCGAAAGCGGGCATCCAGAGCTTCAGGCGCGATAGCCGGGGCGCGTGAGCTGGGTCCCCGCTTTCGCGGGGACGGCGAAAATTGGGAGCTTCCGCATTACAGAGAAGTGCTCTAACCGCTCTAGCGCCGTCGCAGCGGCGGAATCCTTGGGGCCACCAGCAGATGGGGCAGCTGCGCCGGATCGAGCCGAAAGGCCGCGGGATATTTGTCGGGGTTTCGGTTCTCCTCGGGCTCCGTCGACCGCCAGGCATAGAGACAGGTGGCGCAGCCGAAGACGGTCCAGACCCCCGCGACCGGGGAGGTGCTGCGCACCTCGATCCTGGTCGACCGGCAGCGCGGGCATGTGGCGGGAAGATCGGTCATTTCTGCAGCTCCTTCACCAGCGCCGCCAACTTCTCGCGCCAGGCATCCGTGCGCTGCGGCATGTCGAGCTCCTCGCCGTAATCGCCGCGGATGTCGGGCGCGATCGGCGTCGTCGCATCGATGATCATTTTGTGCACGATGCCGCTCGGCTCCCCGGCGGGATCGAGGAGATTCACGGAAAGATTGGGCAAGATGACAACGTCGCCGGCGGGATTCACCTTGACGGAGACGGCCCACATGACTTGTTTCAAGTCGAACGGGTCGACATCGGCATCGACAACGATGACGATCTTGGCGTAGCCAAGGCCGTGCGGGGTGGTCAGCAGACGCATGCCGATCGCCTTGGCGAAGCCGCCGTAGCGGGTCTTGGTGGACACGATCACCACCAGCCCATGGGTGTAGAGCGCGTTGACGGCAACCACCTCGGGGAAAGCGCTGTTGAGCTGCACGAAGATCGGCGCGCTCGTCGTCATCGCCTGCAAGAAGTCGAGCTCGGTCCACGGCCGGCCGACATAACAGGAATCGTAGATCGGATTCCGGCGGTGCGAGACCCGGTCGATCTCGATCACCGGATATTGGTGACAACCCGAGTAATAGCCGGGGAACTCGCCGAACGGCCCTTCGGGCTCGCGCTGCCGGGCCAGGATCCGCCCTTCCAGCACATATTCCGAGCCCCACGGCATGTCCAACCCCTTCGCCGTCTTGACGATCCGGTAGGGCGCCCCCTGCATCACCGCCGCCATCTTGTATTCGAGCTGGTTGTAGAGCATCGGCGTCGCCGCCATCAGCGTGATGACGGGCTCGTTGCCGACGGCGATCGCCACGGGCAAATCCTCGCCGCGCTCCTCGGCATGGGCAAGGTGGATGGCAATATCGTGCTGCGGCACCGTCTGGATGCCGATGCGGTTGCGGCCCTTCACCTGCAGGCGATAGACCCCGACATTCTCGACATCGTCATTTTCCCAATCATCGGGATCGCGGCTGATGACGCAGGCCTTGTCGATGAAGTAGCCGCCATCGCCGCGGTTGACGCGAAACAGCGGCATCAGGTCGTAAAGGTTGACGTCCTTGTCGATCACCACCTCCTGCCACGGCGCGCTGGCGACGCGTTCCAGCTTCCCCGGATATTGCTGGTAGCGCTGGACAAAGGCGAAGAACTGGTCGCGCAACGGCGCGTCCTTATCCAGGCCGAGTGCCAGCGCGTGATTGGGCCATGAGCCGTGCACGTTCATCACCAGGCGAGCGCTGGCATAGCCGGCAATATTGCTGAACTGGATCGCGGGGCTGCTTTCGCCGAGCTGCGTCAGGGCGCAGGCCGCAGCCCCCACATCCGGCTCGAGGGCGACGGATTCGGTGATGCGCAAGAGCTGCCGCTCCTGCTCGAGCACGGCGAGGAATTCGCGCAAATCCTGATAGGCTCGCATGAGGTCGCTCCGCCCTTCCGTCTCAACGCGCCGCGCGCAAGGCGGCAATCTGCCGTTGCCAGCGCCGCAGCACCGCTTGCGGGTCGCGCAGTGCAAAGGTGATGCCGCTGGTCACGCTGGCGTAAGGGGCGGCGTGGACGCGCACCTTCTCCACCTCGGCCTCGAAGAAGGCGAGCGGCACCTCGGGCGCAGCATGTGCGAGGCGGCGGGCGCGCATCAGCAACTCGCACATCCCGCCATCGACCGAGAGGGTGAGCGCCAATCGTCCGTCCCGCGCCAGGTTTGCCGTCGTCTCCGACTGAGGAAAGATGGCGAAGCGGATCCTGCCGGGCGCAACGACGAGCATGTCGCCGGCGCTGAGCAAGGCGGCATGCGGCCAGCCGGCTTGGCTCACCGTGGAGAGACGCAGCGCCTCTGTCTTCGTCAACAGCTCCGTCCCGTCGAGGTAGCGCGCGACTTGCGCCGGCACCGTGTTCGCGGCCATGGTTTGCGGCGGCGTATAGGCGTGCTCGACCTCGTCCATCATCAGCTCCCGGTGGTGACGATCGCCGCTCCTCCGTCGGGTCGGCAGCGTCCGCAATCCCTGCGCACGCCGTCCCGGCGTCACGTCAAACCAAATTCGAGCGGAAATCAAAGCGCTTGCGAGCGGAGCCGCAATCGGCATCGTACCGATGGATCAACGCCCCATCGGTCAGCCGCCGCAACTGCAGCGGGCCTTCTCTGCTACCGATCTAGCGAGAGGCAGTAGACACCAATCCCCGGAGGGCGTCGAGCCTTTTGGATGTCTGACATCGCCGCGACACAACGGTGGCGTTGGCCGTCACTCGGCGCCGTGGCGGCTCTCGACCATGGCCGGCTCCGTCTCGTCCAACATCGCCTCCAGCCGCGAGCGCCGCGTCGCGCCACCGAGCCGCCGCGATAGTCGCTCGAGATAGAGATAGATGACGGGCGTGGTGTAGAGCGTCAACCATTGCGACACGAGCAGCCCGCCGACGATGGCGACGCCGAGCGGCTGGCGCAGCTCCGAGCCGGCGCCTTGGCCGAACGCGATCGGCAGGCTGCCGAACAAAGCGGCGAAGGTCGTCATCATGATCGGCCGGAAGCGCAGGAGGCAGGCCTCGTGCACGGCATCTTGCGGGCTCTTGCCTTCGACGCGCTGCGCGTGGAGCGCGAAGTCGATCATCATGATCGCGTTCTTCTTGACGATACCGATCAGCAGGATGATGCCGACGATGGCGATCACCGACAGGTCGTAATGGAGCAGCATCAGCAGGATGAGAGCACCGACGCCGGCCGCGGGCAGCGCGGAGAGGATGGTGATCGGGTGGATGTAGCTCTCATAGAGGATGCCGAGCACGATGTAGACGACGAGGATGGCGGCAGCGACAAGCAGCGGCATCGAGGAGAGCGAGGCCTGGAAAGCCTGCGCGGTTCCCTGGAACGAGCCATGCAGTCCCGGCGGCGCGCCGAGCCTCTGGGAGGCCCGCTGAATCGCGTCGACCGCCTCCCCGAGCGCGGCCCCCGGCGTCAAGTTGAACGAGAGGGTGACCGCTGGGAAGACCCCCTGATGGCTCACCGTCAACGGCTCGACGGTGGAGGTGTAATGCGCGACGACGCTGAGCGGCACCTGGGCCCCGGTTGGCGTCGACAGATAGATCTTGGAGAGCGCCGCCGGGTCGTCCTGGAATTGCGGCTGAACCTCGAGGACGACTTTGTACTGGTTCGTCGCGGTGTAGATCGTCGCGATCTGGCGCTGACCGAACGCGTCGTAGAGCGTCTGGTCGATCAGCGAAGCCGACAGCCCCAGCCGATAGGCCGCGTTACGGTCGATGGTGATCGCGACGTGCGGCGACGAGGATTGCTGATCCGAGGCGACGTCCTGGAGCTGCGGCAGCTTCTTCATCGCGCCCTCGAGTATGGGCGCCCAGTGATTGAGCTCGTCCTGATCGTTGTCGGTGAGCGTGTACTGGTACTGCGTGCGCGACAGCCTGCCGCCGACCGTGATGTTCTGCGGCACCTGCATGAAGAATTGCGCGCCTTTGACCGCGGCGACTTTCTTGCGCAGGCGCTGGATGACCTGCTCTGCGGTGGCGGTCCGCTCGCTGAACGGCTTCAACTGGAAGAAGACGCGGGCCGTGTTCTCGCCGGGATTGTAGGAGTAGGCGCCGCCGAGCGCGAACACCGCGTAGACATCCGGGTCTTGCTGGATGATGTTGACGACTTCATGAGTGACCGCGGCGGTCGAAGGGAAGGATGCATCCTGCCGGGTATCGACCTCGCCGAAGACGAAGCCCGTGTCCTGCTGTGGAAAGAAGCCCTTCGGGATCGCGACGTAGAGATAGCCCGTCGCGGCGATGAGCCCGAGGGTCGCCATCAGCGCCCCGAATTGATGGCGGAAGACGAATTTGAGGCCCCGGTCGTAGGCGTGCAGCATCGCATCGAAGCCGCGCTCGGCCCATTGACTGAAACGGCCTTGCGGGTGCAGCCCCTGCTCTTTCAGAAAGAGCGAGCACAGCACCGGCGTCAACGTCAGCGAGATCATCGCCGAGGCCAGCACCGCGACCGAGACGACAATCGCGAACTCGCGGAACAGCCGGCCGATGATCCCGCCCATGAAGAACAGCGGAATGAACACCGCGATCAGCGAGAAGGTGATCGAGACGATCGTGAAGCCGATCTGCCCCGCCCCCTTGAGCGCAGCATCGAAAGGCCGCATCCCTTCCTCGATATAGCGGACGATGTTCTCGATCATGACGATGGCGTCGTCGACCACGAAGCCGACCGAGATGGTGAGGCCCATCAGCGAAATGTTGTCGAGGCTGAGACCGCCGACATACATCACCGCAAAGGTGATCAGCAGGGACAGCGGCACCGCAAGGCTCGGAATCAGCGTCGCCCAGAGCGTCCGCAGGAAGAGGAAGATGACAATGACGACGAGGGCGATGGTCAGCAGCATCGTCATCTGGACATCGTGGACCGCAGCGCGCGTCGTTTGCGAGCGGTCGGAGACAAGGTCGACATGGACCGAGGGCGGAATCGACTGCTCCAGCTCCGGCATCATCGCCTTGATGCGGTCGACGAGCGCGATCGTGTTGGCGCCCGGCGCCTTGTTGATCGCAATGCCCTCGGCCAGCTGATTGTCGTACCAGGATCCGACGCGCGTGTTCTGGATCGAATCGAGGACATCGCCGACATCCCTGACCCGCACCGGCGCGCCGTTGCGATAGGCGATGATGATGTTGCCGTAGGCAGAGGCGTCATAAAGCTGATCGTTGGTGTCGAGCGAGACCACCCGGTTCTGGCCCTCGATCTCGCCCTTCGCCTGGTTGATCGTCGCCGCGGCGACGGCGTTGCGCACATCCTCGAGGCCGATGCCATGCGCGGCCAGCGCCGCAGGATTGACCTGGATGCGCGCCGCATAGGGTTTCTGGCCGAAGATAAAGACCTGCCCGACCCCCTTCACCATCGACAGCTGCTCGGCGATCGACAGGTTGGCGTAATCGTCGACCTTGTAGACGGGCATGGCGTCGGAATGGATGGCGTAGATCAACACCGGGAAGTCCGCGGGATTGACCTTGCGATAGGTCGGCGGCGACGGCAGATCCTTGGGCAGGAGACCGCTCGCGGCGTTGATCGCGGTCTGAACGTCCTCCGCCGCGCCGTCGATGTTGCGCGAGAGGTCGAATTGCAGCGTGATCGTCGTCGTGCCGACGCCGCTCAGCGACGTCATCTGGTCGAGATCGGGGATGGCGGTGAATTGCTGCTCGAGCGGCGTCGCCACCGCCGACGCCATGGTCTGCGGGCTCGCGCCGGGATAGGTCGCGGTCACCGTGATCGTCGGGAAATCGACGTTGGGGAGCGGAGCGACGGGCAGCAGGGTGTAGGTGACGAGACCAAACACCAGTATCCCCAGCATCAGCAGCGAGGTCGCGATCGGCCGGTGGATGAACGGGGCGGAAATGCTCACCGGGTTTGCCCGCCCTCAGGCGCCGCGGCGGATTGATCCGGCGCGGAGGGAGCGATGCGACTGCCATTGGTGAGGCGGTACTGACCGCTGACGACGACGCGCTCGCCCGGCTGCAGTCCCTTCGTCACCGCGGCAAAGCCGTTCTCGATCGCGGCGACCTGGACGTCGCGCCGCTCGACGGTATTGCCGGGTTTCACGACATAGACGATGTAGCCGTCCGGACCCTGCTGCACCGTCTCCGCCGGCACCGTCGGCACCCCGGGGCGCACGCCGAGCCCGACGCGGACATTGACGAACTCGCCGGGCCACAGGCGCTCGTCCTCGTTAGCGAACTGCGCCTTCAAATGGATCGTGCCGGTCGTCGTATCGATGTCATTGTCGATCAAGGTCAGCTTTCCCTGGGCGAGCTGCTGATCGTTCTCGCTCGACATCGCGTCGACCACCAGCGGCGCTTTCGCCTGCTGCCGCCTGATGTCGTCGAAGCTCTGTTGCGGCAGCGTGAAGCTGACGAAAATCGGCCGCACCTGGGCGATGGTCACGAGCGCCGTGTTGTCGGTCGCGTGCACGAGGTTGCCGATATCGATCCTGCGCGCGCCGAGGCGACCGGAGATCGGCGCGCGGATCTCGGTATAGCCGAGATTGATCTTTGCCGTGTCGATCTGCGCCTCGTCGCCGGCGATGGATGCCTTGAGCTGGCCGACAAGGGCCTTTTGCTGGTCATAGCTCTGCGGCGTCTGATAGCCCTGGGCCAACAATTTGGAATAGCGGCCGAGATCGGCTTGCGCGCTCGCCAGCTGCGCCTCGTCCTTCGCCTTGGTCGCCTGCGTCAGCGCCAGCGCCGCCGCGTAGGGACGCGGATCGATCTGGAAGAGCAGCGCACCGGCCTCGACTTCCTGGCCTTCGGTGAAGTCGACGCCGACGATCTGCCCGTCGAC
>Ga0335076_10001516_pt1 | contig 22533 bp, 19 predicted proteins | sample Lox_Sample_25_FD_206717 | JGI IMG/M metagenome (GOLD analysis project Ga0335076, IMG submission 206717) | Soil microbial communities from Loxahatchee National Wildlife Refuge, Florida, United States - Lox_Sample_2.5 | ecosystem: Environmental > Terrestrial > Soil > Wetlands | place: USA... | reverse complement strand
CCAGGAGGCTGGCGTCGACCTGCTCTTGTGCCTCGTGAACCCGTACAAGATCCCGCACGAGAAGGTCATGCAGACGATCGAGCTCATGGGCTCCGAGGTCCTGCCGAAGCTGCGCTAGCCGCGCAGGTGGAGCGGTCGACGCGCCAGAGCCACAGATCGGTGTCGGTCCAGCGCAGCTCGGGCTCGTCCTCGGTGAAGTCGAGGAGCGGGCGCAGCGCGCGGTGCAGGCGCCCGTCGGCGTGGCCGCCGCGCAGCGCGAGCGCCGGATTGTCGATCATCTCGCTGTAGTCGACGATGACGCTCACCCCGCGCTCGCACACGTAGTCGAACAGCGTCTGCCCGACCGCGTGCGCGTAGATGTCGTCGTTCACGAGGCCGTCCAGGTTCACGACGTCGCGGCCCGCGTACCAAGACACGATGCCCGCGTTCCACGCCGCGGCCAGGCCGAGGTCCGGATGCGTGCGCAGGTACTCGCCCGCGTTCTTCATGGCCGCCTGGTGCGGCAGGAACGGCTGCAGGCTCGTCGCCGTGTTCTGCGCAGCCCACAGAGCGGTCAGACCGAGCGCGGCCAGCTGCGCGCGCGCCGGGATCCAGCTCGCGACTCCGCCCATCACATAGGCGAGGGCGGGCAGCGCGTTCGCGAGATACCACGGCGGCACGCCCGAGCTCGTCTTGCCGTAGAGCAGCACGTAGCCGGTGATCGAGAGCGCGGCCGCAGCAGCGAGCGGCCAGGCGGGCACGCGCAGGGCACGGTCGCCGAACGCGCGGAAGGCGCCGACGGCCCCGCCGGCCAGCAGCACGAGCGCGAGCGGGCGCGTGCCGACCCACTTCGCGTCGCGCGGTGCGATCACGTCGACGAGCCAGCGGATCAGCCCGCGCACGTCGTAGCCGAGCAGCGCCGCCCAGTGGCTCTTCATGCGCGCGCTTCCCTGCAAGAAGCTCCCCGAGAAGTGGAGCGCGTGCAGCGTGACGAGCGCGACGCCGAGCGCCGCGCCGAGCGTTGCCGCGAGCGCGAGCCGGGCCTGCGCGCGGCGCCCGGCGGCGAGGCTCGCGGCGAAGAACGCGGCCGGAAAGATCCCGAAGTCGCTGCGCGCCAGGTTTCCGACGAGGCCGAGCGCGACCGCCGCGGCGAGCAGGCCCGGCCCCGCGCGCGCGCCTGCGCGCGAGAACAGCTCGAGCAGCGCGCTGCCCGCGAACAGCACGAAGCACGACTCGACCAGCAGGGTCGGCTGGCGCAGTGCGACCGGCGCCGTGAACGCGAGCGCGACGCCCAGCGCGCCGGGCGGACCGAAATCGCGCGCTACGGCTCGCGCCACGAGCGCCGCGGACGCGCAGAAGAGCAGCGTCTCCGTTCCCGCACTGACACCGAAGAGCGCCGGGTCGCCGATCCGCGGCGCGAGTGCGAAGAGCCCCGCGAGCAGGTAGCCGTACAGCAGATGGAAGCCGGTCGCAGGCGCCACGCCGTCGAACGTCCAGCGCCCGAGCTCCGCGAAGTGGCGCGCGGGGACCAGGTAGTAGAACGCGTCGTCCGGAATCAGCCCGATCTGCTGGTCGATCGGCGCCGCGAGGAAGAGCACCAGCCGCACGAGCGCCGCCGCGAACACCGCCGCGCAGGAATACACGAAGATGCGTTGCGGTGTGACGATCGGCGGAGTGTAGCCCTCGCGAGCCGCCACCTCACGCAAACAGGGGCATCACGTCGCGGGCGAACTTTTCCAGGCTCGCGTTCGTGTGGGAAGGCGACACGCCGGGCGGCGCAGCCCAGGTGACCAGGTCGGTGAAGCCGTGTTCGCCGACGAACTTGCGGATCTCTCGCTCCACGTGATCGGCATCGCCCGTGATCCAGGTCTGCGGGATGCGCGCCGGGTCGGCGAAGTCGGGCACGCGCTCGCGCGAGCTGGCAGCCCACTCGCGGTAGAGGTCGCGCTTGTACACCTCACCGGCGCGGATCGGCGGCCAATCGCGCTCGCGGTCGTCGGTCACGAGCCACGGGCGGATGATGCCGATGCGGAAGTCGCGCGGGTCCTTGCCGCGCGCCGCGAGCGCGCGCGCCCACGGCTCGATCGTGCCCGCGCGCGTGCCTTGCGGGAGCAGGTTCATCTCGAGCTCGCCCGCGCGCGCGCCGCCCGGCTCGCTCTGCGCGGCCATCCACAGCGGGATCCCGCCCGGCTGCACCGGCTTCGGGTACACGTTCACACCGTCGAACTGGAAGCGCTTGCCGCGGAAGCGCACCGGCTCGCTCGACCACGCCTGGCGCAGGATCGCCACGGCCTCTTCCGTGCGCGACACGCGCTGGGCGCGCGGAATGCCGAACGCGTCGAACTCGTGGCTCGCGTAGCCCATGCCGACGCCGAGCTCCATGCGCCCGCCCGACAGGTTGTCGAGCACGGCCAGGTCTTCCGCGAGGCGCAGCGGGTGATGGAAGGGCAAGAGGGCGACGTCGGTCGAGATGCGGATGCGCGACGTGCACGCCGCGATCGCACCCGCGACCGGCGCGAATGCGGGCAGGTAGCCGTCGTCCACGAAGTGGTGCTCGGACACCCACACCAGGTCGAAGCCGAGCCGGTCCGCGAGCGCGATCTGCTCGAGGATCTCGGCGTAGAGCTGCGCGTTCGCGCGGCCGCTGCCGGGCGGGTTGCGAAAGTCGTAGGCGACGCCGAAGCGCAAGCGGTGCGGCATTGCGGCATGCTACTCCGCGGCGTCCAACGTTCCAGGAGGGGTCCCATGTCGATGCTTTCCGGCATTCGCGTCGTCGACTTCACGCAGTACCTCGCGGGGCCGACGGTCACGCGGCTCATGGCGGAGATGGGCGCCGACGTGGTCAAGGTCGAGCAGGCGCCGGGCGGCGATCCGTCCCGGCTTCTGCCGCTGCGCATCGGCGAGCGCAGCATCTACTTCATCCAGCAGAACCGCGGCAAGAAGAGCGTGTGTCTCGACTTCGCGAAGCCCGAGGCCGCGCCGCTCATGCAGGACCTCGCCGCGGGTGCGGACGTGGTCGTGGAGAACTACGGGCCCGGCGTGCTCGAGAAGCGCGGCATCAGCTACGCCGCATTGTCGAAGCGGAACCCGAAGCTCGTCATGGCCTCGATCTCGGCGTTCGGGCGCACGGGCCCGCTCGCGCACAAGGTCGGCTTCGACCTGATCGCGCAGGCGTTCTCCGGGCTCATGTCGATGACGGGCGAGCCCGGCCGTCCGCCCATGTGGGTGGGCGCGGCGATCGCCGACGTGCAGAGCGGCGTGCACGCGTTCGGCGCGATCGGCTACGCGCTCTTCCACCGCGAGCGCACGGGCCGTGGCCAACACATCGACGTGTCGATGGTCGACGCGCTCTACCACTGCCACGAGGGCAACGTGCAGGCGTTCGCGAACAGCGGCGGGCAGCTCGAGCCGAGCCGCCACGGCGCGCAGCACGCCTGGGTCGGGCCCATGGGCGTGTACAAGGCCGCGCAGGGCTGGATCGTGCTGCTCGTGTTGGAGCGGCAGTGGGAGGGCTTCTGCCGCGCGCTCGGCCGGCCCGAGCTCGCGACCGATCCGCGCTTCGCCACGGGCGCGGCGCGCGGCCAGAACAAGGTCGAGCTCACCGCGATCATCGAGGCGTGGCTCGCGGCGCAGGGCACGGACGAGGCGGCGCTCGCCATCTTCGAGCAGCACCGCGTGGCGGCGGCGCCCGTCCTCACGGTGCGCGACACGGTGGACCACCCGTACTTCAAGGCGCGCGAGATGGTGCGCAGCGTGCCCGACCCCGTGCTCGGCCAGGTCACGATCCCGGGCTTCCCGTTCAAGTTCGGCGAGATCGCCGAGCTGCCGGACCTGCGCGCGCCGCTGCTCGGCGAGCACAACGTGGCGGTGCTGCGCGATCGGCTCGGGCTGGACTCCGGGCGCATCGATGCGCTCACACGGAGCGGCGTCCTCGTGAGTGGAAACTACTGACTCGAGTGACTACGCGTCAGGCGCGTTCGAGCACGACCACGGGGATCTCGCGCTTGGTCTTCCCCTGGTATTCGTCGTAGGCGGGCCAGATCTTCGTCATCAGCTTCCAGAGTCGCGCGCGCTCCTCGCCTTTCGCGGTGGACGCGCGAGCGGAGAAGCGGTCCGCGGCGACCTGCAGCTCGACCTTCGGGTGTGCGACGAGGTTCTTGTACCAGCCCGGGTGATCGGGCGCGCCGCCGCGCGAGGCGACGATCACGTAGCGCGCCCCGTCCTGGCCGTAGATCAGCGGCAGCGTGCCCGGCTGGCCCGATTTGCGGCCGGTCGTGGTGAGGAGCAGCGTCGGCACGCCGTTCCAGATGTGCCCGTCGGCGCCGTTCGTGGCCTGATACCTCTTCAGGTGGTCGGCAATCCAACCAGGCAGCTCCGTGGTTCTTTGGGCCATGACACACTCCTCATGAGCTCGGTGCAGGTGGAAGACGAAGCAACGCTCTGGTACTTCGCGTATGGGAGCAATCTCGACGCCGGGACGTTTCTGGGCCGTCGCGCAATGCGGCCCCTGGCCACGCGCGTGGCCGCACTGTACGGCTTCGAGCTGCGCTTCGACCTGCCGATCGGCCCGGGCGAGCGCGGCGTGGCGAACGTGGCGCCGCGCGAGGGCGGCCGCGTGTGGGGCGCGGCCTATCTGCTGACCCCGGCCGAGTTCGATCGCCTCGACCGCACCGAAGGCGTGCACCGCGGCACGTACCAGCGGCTGGGCGTCGAGCTGCGCACGTGGCAAGGCGAGACGCTCGGCGCGTTCACGTATGCGTCCGCGCGCGGCGTGTCGGGGCGGAAGCCGTCGCGGCGCTATCTGGGGCTGATCCTCGCGGGCGCGCGCCAGCACGGCCTGCCCGCCGACTACGTGGCGGAGCTGCGCGCGCTCGAGCTCGCCGTCGACGAGCGCGAGGCGCAGCTCTCGCTCTTCTGACGTAACATCGACGGGCGATGAGCGAGCTCGAGCACACCGATCCCGAGTGCGCGCGCGCGGCCGAAGCGGGGCTGGAGCTCGAGATCCACGCGCGGCCGCGCGACCTGGGCGGCGGTGTCCACGTGAGCCGGCTGCTGCCCGCGGCGGCGCGGCGCATGGTCGGGCCGTGGATCTTCTTCGATCACCTGGGGCCGGTCGCGTTTCCGCCGGGCGGCGGTCTGGACGTGCGGCCGCATCCGCACATCGGCCTCGCCACGGTGACTTACGCGTTCGAGGGCGAGATCCTGCACCGCGACAGCCTCGGCAACGAGCAGCCCATCCGCCCCGGCGCGCTGAACTGGATGACGGCGGGCCGCGGCATCGTGCACTCGGAGCGCACACCGCCGGCGCTGCGCGCGGCGGGCCCGCGCATGCACTTCCTGCAGCTCTGGGTCGCGCTGCCGAAGCAGCACGAGGAGACCGAGCCGAGCTTCCAGCACCACCCCGCCGAGTCGATCCCGCAGCTCGAGATCGGCGGCGCGCGCGTGCGCGTGATCGCCGGCTCGGCGTTCGGCGTGACTTCGCCGGCGCGAGTCCTGTCGCCGCTCTTCTATGCCGAGGCGCTGCTGCCGGCGCGCGGCGCGCTCGAGCTGCCCGTCGAGCACCCCGAGCGCGGGCTCTACGTCGTGGAGGGCGCCGTGCGCTGCGGCGGCAAGGAGCACTCCGTCGGCACCATGCTCGTGTGGAAGCGGGCAGTCACTGCGCGAGTCATTGCGCAGGCGCCGGCGCGCGTGGTCGTGCTGGGCGGCGCGCCGCTCGACGGCCCGCGCCACGTGTTCTGGAACTTCGTGTCGAGCTCGGAAGAGCGCATCGAGCGCGCGAAGCAGGACTGGCGCAACGGCCGCTTCCCCAAGGTTGCGGGCGACGACGAGGAATTCATCCCGCTCCCCACATGACCGGAGGGCGCATGTCGAGCAAGAGCGAGACCGAGACGCCGAAGCTGTTCCGCCAGGTGATCCACGTGAACGGGCACACGCTGCACGCCGACGTGGGGCCGGAGTCGGGCGGCCAGGGCGGCGACCCCGATCCGCACGACCTGTTCGACAGCGCGCTCGCGGCGTGCAAGGGGCTCACGGCCGCGCTCTACGCGAGGAGCCGCGGCATGGCGCTCGACCGCGTGGCCATCGAGGTCGAGCGCGACGCCTCGCGGGAGCGGCAGGGCTCGTACGTGCTGCGGACGAAGGTGGAGTTCTTCGGCGCGCTCACCGACGCAGAGAAGCAGAAGCTGCACGAGATCACGACTCGCTGTCCGATCCACAAGCTGATGACGCAGGTGAAGATCGAGATCGACACCGCGCCGCTCGCGGTCTAGCGAGTCACTTGCGCAGGAACGTGCCGCGGTCGAGCTCGTCGAAGGCCTGGCGCAGCTCTTCCTGCGTGTTCATCACGATCGGCCCGTACCACGCGACCGGCTCGCCGAGCGGCTTGCCCGAGATCAACAGGAAGCGCAGGCCGTCCGCCTCGGCTTCGACGGCGATCTCGTCGCCGTCGCCGAACTGCAGCAGTGTCCGGTTCGCGGCGTCCTTCGGCGGCGCGGCATCGGACCAGCCGGCGCTCTCCGTCGGCACCGACAGCGGCGCAGTCGCGTTGCAGAACTTGCCCGCGCCGTCGACCACGTAGGCGAGCGCTCGACGGCCCGCGGGCACGGCGATGGTCTTGCGCACGCCCGCGGGCACGCGCACGTCGAGGTAGCTCGGCTCCGCGGCCACGCCTTCGATCGGACCGCGCCGGTCGCGGTACATGCCGCACACGATCCTCACCGTGCTGCCGTCCTCGTCGCGCACTTCGGGGATCACGCGCGCCTTCACTTCCTGGTAGCGCGGCGGCGACATCTTGAGTCGCGCGGGCAGGTTCACCCAGAGCTGGAAGCCGTGCATGCGGCCGCTCGCATCGCCGCGCGGCATCTCCTGGTGGATGATCCCGCTGCCCGCGGTCATCCACTGCACGTCGCCGGCGCCGATCGTGCCGCGGTTGCCCAGGCTGTCGCCGTGCTCGACCGTGCCCGCGAGCACGTAGGTCACCGTCTCCATGCCGCGATGCGGGTGCCACGGGAAGCCGGCGAGGTAGTTCTCCGGCTTGTCGTTGCGGAAGTCGTCGAGCAAGAGGAACGGGTCCGTGCTCGCGGGATCCCCGAAGCCGAACGCGCGGCGCAAGTGCACGCCGGCGCCTTCGAGCGTGGGCCTCGATCTCGCCAACCGCACCACGGGACGGAGCGCCATGCCCGAAGGCTAGCAGGCCGGCTCAGGTGCGCACGGTGAGCTCGAGCCCGCCGGGGTAGGGCAGGGTCAGAGTCTGGAAGGAGTGCTTCGGGTCGTTCACGAAATTGAAGTAGTCCTCGTACGACTCGCGGAACGACTTCGTGTTGTCGGCCACGACGATGGCGCCGCGGCGCAGCGCGGGGGCGATGCGCTCGAGCGCGGGCAGCGCCATCTCGGTCCAGATGTCCATCAGCGCGAAGTCGATCGGTCCCTCTACACCGACGAGTGTCGAGCGCAGGTCGCCCTCGCGCAGCTCGACCCACTCCGACAGGCCGGCCTCGGCGAAGTGCGCGCGCGCGGCCCGCGCCTTGGCGGGCTCGTACTCGGTCCCGACCACCACGCCCGCACCGCCGTCCTCGCGCACGTTCGCGCGCACGGCGCTGGCGAGCCACAAGGTCGATACGCCGAAGGAAGTGCCGACCTCGACCACTCGCTTCGCGCGCAGAGCGCGGCAGAGCGAGTGACACAACTCGGCCTTGTCGCGGTCCAGCGCCACGAGCTTGTCGGCCATGAAGCGGTGCGCGTCCGTGTCCAGGCCCTTCCAGTCGAGCGTGCCCTCGCGCGCGCGCTTCTCGAAATAGCTCGCCAGCGCGCCGTCCTGACTCGCGCTCTGCGCGTGCAGGCGGTCCAGCACCACCTCGACCCGCGGGTCGCCGATCGCTCCCATGTCGTCACTCCTCCGTGTAGGCCAGGGTACGCGGAGCGCCCGGGCGCTGCCGTCGCGCCGGCGGCGAGCTCTGTCGAAAGCGCGCCAAGCTGCTACGCTGGCGGGCGATGGGCGAATTGCGCTTCGGGCCGCCGCCGGAGTCCGCATTCGAGGTCGCGCCGACCGCGGGCGAGGTCGAGTTCTTCCGCGAGAACGGCTACCTGGTGGTCGAGCGCATCACGACCGACGAAGAGATCGCGTGGCTGCGCCGCATCTACGAGTTCATCTTCTCGCCCGAGGAGGCGTCGCGCCGCGACGCGCCGGTCGACCGCACGGGCACCCGCGTGCACGGCGAAGGCGTGCTGCTCGCGCAGGCGTTCTTCCCCGAAGTGCGCTTCCCAGAGCTGTTGCAGACGACTCACTTCCGAAACGCGCGACGCTACGCGTCGGCGCTGCTCGGCGTGCCCCAGGCCGAGCTCGCGAGCTGGGGTCACATGATCAAGAAGCCGCCCGGTGGGCGGCCCGTGCTGTGGCACCAGGACCATGCGTACTGGGAGCCAGAGTTCGACTACGAAGCGCTCGGCGTCTGGCTGCCGATGCACGACGTGACGCTCGAGATGGGCGCCATGAACTTTCTGCCGGGCTCGCACAAGCGCGGGCTGGTGGCGCACAAGCACACCGACACGCTCGAAGCGAACCTGCTCACGGTGGCCGAGCCCGTCGACGAGTCGCGCGCGGTCGCGTGCCCGCTGCGCGCGGGCGGCGCGACGTTCCACCACAACGAGACGTGGCACTACACCGCGCCGAACACGACCGCCGAGCCGCGGCTCGCCTATCCCATGGAGTTCCAGACGCGGCCGCGCCGGCGCGCCGTGCCGCGCGACATGCCCTGGGTCGCCGAGCGCCGCGCCGCCGTCGGTACGCCTCCGTTCGTGTGGGTCGCCGACGGGAAGTTCCTGCCGCTCGCGTGAGCTCGTTCCAAGGCCCGTTTGGACCTTCGCCCATGACCGGCGCGAGTCCTGCAGTAGACTCGCCGGCATGACGAGCCCGCTCCGCGTCGACAACCCGTACACGCTCGGGCTCGCGTGCGAGGTGCCGCTCGCGGAGTGGAGCGAGATCGACAGCGTGCTGGCGGCGGCGCGTGAAGGCGCCGCGGTGGCGGAGGCGACGCCGCTCGCGCAGCGCAAGGCGCTCGTCGAGCGCGCCGTCGCGACGCTGGAGAGCCAGAGCGACGCGATCGCGCGCGCGATCTCCGAGATGATGGGCAAGCCGCTGGCCCAGGCCGCAGGCGAGCTGCGCACCATGGCGAGCCGCGCGCGCACGATGCTGGAGCTCGCCGACCGCGGGCTCGGCGACGTCGACGCCGGCGGCGACGACGGCATCGCACGGCGCATCCAGAAGGTGCCACTCGGCGTCGTGCTCGACCTGCCGGCGTGGAACTACCCGCTGCTCACGGCGGTGAACGTGGTCGTGCCCGCGGTGCTGGCGGGCAACGCGGTGATCGTGAAGCACTCGCCGCGCTCGCCGCTGTGCGGGCCGATGTTCGCCGACGCGTTCCGCGCGGCGGGCGCGGATCCACGGCTCGTGCAATCGCTCGACTGCGCGCACGAGCTGTCGGAGCGCATGGTCGGCGATCCGCGCATCGACCACGTCGTGTTCACCGGCTCGGTGCTCGGCGGCACGCGGATCAGCCAGGCCGCCGCGGGCCGGTTCCTGCAGATCGGCTACGAGCTCGGCGGAAACGATCCGGCCTACGTGGCCGCGGACGCCGACGTGGCGCGCGCGGTCGACGGGCTCGTCGACGGCGCCATGTACAACGCGGGCCAGAGCTGCTGCGCGGTCGAGCGCGCGTACGTGCACGCGCGCCACTACGACGCGTTCGTCGCCGGCGCGGTGGAGCTCGCCCGCAAGTACGTGCTCGGCGACCCGCTCGACGCCGCCACCACGCTCGGCCCGATCGCGCAGCCGCGCCACGTGACCGAGCTCGAGGCGCTCGTCGCCGACGCCGTTCAGCGCGGCGCGCAGCTCTTGTGCGGCGGCCGCCGCACGCAGGCGAACGGACAGGGCCGCTTCTTCGAGCCCACCGTGCTGCGCGACGTGCCGCAGGACGCCGCGCTCATGCGCGCCGAGCAGTTCGGGCCCGTGCTCGCGGTGCAGAAAGTCGGCTCCGACGAGGATGCGCTCGCGCGCATGAACGACTCCGTGTACGGCCTCACCGCGAGCGTGTGGACCGCCGACCGCGGCCGCGCCGAACGCTTCGCCGCGAAGCTCCGCTTCGGCACCGTCTTCCAGAACCGCTGCGACTTCGGCGATCCGCGGCTGCCCTGGAGCGGCGTCGGCCAGTCCGGGCGCGGCCACAGCATGAGCATCCTCGGCTTCGACGCGCTCACGCGGACCCGCGCGCTGCACTTCCGGGAGTGACTCCGCTCCGAGGTCATTCGCCCGACAAGCTCTCGGGCGGCACCCTAGACTGGCGGGGGCGCGTGCTGGGGAGGGGACGATGTGCGAGGGTGGGGGCGTTCGGCCAAGGGTTCGCTGGGCGCGGCCGCTGCTCGCGCTGTTTCTGCTGCTGGCCGCCGGCCGAGCGTTCGCGCAGGAAGCGATCTCGATCGAAGAGCCGCCGCCCGAGTCGGCCTCCGGGGACAAGACCTCGATCGACAAGACCTTCGAGCCCGCCAAGGAACGCGAGCGGATCACCGAGTGGATCAAGGACTACCTGAAGAACGAGCCCGCGTTCCTGCGTGACGCCAAGCTCCTCGTGAACTTCCGCACCTACTATCTGCGACAGGACCACTTCAACGACACCACGAGCGAGGCGTGGGCCGTCGGCGGGTCGATCGGCATCCGGACCGGCTACCTGTTCGAACGCCTCGCGTTCGGGACGACCGCGTACACCTCGCTTCCGCTCTACGCGCCCGAAGATCGCAGCGGCACGCTCCTGCTCACGGCGAACCAGCAGAGCTACGGGGTCGTCGGCGAGCTCTACGGGAAGCTCAGACTCACCGACGGTCTCATGGCGACCGCCTACCGCCAGGAGCTCGACACTCCCTTCATCAACAGCCACGACAACCGCATGACGCCGAATACGTTCGAGGCGTACACGCTGGTCGGGAACTGGAGCCCGGGGGGAGACGACGGGAAGCTGACCTATGGCGGCGGCTGGGTCACCAAGATCAAGAACCGCAATTCGGACGACTTCGTCTCGATGTCGGAGGACGCCGGCGCGGCGATCAACCGCGGCGTGGCAGTGGTCGGGGCGAGCTACGCGACGAAGAACGGCTCGATCGGCCTGATCGACTACTTCTCCAACGACGTGATCAACATCGGCTACACGGAGGCCAAGTACTCCCACGAGTTCGAGAACGGAGTGGGTGTGCTCGGCGCGGCGCAGTTCACGGACCAGCACAGCACCGGAAACGACCTGCTCACGGGCAGCTCCTTCGCTGGCAACCAGATCGGCGTGAAGGCCGTCGGCAGCTACGGCGGGGCCGTGGCGACGCTCGGCTACACGAACACGACCCACGGCACGGACCTGCGCAGCCCGTGGAGCAGCTATCCGGGCTACACGAGCGCGCAGGTGGAGAACTTCAACCGCGCCAACGAGCAGGCGCTCATGGTGAAGGCGTCGTATGCGTTCTCGCGCGTGGGGATGCCCGGCTTCACGGTCTACGCGCTCTGGATCCACGGCTGGGACGTCGCGCCGAGCGTCGGCCCCAACGAGGACGAGTACGACTTCGACCTGCAGTGGCGGCCCGGCCTGCCCAAGCTCAAGGGACTCTGGCTCCGCGCGCGCTTCGCGATGGTGAACGAGCGCGGGGGCGCGCACGCCACGCTCGACGACTACCGCCTGATCGTGAACTACGACTTCGCGGCGCTCTGAACGGCGGCGACGCAGATCAGTGTATGCCCGCGTGCTCGTAGAGGATGCGGCGCACTTCCTCGATCGTCTCGGGGTTCGCCTGGGTCGAGTGGCCCGAGCCGAGCACCACGAGCTCCGACTCCACGGGCTCGATGTGCGCGCTCTGATACTTGACGACTCCGTCGTCGCCGGTTTCGATCGGCGCCTTCAGCACCGGAATGATCGAGTTCACCGCGACCCCCGGCGCGATGGGGAGCGACGCCAGCGTGCGCAGGCCCGGATTCGACCAGTCCATGTTGTCGATCGAGGTCGGGAGCTGGAAGCGCCGGCGGAACAGGTGCGGGTCCTGGCTCAGCGTCGCCATCTCGAGCGACGACTGGGCCAGCGAGGACGGCGCGTTCACCAGCCTGCGCGCCAGCATGCCGAGCCAGTTCTCGGCCAGGAAGCTGCCGTGGTGGGGCGTCGAGATGAAGATCACCCGCGTCACGAACGGCAGCGCATCGAAGAACGCCGCCTTCCGGAGGAGCTCGCGCGTCTCCGCGCTCATCGGCACGTCTTCGAACTTCTGATCGCTCCAGATCGCCCAGAAGGCGTTGCCGCTCGACACCACCATCGCCTTCGTGAGCAGTCCCCCCTGGCTGTGACCCACCACGACCATCTGGCGCAGGGCCGGGTCCTTGCCCTCCGGATCGAGGTCGTGCTCCGCCGTCTGGAGCGCTTCGCGCAGCTCGGCGGCGGACGCCAGCACGGGATTTCCGCTGTTGTAGACGAAGAACCAGAGCTGGAAGCGCGTCGCGATGCGCGGATCACCGAGCAGCTCGTTCGCCATCTCGGCCCAGCGCGCCGGGCTCGACAAGGTTCCGTGCACGAACACGACGGGGATCCGGCCCGGCCGGTAGGGATTGAGAAAGAACAGTCCGTGGGTCCGCGAGACTCCGGCGATGCGGAGGTCCGAGCGCCGGAATCCCGCGATCTCGAAATCCCAGATCGGTGCGCCCTCGAGGCGATATGCGAGCGCGGCCGACGGGTCGGACGCGAGCGGCACGGTGGCCGACCCGACCTGGATCGTGCCCGTCTCGTCGGCGTCGTAGAACTCGAGCGTGCCGTGCGCGCGCGCGAGGTCCGTGGGGAGCTCCTCGATGCGCACGAACGCGGTCACCGGAATCTTCGCCCGCGGCGGAAGCCAGGGATCGGTGTCGCGGTTCCCCGCAGGCTCGATGCTCGCGGCGAGCGCGACGCCGGCTCCGGGTCGCCGGTAGCGATTGCGCATGCCGCGGATCTCGAAATCGCCCAGCGCGACCGGATGCACGATCCGATAGCCGCCGTAGCGGAACTCCTCCTCGGGCACGCGGAGGACGAAGGTGCCGAACGGCATCTGGATCTGGCGCGGCGAAGGATCGAGCTCGATGCCGTGGTCGGACTCGGCGAGCGCGAGTCCCCTCGCGATCCCGCGGTTGTAGATCTCGAGCACGAGATGGGTCCGCGAGTCGTAGGGGCTCGGCGGCGAGCTGGGCGGCGTGGCGGGAAACACGTACGCGTAGGCGCACACGGCGGCGGCCAGGTACTCGCCGCGGTCGCCGGTCTTGCGCGCGGTCGAGTACCACAGCTCGGCCAGCGCCAGGAGCCGCTCGCGCTGGTCGGGAGCGCCCAGTCCCGCGCGCAGCTTCTCGAGCGCCGCGACCGGATCGTCCTCGTACAGCACCGAGAGGCCCAGGCGCGCGAGGATCTGCCGCGACAGCGCGCTGGGCGCATCGCCCGTGACCGCGTTCTCGCCCATGAGCCGATCGACTTCGCCGAGCGAGGCGCGCCGGATGCCGACGGGCGTCGCGCAGCCGACGGCGAAGACCGCGAGCGCGAGCGAGACCGCGACGAGTCCAGCGCGCCGCGGTCGCGCGGCCGGGCTCCAGAGCTTCGGCATTCCCTCAACGTAACGCTTCGGACGAGTCGTTGCGCAAGGACGGTGGCATGGGGCGTCCGGTCACGCAGTGGGGCGTATTGCCTTGGTGGGAGCATCACCCGACGGGTGACACCAAAGCGTGTCGCGCGATCGACTGCGAACGTCTTCTCCCGGTCAGCTGGGCCGAACGATGCCGAGCTTCTTGAGCCGCGAGCGCAAGGTGCTCGGGTTCAGCCCGAGGCAGTCGGCGGCGTTGCCGCTCCCTCCGATGCGCCAGTTGCAGCGCTCCAGCACCTGCAGGAAGTGGCTCCGCTCCGCGGCGTCCGCGCGCTCGGAGATCTCGGGCAGCGCCGACTGGGACGCAATGAAGGAGTCGAGAAGCAGATCCTCGCCAGGCGAGAGGATCAGCGCCCGCTCGATGACGTTCCCGAGCTCACGGATGTTCCCCGGCCACGGATAGCGACACAGCGCCTGCATCGCGCTCTCGGGCACGCGCTGAATGCGTCGGCCCAGCTCGTGCTGGCGCCGGTGGATCAACTCCCAGGTCAGGACTGGAATGTCCTCGGGCCGCTCGCGGAGCGGAGGGAGCGTGATGGGGAAGATCGACAGCCGGTAGTAGAGGTCCGCGCGGAAGCTCCCGTCGCGCACGTCGCGTTCCAGCGGGCGGTTGGTCGCCGCGATCAGGCGCACGTCGACCTTGCGGGAGCGAACCGCGCCAACGCGCTCGAACTCGCCGTTCTCGAGCACGCGCAGCAGCTTGGCTTGCGTTTCGGGCGCGAGCTCGCCGACTTCGTCGAGAAACAGGGTGCCGCCGTCCGCGAGCTCGAAGCGGCCCGGTCTCGCCGAGGTCGCTCCGGTGAACGCGCCCTTCTCGTGTCCGAACAGCTCGCTCTCCACCAGCGACGAGGGAAGCGCCGCGCAGTTCACCGTGATGAGCGGCCCCTCGGCTCGTTTGCTGCGCGTGTGGATCGCGCGAGCCAGCAACTCCTTGCCGGTGCCCGTCTCGCCGAGCAGCAGCACGGCCGTCGAAGTGGGCGCGACCTGAGCCGCCAGCTCCAGCACGCGTTGCAGCGGGTCGCTCTTGCCCACGATCCGCTCGAAGCCCACGTCGCCGGCTACCGCCTCACGGAGATACGCGTTCTCGGCTTCGCGCCGGCGCAGCAGCTCGCGCACTTCGCGTTCCAGATTGCGGCGATGGAGCGCGTTCGCCAGCAGCGTCCCGACGATCCGGATGCGCCCGATCTCTTCGTCCGAGAACGAACGCTCCTTCTCCGCCGTCGCAGTGCCCAGGGCGCAGATCCAGCGTCCTCCCAAGCGGAGGGGGACGACGACCTGCGAGCGATTTCCGAGGGCCAGAACCTCCGCGCGCTCCGCGACCGCCTCGGGAGGGAGCTCGTCTGGCATGCGTCGGAAGTTGAGCACGGTTCCCGCGCGAATCTGCGCGTAGAACCAGGGGAGCTCTCGTCCCAGGGACTCGTAGCGCTGGGCCCGCGCGAAGCCGGAACGCGCCCACGAGTGCGTGAGCGCGATGGTGGCGGAATCTTGTCGGAGCTCGAGGACGCTGGCTCGATCGGTACCGAGGAAGCCAGCCAGCGCCTCCAGCGCAACGTCGATCTCGGAGTCCACCTCTTCGAAGGGCACTCCTGCGAAGCGTGCCGAGAGGTCGGCAAGCAGGCGCTCGAAGGAGTCCGCAGTCTGCACCTTGCCAGGATACGCTGGAGGGCCCGCCCCGGCATCGCGGACGCGACATTTCGCGCGCGCTCGTGACATGTCGCGCGCAGCGACCGCTGCGCCGCTGCGCACCGCCCGCGCCGGCTCTCTCGTCGCTGGAAGTCGGCGGCACGCCACTCGCAACGGCGACCGGGCGTGACGCTTCGGATCACGGTCTTGAGCGAGCGGGAGCCTCGCCGAATCTCGGTGGAGGGTCGGCTCTCGGGCGCCGAGATCGGTGAGCTCGAGCAAGCGGTCGGGTGCGACCCGAGCGGCGTTTGCCTGGAGCTCGAGGACCTCCGCTCCTCGGACGAGGACGGGCTCGTGGCTCTCTGCAATCTGCGGCGCGATGGCGCGCTCCTGCGCAACGTCCCTCCACACCTCGCCTGGCGTCTCGAGCCGGACGCGTGAATCGGCCAACGACAACCTCAAGGGAGAGATGAAGATGAAACGACTCGAGCAAGCGTGGGGCGCACTCTGGAAGGAAGCCGCCGCGGCGCTCGCCTTCGCGGCCGTGGCACTCACGGGTGTCAGCGTCGCCACGGCGCAGGAGATGGCGCAGCAGACGCCGAGCTCCGAGCAGGACATCAAGGCAGCCCTCTTCGGTGGCGTTCCCATGGGGCGCTGGAAGGAAGGGCTCCTGTACGAGGGCATCAAACCGCAGCCGTGGCTGAAGAGCGCCGCGAACTGGTTCCCGCGCACCGAGGACGTCCAGCCCGACGAGATGCGCATCATCTTCATGGGAACCGCGCCGTTCATCCGTCCGGGTCAGATGAACACCTCGATCCTGGTCCAGCTCGGCAACGGTGAGAACTTCATCTTCGACATCGGCGAGGGGTCGGTCGCGAACTACATCGCCTCGGGCTTCGCATTGAACGAGCTCGACAAGGTCTTCATCACGCACCTCCACATCGATCACTTCGGCGGACTGCCGTACCTGTACGAATTCGGTGGATGGGCGGGCCGCTGGCACAAGGTGCTCCAGGTGTATGGACCGTCGGGGCGAACACCGGAGTACGGCACGGCCGCGATGATCGACGGCATGAAGAAGATGCTCGCGTGGCACGACGACGCCTTCAGCGTCTTCCCGGTCGGGAAGGGCCACGACATCGAAGTCCACGAGTACCCCTTCCGCGACAACGGCGGAGTCATCTACGACAAGGACGGCGTGCGCGTGATCCACTGGCAGCGCTCGCACGCCAAGGACGGCGCGTCGGGCTATCGCCTGGATTGGAACGGCCTCTCCTTCGTCTGGACCGGCGACGGCCGCCCGAACGACCTCGACATCAAGTACGCAAAGGGCGTGGACGTCTACGTCACCGAGACGCAGACCGAGCTCTGCGAGATCAGCTCTGGTGTGCAGGGCGTGCCGCCGTTCCTGGCGCGCTACACCGTCGACACGCACCACACGCCCGCGTACGCGGCGGGCTATCTGGCCAACCAGATCAAGCCCCGGCTGTTTCTGACGACGCACATGCCCTTCGACCCCTATCTCAACGAAGAGACGGTGGCCGAGGTGCGGTACCACTGGAAGGGCCCGTACCACTTCGGGGCGCCCGACGGGGTCGTCGTCAACGTGACGAAGGACAAGATCTGGGTGCGCGAAGGCATCATTCCGAAATTCCCCAACTCACGGGCCCCCCAGTTCGACTTCTCCAACGGACAACTCGTCGTTCCGCATCCAACCACCTCGCGCAAGGAGATCCAGGAACCCTTCGTGCGCGAGCACGAGATCGATCCGAAGCTGTACTACCCGCCCGACTACCACCCCCGGCTGCTGCCGGAGTGGCCCGTGGCAGGCGACCTCGTAGTCCCGATGGAGGCGATGCCGCCCGCCATGCTGAACAGCATGGGCGAGGCGTGGCGCAAGAAGCAGGCGAACCTCGAGGAGCTGAAGAAAGAGAACGAGACGGCGAAGTGATTGCCTCGTGAACCGCGTGGCCCGGCTTTCGATTCGGCGGTGACGACATGCTCCGATGGACGACCGTCCTCGCCATCCTTGCGAGCGCAATTGCGTCGAATTCGGCGAACGCGCAGCTCCTCGACCTGCCCGACACGTGGGGCGGGGACGTCTGGTCGCGACCTCGACTCACGGGTGACTGGGGCGGGTTCCGCGACGAGCTCGCGAAGAAAGGGGTGGTGTTCGACGTGGACCTGCTCGCGACTCCGCAGTGGGTCGTGGGCGGCGGCCGAGACACGGGAGGAACGACCTGGGGCAACGCGGACTACACGCTCAACCTGGACACGGAGAAGCTGGGCCTCTGGCCGGGCGGCTTCGTGAACGTCTCGGCGGACAGCGGCTTCGGCGGGAACGTGCTGAAGAAGTCCGGGGCGATCGTGCCCGTCAGCACCGCCGCTCTGATCCCGGCACAGGGCGACCCGACCACGGCGCTCATGAACGCGACGTTCATCCAGTTTCTCAGCACCAAGTTCGGCCTGGCCGTCGGCAAGTTCAACACGTTCGCGCTCGGCAAGCAGGAGTTCTACGGCGACTACAACACCCAGTTCGAGAACACCGCGTTCATGTTCCCCATGACCCTGGAGCAGGTGCCGATCTCGGCGTTCGGCGGCGGCGTCATCGTGCTGCCGACGGACGGCGTCATCCTGTCGGCGCTCGCGTTGGACCCGAACGGGACGCCCACGAGCAACGACGTGAGCTTCAACAAGGGCGTGACGGTCGTCGGCAGCGGCCAGGTGGCCGTGAAGCCGTTCGGGCTCGTCGGTCACCAGAACGTCGGATTCTCGTGGAGCGACAAGCAGCGTTTCTCGATCGATCAGGATCCGTCGAACATCGCCAATATGCTTCTGCAGGAGCAGTTTCCCAGGCTCGGGGATCCCGGTCCGATCCTTCGCGCCATCCTCGCGCGGTTCTTTCCGGGTCTGCTGGTGCCCACTCAGCCCGCGCGCCGCAAGGACGAGAGCTGGTCCGTGTACTACTCCTTCGACCAGTACCTCTGGCAGCCCGCGGGTGACTCGAAGCACGGGCTCGGCGTGTTCCTGTCGTTCGGTGCGTCGGACGGAGATCCGAACCCGGTCAAGTACGCCGCCACGGCGGGGATCGGCGGCAAGGGCGTCCTGTCGGGCCGCCCCGACGACACCTTCGGCCTGGGAATCTCGCGGACCCACTTCAGCAGCGACTTCGTTCCCTTCCTGCGCGAGCAGCTGAAGCTCGGCCTGCAGAACGAGGACGCGCTGGAGCTGTACTACAGCGTCGCGATCACGGCGTGGCTGACGGCGACGGCCGACTTCCAGATCGTCGATCCCGGCCTCAAGAAGGCATTGAGCTCCTCGGGGCTCGGTCTGAAGAACGTCGACACCGCGACCGTGGCTGGGCTCCGCCTCCGAGTGCGCTTTTGACCCCTGTGAAACAAGACATGGAGGGAGGCAATCGTGAAGAGAAGCTGCTCGAGATCGGTCGCGCTGCTGGCCTTTGCTTTGTTCGGAGCTGCCGTCGCGGCACAGGCCGCTGACAAGAAGCCGAACGTCGTCTTCATCCTCGCCGACAACGTCGGCTACGGCGACATGGGGCCGTACGGCGGCGGCGAGCTGCGCGGAATGCCGACGCCACGCGTCGACCAGCTCGCTCGCGAGGGAATGCGCCTCACCCAGTATCTCGTGGAGCCTTCCTGCACCCCGTCGCGCGCTGCGCTCATGACCGGGCAGTACTCGATCCGGAGCGGTCTGTCGTTGGTCTCTTCACCCGGCAGCCCGTTCCAGCTCCCGGCCAAGGCCTACACCATGGGCCAGCTGTTCAAGGACGCGGGCTACGCGACGGCGATCTTCGGCAAGTGGCATCTCGGCGGAGACCCACAAGCCGTGCCGACCGTGCATGGCTTCGACGAGTTCTATGGCATCCCGCCAGACACCTCCTGGAGCGATGCGTTGACCGTCCCGCTGATCCAGATGACTCACTCCTTCGATGCGCCGGAGAGCGCGCTCGTCGAGAAGGGACCGTGGATCGTCGAGCAGAAGGCCGGCGGAGCGATGCAGCGCGTCAAGCCCTTCACGGCCGAGGTCCGCGCCGAGATCGACGTCGACCTCACGGCGCGGTCCATCGAGTTCATGAAGCGGCAGGCCGCCGCGGGCAAGCCGTTCTTCCTCTATCTGCCGTTCTCGATGGGACACTTCCCGAACTACCCCGCCAAGCAGTTCGCCGGGAAGTCCCGCATCGGGAACTACGGCGACAAGATGATGGAAGGCGACTTCCACGTCGGGCAGGTGCTCGACGCGCTGAAGGAGCTCAAGATCGAAGACAACACCTTGGTGGTGTTCGCCTCCGACAACGGGCCGAGCGGCTGGATCGGACGGGAGCTCGGCAACCTCGGATCCGTCGACATGGGCAGCCCAGGGCCCTTCCGCGGCGAGCTGGGCGAGGCGACCGAGGGCTCGCTCCGGACGTTCTGCTTCATCCGCTGGCCCGGGCACGTCGCGCCGGACAGCAGCTCCTACGCGATGTTCTCCGAGATGGACTTCCTGCCGACCTTCGCAGCGATCCTCGGCGCCAAGCTGCCGACGGATCGCCCGATCGACGGCGTGGACCAGACCGCGGTGCTCCTCGGCAAGAGCGAGAAGGGGGCGCGCGAGTCACTGCTCACCTTCATCGGCCCCGACCTGGTCGCCGCGCGCTGGAAGCAGTGGCGGTACTACTTCAAGGACATGCGACTCACCGGCACAGGGCAGCAAGAGCTCGGCGGCCTGTATGTGACCGGCACTCCGATGTACTTCCCGAAGGTCTACGACATCGAGATGGACCCGCACGAGGACGTGAACCTCGGGGGCATCACTCTCTTCATCGCGGGGCCTGCCTACAAGGTGATCGAGGAATACGAGAAGTCGGTCAAGAAGTACCCGAATCCGCCCGCGCCCAATCTGACGAACTTCAGAGGAGTCGGCGCGGACTGATGGGCCGTGGGCGGCAGCGCCTGGCTCCGCCGCCGCTCTTGCACAGGCGCGGGGTGCCTGGACCGATCAGAAGGCATGCTGTTCCAGCGGATCCTGGTTGCGGCGCTCGTGCCATACGTGGCGTGGCTCGTGCTCGCGTATCGCTGGCACTTCCTGGACGGCGTGAACCTGCTCTTCCACGAGGCGGGACACGTGTTCCTGGCGCCGTTCGGGGCATGGCTGCACATGCTGGGCGGCACGCTGAGCCAGCTGTTCTTCCCGGCCGCGGCCGCGTTCCAGCTGTGGCGCGAGGAGCGCGAGTTCGAGGCGTGGGTTTGCGGCATCTGGCTCGCCGAGAGCGCGATGTACATGGCGGCGTACATGGCCGACGCCCAGGCGATGGCGCTGCCGCTCGTGGGCGGCGACGTGCACGACTGGAACTGGATCCTGGCGCGGCTCGGCCTGCTCACGTGGTGCGGCCCGCTCGCGTGGCTGACGCACGGGCTCGCATCCGTGCTCGCGGTGTTCTGTCTGGTGCGCGCCGGGATCCTCGCGGCCGCCTCGCCCGAGCGCTCGCCGCGCTGACCGACCGCGCGCACGCGGTGCTAGAGTCGCCGCGTGCAAGAGGATTCGCGGGGCGGGCGCTTCGCGCTCGGCGTCGTGGGGGTGGCGCTCCTCGCTGCGGCGTTCGCCGTCGCGTTCCGCGCGGCGCTCAGCTTCGCGATGCGCGAGCTCGCAGGCGCGAGCGACGTGGTGTCGGCCATGTCGGCTGCGCCGCTCTGGGCGCGCCTGCTCGTGCCTGCGGCGGGTGCGCTGCTGGCGGGGGTGATCGGCCGCGCGGTCGCACGCGCGCCGTCGGGGCAGGGCGTGGGCGACGTGATGGAAGCCGTCGTGCTCGGCCGCGTGCACCTGTCGATGCGAGTCACTCTGTTGAAGTCGCTCGCGTCGTGGCTCGCCATCGCATCGGGCGGCTCGATCGGGCGCGAGGGTCCGCTCATCCAGTTCGGCGGCGCGGCGGGGAAGTGGGTGTCGGATCGGCTCGGCCTGTCGCTCGACAGCGCGCGGCTGCTGATCGGCGCGGGCACGGCGGCGGGCTTCGCCGCGGCGTACAACACGCCGTTCGCGGCGGTGCTGTTCGTGCTCGAAGTGGTGCTGGGCGTGGTCGTGCTCGACGCCGTGCTGCCGGTGCTGGTCGCGACGGTGCTCGCGGCGTCGGTCACGCGCGCGGTGATCGGCGAGGGGCCGATCTACGGCCAGCGCGCGTTCCACCTGCAGTCGCCGCTCGAGTTCGCGGCGTTCGCGGGCCTCGGCATCGCGGCGGCGCTCGGCGCGCAGGCGTTCATGCGGCTGGTGTCCGCGGGCGAGCGCTTCTTCCACCAGCCGTGGCTCGCGCTGCCGTGGCGCACGGCGCTCGGCGGGCTGCTCGCGGGCGCCGTGATCGTGTTCCTGCCCGAGGTCGCGGGGAACGGCTATGAGCCGCTGAACGCGCTCATCGACGGAAAGTTCACGCTGGGCTTCGTCGCGCTGCTCCTCGTGGGGAAGTGTCTCGCGACGACGGCGTCGGTGTCTTCGGGCAGCCCGGGCGGCGTGTTCACGCCGACGCTCCTGCTCGGCGGCGGCATCGGCTTCCTGTGGGCGGGTCTCCTCGCGGCGGTGGGCGCGGATACGGGACCCGCGGGCGGCTACGCGCTCGTGGGCATGGCGGCGGCGATCGCGGCCACCACGCACGCGCCGCTCATGGCCGCGGTGATGGCGTTCGAGCTGTCGGGTGACTACGCGATCGCGCTGCCGCTCGTGCTCGCGACGGCCATCGCCACGCTCGTGTCGCGCGCGCTCCGCCGCGACTCGATCTACACCGCGGAGCTCACGCAGCGCGGCGTCGGCTGGGAGCTCACGATGGAGGGGCGCCGCGTCGTGCGCTAGCGTACGATGCTCGCGCCTGGGCGATTAACTCAGCGGTAGAGTACTACCTTCACACGGTAGGAGCCCCGAGTTCGAATCTCGGATCGCCCACCAGTCCGAGCGCCGTAAGGCGCGAGGGCGGCCTCGCGCCGGCGCCTTCGCTCGGCTCCGCCTCGCTGCGCGCCTCGCGGCTACGCCGCTCGGCTTGCTGCCTTGCCGAGTACGAGTACGAGTGCGAGCAGGCCGATGGACGCAGGCATCGTGGGCTCGGGGACGGGAGCGGCCCAGATGAGGAAGTTCGAGACGAAGGCGTTCTCTGCGCCGTTGCGGTTGAAATCGAGATCGAACGTGAGGCTGACTTCTTGGGTCGGATCGTTCTCGATGAGGGGAATGAGCGAGTTCGTCGTGGAGAGAGCGCTGACCGCTTCGGCCGTTCCCGTGTAG
>Ga0335076_10001515_pt1 | contig 22540 bp, 22 predicted proteins | sample Lox_Sample_25_FD_206717 | JGI IMG/M metagenome (GOLD analysis project Ga0335076, IMG submission 206717) | Soil microbial communities from Loxahatchee National Wildlife Refuge, Florida, United States - Lox_Sample_2.5 | ecosystem: Environmental > Terrestrial > Soil > Wetlands | place: USA... | reverse complement strand
TCACCACAAACACGCGCAACCGGGGATGCGACCCCTTCGGGGGCGGCGAGCGACGCGTCGCGACACGCGCAGCCAGGCAGCGCTACAGGATGTAGCGACTCAGATCCTCGTCCTTCACGAGTGCGCCGAGGTGATCGTCGACGTATTTCGCGTCGATGCTGACACGCGCGCTGCCATCGCCCTTCTTCTCGGTGGCCTCGTATGACACCGTCTCGAGCAGCCTCTCCATGACGGTATGCAGCCGGCGTGCACCAATATTCTCGGTGCGTTCGTTGACCTGGAAGGCGATCTCGGCGATGCGCCGCACGCCGTCCGGCGTGAACTCCACCGCGACGCCTTCGGTCGCCATCAGTGCCTTGTATTGCGCGGTGAGCGAGGCGTCGGGCTCGGTGAGAATGCGCACGAAGTCGCCTACCTTGAGCGAGTCGAGCTCGACACGGATCGGCAGCCGCCCCTGAAGCTCGGGGATCAGGTCGGAGGGTTTCGCCATGCTGAAGGCGCCCGAGGCGATGAACAGCACGTGATCGGTCTTCACCGGGCCGTACTTGGTGGCGACGGTCGAGCCCTCTACGAGCGGCAGCAGATCACGCTGCACGCCCTCGCGCGACACGTCGGCACCGATGGTTTCCTGGCGGCGCGTCACCTTGTCGATCTCGTCGATGAACACGATGCCGTTCTGCTCGGCATTGGCGAGCGCCTGGATCTTGAGCTCGTCCTCGTCGATCAGCTTGCCGGCCTCCTCGTCGGTCAAGAGCTTGAGCGCCTCGCGCACCCTGACCTTGCGCGTGCGGGTGCGGTTGCCGCTGAGGTTCTGAAACATCGACTGCAGCTGCTGCTGCATCTCCTCCATCCCCGGCGGGGCCATGATTTCGACACCGCTCGGCACGGCGCGCAGCTCGATCTCGATCTCGCGGTCGTCGAGCTCGCGCTCGCGCAGCATCTTGCGGAATTTCTGGCGCGTCTCACCGTCGCGTGCGGCCGCCGGCTCGTCGGTGGAGAAGCCCATCATGCGCGGCTTGGGCAGCAGCGTATCGAGCACGCGCTCTTCGGCAGCGTCGAGCGCTCGCTCGCGCACCTTGGCCATCTCCTGCTCGCGGGTCATCTTCACCGCGACGTCGGCGAGCTCCTTGACGATCGAGTCGACGTCGCGCCCCACGTAGCCGATCTCGGTGAACTTGGTCGCCTCGACCTTGACGAACGGCGCGTTGGCGAGCTTCGCCAGGCGCCGCGCGATCTCGGTCTTGCCGACGCCGGTCGGGCCGATCATGAGAATGTTCTTCGGCGTGATCTCCTGGCGCAGCGGCTCCTGCACCTGCATGCGGCGCCAGCGGTTACGCAGCGCGATCGCCACGGCGCGTTTGGCCGCGTCCTGGCCCACGATGTGCTTGTCGAGCTCTTGTACGATCTGCCGGGGGGTGAGCGACGACATAAGGGTCAGACCCGCACGCGCGCGCGTGCGTTCAATTCCTCGATGACCACGTTGCGGTTCGTGTAGATGCAGATGTCGGCCGCGATGTTGAGCGAGCGCTCGACGATCTCGCGCGCCGAGAGCTGCGACCCCTCGAGCAGCGCCCGCGCCGCGGCGAGCGCGAACTGTCCGCCGGAGCCGATCGCGGCCACGTCGTAGTCCGGCTCGATGACGTCGCCGTTGCCGGAGATCACGAACAGCTTCTCCGGGTCACCCACCAGCAGCAGCGCCTCGAGGCGCCGCAGGTAACGGTCGGAGCGCCAGTCCTTGGCGAGCTCGATCGCCGCGCGCGTGAGATTGCCGTATTTCTCGAGCTTGCCCTCGAAGCGCTCGAACAGCGTGAAGGCATCCGCAGTGCCCCCGGCAAAGCCGGCCAGCACCCGGTCATTGGCCAGGCGGCGCACCTTGCGCGCGTTGCCTTTCATGACGGTGTTGCCGAGCGTCACCTGGCCGTCGCCACCGAGGGCGATCGCGCCGTTGCGGCGTACGCCGAGGATGGTCGTGCCGTGGGGATTGAAGGCTGGCGTGTCGGTCATGGGTGTAGAGGGTCTCCGAGGATGAGGTTAGCCCGCGTGCAGCGCGGGGGCGAGCGGCGCTTGCGGCGGCCGCAGCCTGCGGCGCGTCCTTAAGCCTTGCGGCGCGCCCGCGGGTGGGTAGCGTCGTAAATGCGGGCGAGGTGCTGGAAGTCAAGGTGCGTGTAGATCTGGGTGGTGGAGATATCGGCATGTCCGAGAAGCTCCTGAACCCCGCGCAGCTCGCCGCTCGACTCGAGCAGATGTGACGCAAAGGAATGGCGGAACAGATGCGGGTGCACGTGCACCCCGAGCCCCTGGCGGCGCGCCCAGAGCGCAACGCGCGCCTGCACGGCGCGCGCCCCGAGGCGTCGCCCGTTACGGGCGACGAACAGCGCCGTCTCCTGCGGTCGGGCGAGGCCCGGGCGTTCCTTCAACCACGCCCGCAGCGCCGCCACCGCGACACGTCCGACCGGGACGATGCGCGCCTTGCGGCCCTTGCCGAGAACGTGCACCACGCGGTCCCGGAGGTCGAGACTCGCGAGCTCGAGGCCGACCAGCTCCGCGAGGCGCAGCCCCGAGGAATACAAAAGCTCCATGAGGGCGCGGTCGCGGGCGGCGAGGACATCGCCGGCCGGGATCTGCAGCAGCCGCGCCATCTGGTCGGCATCGAGCGTGCGCGGCAGGCGCCGGGCCGCCTTGGGGGCGCGCACGTCGTCGGCCGGATTGCGCGTGACACGTCGGCTTGCGCGCCGCCGCGCAGGCGCTGCGGCGGCGGCCCCTGGCGCCTCGCGCAGCAGGAAGGCGTAGAAGCTGCGCACCGCCGAGAGTCGCCGCTGGATACTGCGCGGTCCGAGGCCGCCGGCGTGCGAATGCGCGGCGAAGGCACGCACGTGCTGCGAGTCGAGCTCATTCCAGTCCCGTAGCTGCGCGCCGTCGCAGAACTTCACCAGCGCGGCAAGATCGCGCGCATAGCCGCGGTCGGTGTGTACGGACAGCCGCCGCTCGGCGCCGAGGTAGCGGCGAAAGCGCGCCACCCACTCGAGCGCGTCCTGAGTCATGCCGGGTGTGTGCGCCTCAGCGCGGCTCGGCGGCGCCCAGCGAGTCGGCGACCAGGTCCGCGAGACGTGCCAGGAACTCGGTGCTCATGCCGGGGTGAAAGCGGTCGCGATCGGCGCTGCCGAGCGCCAGCAGCCCGAGTGAGCCCTTGTCCCCGAGCGGCACCAGCGCCACCGATCCCATCTCCAGCCCCTCGGGACCGAACAGAAACTCGCGCTGCGAGTCGCGCGCCTGGCCGCAGCGCGGCTTGCCGCTCGCAAAGAGCGATTCGAAGGATTTCAGGTTCGGGTCGTCGGCCGACACGCTGCGCAGAAACCGTGGTGCGTCGGTCTCGGGCGTCGCGCCGATCAACACCAGCGCCGCGTGGAACGCATCGAAGTCCTCACGCAGCCCGGCCTCGATGCGGGCAATGACTTCGGCGCGCGGCATACCACGCACCAGCCGCCGCGTGAAGCGATGCAGCCGCTCGGCGATGGCGTCGTTGGCGCGTGCGACGCGCAGCAGCTCGGCGAGCTTGTGCTCGAGGCCGGCAAGCTTCTCGCGCAGCACCTCGATCTGCCGCTCGACGAGCGAGATGGTCGAATCGCCGCGCGCGTGCGGCAGCTTCAGCCGCACCAGCACCCCCTGGTGGCGCTCGAAAAACTCCGGATTGCGCTGCAGGTAGCTGGCGACGGCTTCCTCTTCGGAGTCCACCGCGGCGAGACCGCGAGCCTCTCGTGTTGTCATGGTGTCCTAGACCTCGACGTGACCTTCGAAGGATACCTCTGTTGGACCGCTCAGCCAGACGTGCTCCCCGCTGCCCGCCCAGTTTACCTGCAACTCGCCGCCATGCACCTCCACGCGCACCAGCGCATCGAGCAGGCCGCGCCGCCGGCCCACGGCGACCGCCGCACAGGCGCCGGTGCCGCAGCTGCGGGTCTCACCGGCACCGCGCTCGTACACGCGCAGCCGCACCACGTCGCGCGTCACGATCTCGAGAAAACCGGCGTTGACGCGCTTCGGAAAGCGCGGGTGATTCTCGATCGCCGGCCCGAGCGTCGCCACCGGCGCATCCTCGACGGACGGCACTGTCAGCACGGCGTGCGGGTTGCCGAGGGATACCGCGCCGATCTCGAGGGTGCGACCGGCGACCTCGAGCGGGTAGCTGTCGGCCTCACGCGGCGCCACAAACGGCAGCGCAGCGGGGGCGAAGTTAGGCACACCGAGGTCGACCGCTACCTGGGCACCGGCGCCGACACGTGCCCGGATCAGGCCCGCGGGGCTGTCGAGGGTGATGGCGCCGTCGCGCGTCAGGCCACGGCGGTGCAGTAGCGCGGCGATGCACCGCGCACCGTTGCCGCATTGCTCGACCTCGTCGCCGTCGGAGTTGAAGACGCGGTAAAAGACGGCACTCTCGGCGCGGCGCGGCGCCTCGAGAAGCAGCGCCTGGTCGAAGCCGATGCCGGTATGACGGTCCGCGAGGCGGCGCAGCCGCTCCGACCCGAGCACCGTGTCGGTGGCAGGCGCATCGAACACCACGAAGTCGTTGCCGACCCCGTGCATCTTCGTGAAGGCGATGCGCATCGCGCGCAAGCATAGCCGAAACCACTGCCGACGCACGACGTGCGGGCGGTCGCGGCAGCCCGGGCGGCGCCTCTGCAACCTAACGCAGCGCCACGCGCTCGGCGAACAGGCAGCGGTCCATCACGGTGAAGATGCCGGCTTGCACGGCGCGCGCCGCGGCGGCCCTGGTCGATCACGCCCTTCTGCAACCACGGCGCCGGCAGGTTGAGGCGAATGCACTCGGTGACGAGGCCGGCCACGTGCACGGGGCGGCGGAAGACGTCGACGATATCGACCTGCTCGTCCGGCCCGAGCACTTCCGCGAGCTGATCGAGGCTCGCCACCGCCGGCCGGCCACGTGCACGGGGCGGCGCGCCAAGGATCGACTCGGCCGCGGGCGTCACCGGAATGACCCGGTAGCCGAAGCGCTGCAGCGCCCGGGCGACGCCGTGACGCGGACGGGTGCGGTCGGCCGAGAGGCCGACGACCGCGAGGCCGACGACCGCGATGATGTGCGCGTCACGCAGCAGCCGGGCGATCTCCGCCGCCGGTGGGTTTGCGAACATCGCGCCCTCTCCTTGGCCGAAGCGTTGCCGGACGTCTAGTCTAGCCACTCACGTTAGAGGATCAGGACAGTGAGCCCGCAGGAACACAACGTGCGCATCGAGCCACACGGGCGCACGCTGCGCGTCGCCGCCGCGCAGCCGGTACTCGAGGCAGCGCTCGCTGCGGGGCTCAACCTGCCGCACAGCTGCAAGTCCGGCCACTGCGGCTCGTGCCGCGCGCGGCTCCTTGCCGGCGAGATTCGTTACCCCGGCGTACGGCCGCTCGGGCTGAGCGCCGAGGAGGAGCGCGACGGGCAGGTGCTGCTGTGCCAGGCGCACGCGCTCACCGACCTCACCGTCGAGGCGCGGCTGATCGCGAGCCTCGCCGAGGTCGAGATCAAGACACTGCCCTGCCGGATCGCGGCGCTCACGCCGCTCGCTGCCGACGTGATGCAGCTGCTGCTGCGGCTGCCGGCGGTGGAGCGGCTGCGCTTTCAGCCCGGGCAGTACCTCGACGTGCTGCTCGCAGGCGGCCGGCGGCGCAGTTTCTCCATCGCGAGCCCGCCGCACGACAGCGCCCTGCTGGAGCTGCACGTGCGGCGCGTAAGCGGGGGTGGCTTCACACAGCGGTTGTTTGCCTCGGCGGGCGAGGTGGCGCGAGCGCTGCAACCGGGCGCGACAGCCGACCCTGCGGCGGAGGAGACGGACGACGCCGCCGCGCCGCTTCGCGTCGGGTCGCTGCTGCGCATCGAGGGACCGATCGGCCAGTTCGTCTATCGCGACGAGCCGCGACCGGCGCTCATGATTGCCGGCGGCACCGGGTTTGCGCCGCTGAAGTCGATGCTGCGCCACGCCCTCGAGCGTGGCAGCGGACGCGTCATTCATCTCTACTGGGGTGCGCGCCACGTGCGCGACGTGTACGAGGAATCGCTGGTGCTCGGATGGGCGCGCCGCTTCCCGCAGCTCACCTTCACCGCCGTGCTCTCGGAGCCCTCGCCTGCCGAAGCGGCCCATCACCGCAGCGGCTGGGTGCACGAAGCCGTGCTCGCCGACTATCCGGACCTCAGTGGGTTCGATGTCTACGCGGCGGGTCCGCCGGCCATGATCGAGGCGATCCGCAGCGGCTTCCCGCGCCACGGCCTCGCCCCCGGGCGGCTGTACTTCGACTCATTCGATTACGCGCCCGACGCCGCGCGGCGTTAACCCTGGACAGCGCGCGGCGCTAACCTTGAAAGATGAGCAGCACGTAGCTGACGAACAGCAGCACGTGCACCACCCCCTGCAGTGCGTTGGTGCGTCCGCTGCCGAAGGTGACCACGCTCAGGAGCAGCGTCAGCAGCAGCAGCACGAAATCCGAGTGCTCGACCCCGAGCACCAGCCGCCGTGCGGTGAAGTGACTGACGAGCAGCATGGTCGGGACGGTGAGACCGATGGTGGACAGCACCGAGCCGAGGAGGATGTTGACGCTGCGCTGCAGGTGGTTGGCGCGCGCCGCGCGGACGGCGCCGATCGCTTCAGGCGTCGCCACCAGCACCGCGATGATGACCCCACCGAGGGCTACGGGTGCGCGCCACGAGCGGATCATGTAGTCGAGCGGCATCGCGAAGCGTTCGGCGAGGTAGACGACCGGCACCATGTAGCCGAGCAGCAGCGCCGCTGAATACCACGCCGGGGGCGCGCCGCCGGGCGACGGCTCGCCGCCCGCTTCCTCGGCGCCGTCGGCCGTGAAGAATCCGCGGTGCCGTCCGGTCTGGATCAGGAGGAACGCGCCGTACAGGCCGAGCGACAGCAGCGCGAGGGCCGACTCCTGCGTGAACGACAGCGTCGGCCCGGGGGTCGTGATCGTATAGCCGGGCAGGATGAGGCTCATCATCGCCAGCGGAATGATGACGCCGAGGTAGGCGTTCGCCCCCTGGAAATTGTAAGTCTGCTCGCGGTGCCGCCAGCCTCCGAGCAGCAGCGACAGCCCGATGAGTCCGTTAAGGATCAGCATGAGGACGGCAAAGATCGTGTCGCGCACCAGCGTCGGCTCCCCGCCGTGCGTCATGACGAAGGAGATGCTCACCGCCTCGATCGCGGTCACCGACAAGGTCAGTATCAGCGTGCCGAAAGGTTCGCCGAGACGCTCGGCGAGCTCGTCGGCGTGACGCACCACGGCCAGTGCGCAGCCGAGAATCGCCACGAACAGCCAGCCGAACATCGACAGCAGCCACAGCGGCTGCGACAGATCCGCGAGCAGCGTGTCGCCGGCCACCAGGAACGCCAGTGCGCTCACGAGGCCGACGCCGAGGAACCACTCCTGACGCACAAGCCCGGCGGCCCACGGGCGCGCCGCCAGGCGCGAGGTCGTCGTCGGGTCCGGCACGCTGCGGATTGTAGCGGCAGCCTGTATTCTTAACGACGCCGTTATGAGCGCGAGTGCTACAAAGACCCATGCGGCAATAACCGGCTGGGGCAAGTGCCTTCCCCCGGCGGTGCTCACCAACCAGGACCTGTCGACGCTCCTGGACACCAGCGACGAGTGGATCGTGAGCCGCACGGGTATCCGCGAGCGGCGCATTTCCCACGTCGGCCTTGGGGAGCTCGCCTACGTGGCCGCCGTGCGGGCGCTCGCCGCCGCGGGTCTCGCCGGCAGCGCGGTCGAGCTCGTCGTATTCGGCACCTGCAGCCACGAGGACCAGGTGCCGAACATGGCCTCCGGTGTGCAGCTGCGCATCGGCGCGATCGGGGCGGGCGCCTTCGATATCAATACCGCCTGCACCAGCTTTCTCTACGGGCTGTCGGCCGCCACCGCGCTGATCCGCAGTCACGTGGTACGCAATGCCCTGGTGATCGGCGCCGAGCTCATCTCGCCGTTCATGGACTGGAGCGACCGCAACGTCGCCGTGCTCTTCGGCGATGGCGCGGCAGCGGTGGTGCTCGAGGCCAGCGCTCGCGAGGAAGGGGTGCTCGCCGAGAAACTCGGCTGCGACGCCGAGGCGCGCGAGATCCTGCGGGTGCAGGGCATGGGCGGTCGCTATGCCAATCGTGGCGTGCTCTATGGCATCACGCGCTGGCAGTTCGAGGGCCAGGACATCTTCAGGCGCGCCGTGCAGGGCATGGCGGCGGCGTGCGAGGAGGCGCTCGCACGCGGGCGGTCGAGCGCCGCAGACGTCAGTCTCGTCGTGCCGCACCAGGCGAACCTGCGCATCATCGAGGCGGTCGCGCGACGCGTCCACGTGCCCATGGAGCGCGTCTACGTCAACATCGAGCGCTACGGCAATATGTCGGCTGCCACGGTCGCGGTGGCGCTATGCGAGGCGCTCGAGGAGGGCCGGGTTGTTCCCGGGGCACTGCTGCTGTTGCCGGGGTTCGGCGGGGGCCTCACCTACTGCGCGCACCTCGTGCGCTGGGGCAGCCGCACGCGGCCACTTGGCACCAGCAGCGTCGAGCTGCCGCCGAACGAGCGCTCCGCGCTCGCGATCCTGCGCGATCTGCACGAGCGTAAGCTCACGCCCTCGACCCGCGCCGCGACCGGCACGCCGTTCGACTAGCGCGCCCGCGTGCGCGCTCTGCGCTCAACGCTTCGCGGCGCGCTTGGCCTTTTTCTTGTGCTTCGCCGGATCCTTGGGCCGCGACTTGCCGAAGGAGCCCTGATAGATCTTGCCGCGGCGGGTTCTGTGATCGCCCTTACCCATGAGACACAACTCTCCAGCCGAGATCAGACTCATGAAAAAGGCCGGCCGCCGATGCCCAAGGCATGGACGGCCGGCCTGTAACAGCCTTGACGGTTACCAGCGCTTCGGCGCGCCACCGCCGCGGTTGCCGCCGGCGCCGCGCTCCTGGGCCTCGTTGACGCGCAGCGGGCGTCCGCCCAGCTCCTTGCCATTGAGGTTCTGGATCGCGCGCGAGGCATCAGCACGCGACATCTCGACGAAGCCGAAGCCGCGCGGGCGGCCGGTGTCGCGATCAGTGATGATGCTCACCGACTCGACCGTGCCGTGCTGCGCAAACAGCTCCCGGACCTCGGCGTCAGTGGCGGAGAATGGCAAGTTGCCAACATAGATCTTCGTCATGCAGTCAGACTCCTGAATCCAATCGATACCAGCAGGAGCGCATGCCGAAAATCGCACGGATGGTCGGCGCACACACTGCCACCTGGTCGGGAACGATTCGGCTTTTCAGACTCGGAAGCCAACTCGCAGTGTTACGGCGGGCGGCAGGCGGCAGGAAAGGGAAAGGTCACGAACCGGCGCGGACGATACCGCAAGCGGCGTGCGGGGCACAAGCCGCAGTTGCGCCTCGGCAGCCGCTTCGGTCTCGGCGCGCGCTCCCGAACGGTCGCAGGCGCGATCGAGGCAAACGACGGTGAGCGCCACGGCGAGCCCGGCGGCGACCGCGCCGAAGGGACGGTTGAAGATGAACACGGCCCGTCACCTGCTTTCGCTCACCGCCGGCAGCCCCGGCGTCTCAGCCGCACTGTAGGCCGGCATATCGTCCGTAAAAACAGGCTAATCACGAATTTATTGTTCCGGAATAACGTACAATCAGTGGCGCATGGATCAGCTGACGTGCATGCGAAGTTTCCTGCGGGTCGCGGATCTGCACTCCTTCACGCGCGCCGCAGATGCGCTCGGGCTGTCGCGCGCGGTCGTCAGCACGCACGTCGCCGAGCTCGAAAGACACCTGCGCTGCCAGCTGTTCCATCGCACCACGCGGCGCGTCGGCCTGACGAGCGACGGCGCGGAGTACCTCGGGCGCTGCCAGCGCATCCTCGCCGAGCTCGAGGCCGCGGACGAGGCGGTGCGTGGCACACGGCTCGCGGTGCAGGGACGGCTGCGCGTCGACGTGCCGGTGGAGTTCGGCCGCGCGCTGCTGATCCCGGCCTTGCCCAAGTTCACTGCGCGCTACCCGGACCTGCACCTCGAGGTGCAGTTCAACGACCGCGTCGTCGATCTCATCGCGGAGGAAATCGACCTGGTGGTGCGCGTCGGCGCGGTGCGCGAGCCGCACCTCGTTGCGCGACGCGTGGTGACGACGCGCCTGCTCACCTGTGCATCGCCCGAGTACCTGCGTACCCACGGGGCGCCGGCAGTGCCGCAGGACCTGCGCCGCCACAAGCTGGTCGGTTACCTGCCCACCGGCACCCGCCGGCCGCATCGCTGGCTGTTCCAGCGCGGCGCGGAGCGGCAGCGGCTCAGTCTGCCGTTCAACATCGCGTTCAACTCCGCGGAGGCCGAGATTCGCGCGGCCATCCGCGGTGCGGGCGTGGTGCAGGCGATGGACATGATCGTCGCCGAAGCGCTGGCGCTCGGGCGGCTGCAGGTCGTGCTGCCCGACTGGTCGGCGCCAGGGAAGCCGATCTCCGTCGTGTGCCGCGCGGCACTGCGCGACTCGCCGAAGATCCGCGTGTTCGCCGACTTCGCCGCGGAGCTGCTGCGCCATTACCGCCAGCGCGTCGACGCGCTGCTCGAATCCCCGCACTGAGGGGGCGCGCTCGCGCGGCGCGAGCCGCTCAGCCGGTCGTGCGCCCGGCCAGCCGATCGAGCGCGCGGATCTGCCGCACCGTCGAGTCCGAGTCAGGCAGCAGCTGATTCGCCTGGCGCACGAAGGCCGGCACGTCGGCAGCGGCGAGCGGCGGACTGATGAGGTAGCCCTGGGCGAAGTCGCATCCCAGGCGCCGCAGCAGATTCCACGCCGCCGGGTCCTCGACGCCCTCCGCGACCACCTTCAGCCCCATGCTGTGTCCGAGCTCGATGGTCGACGTCACGATGGTGACGGCGCCGGTGTCGGCCTGAGAGATGAAGGAGCGATCGATCTTCAGCTCGTCCACCGGCAGCACCGACAGCTGCGACAGGAAGGAGTGTCCGGTGCCGAAGTCGTCGATGGCGAAGCGCACGCCGTTCGCAGCGCTGCTGCGCTCAGCGATAGCGGCCCAACACCTTTTCGAGTCCCTGCGCGCCGGGTGACAGCACCTCGAACGCCAGGCTGTTGAGCGGGGCCTCGGGAGTGGCGTTCACCTGGTGGAACTCGTGCTGCGCCTTCTCATCGAGGAACAGCAGGCCGGTGAGATACTCCCCGGCCTTGATGCGCTCCTGAATCTGCGCGGCGGCCGTGGTGCGGTTGGTGGGATCGTAGGCGCTGTCGAGCTTGCGCAGCACGATGCGGCTGCCGTCGTGCATCACGACCGGCAGCGTCTCGCCTTCGCCATAGTCGGCGGTGATCTCGCGCTCGAAGGGAATGAAGTCCGCGTGCACCGCCGGCTCGTAGTGCTCGCGCGTGTAGGCGTAGCTCTTGGTCGAGCCCTCGTGATCGTTGAAGGTGACGCACGGCGAGAGCACGTCGATGAGCGCGAAGCCGTTGTGCTTGAGCCCCGCCTGGATGAGCGGCACCAGCTGCTGCTTGTCGCCGGAGAAGCTGCGTGCCACGAACGAGGCACCGAGCGTCATCGCCAGCAGCACCGGGTCGATCGGCGGCTGGAAGTTGGTCTCGCCTTTCTTTGCCCGGGTGCCGATGTCGGCCGAGGCCGAGAACTGTCCCTTGGTGAGCCCGTACACGCCGTTGTTCTCGATGATGTACAGCATGTTGAGATTGCGGCGGATCGCGTGACAGAACTGCCCGAGGCCTATCGACAGCGTATCGCCGTCGCCCGACACGCCGATGTAGTGCAGGGTGCGGTTGGCGGCGTTCGCCCCCATGGCGATCGAGGGCATGCGCCCGTGGACCGAGTTGAAGCCGTGGCCGCCGCTCACGAAGTAGGCGGTGGTCTTGGAGGAGCAGCCGATGCCCGACAGCTTCACCACGTTCTGCGGCTCGAGCGCCAGGCCCCAGCTCGCTTCGACGATCGCGGCGGTGATCGAGTCGTGGCCGCAGCCGGCGCACAGCGTCGACAGCACCCCCTCGTAGTCACGCCGGGTGAGACCGAGCGCGTTCTTCGGCAGCGACGGATGGGCCACCTTGGGCTTGGCGAGGTAGGTCATGTCAAGTCTCTCCTCCGTGTGCAGCGCCCGTGCCGGGACGCTCGGGTGAGGTCAGCCATGCGCGGCACCCTTGTGCTGCAGGCTCGCGGGCTTGAGCTCGGCGAGCACGCCCTCGGTGATGAAGCTCGACGAGATCGGCAGGCCGCTATAGTGCAGCAGCGAGCGCAACTTCGCCTTGTCGACCGCGGTCTCGAGGGTGAGCAGCGCGCGCAGCTGCGCGTCGCGGTTCTGCTCCACCACGAACAGCAGCTCGTGCGCGGCGAGGAACTTCTCGACGTCCTCGGTGAACGGGAAGGAGCGCACGCGCATGTAGTCGAGGCCGACCCCGAGGCCGCGCAGCACGTCGAGCGCCTCGCGGATCGCGCCGTCGCAGCTGCCGAGCGAGACCAGCCCCACGCGGCTCCCCGCCGTGGCATCGATCACCGCCCGCGGCACCAGCCGCTTCGCCGTAGCCCATTTCTTCATCAGCCGATCGAGCACCACCTGGTATTCGGCCGAGTCCTCGGTGTAGGCACCGTACTGGTTGTGGCCAGAGCCGCGGGTGAAGTACGCCGCCTTCGGATGCACGCCGGGCAGCGTCCGCGGGGTGATGCCGTCGCCGTCCCTGTCGATGAAGCGGTAGAACTTCTCGAGCTTGAGAACCTCCTCCTTGCCGAGGATCTTGCCGCGATCAGGGCGGTAGTTGTCGTCCCACTTGAGATCGCGGCACATCCAGTCGTTCATCCCGATGTCGAGATCCGAGAGGACCATCACCGGGGTCTGCAGGCGCTCGGCGAGATCGAAGGCCTGCACCGACATGTAGAAGCACTCCTCGGGATTGGCCGGATAGAGGCACACGTGCCGCGTGTCGCCGTGCGAGGCATAGGCACACAGCATGAGGTCACCCTGCTGGGTGCGCGTCGGCAGGCCGGTCGAGGGCCCGACGCGCTGGATATCAAAAATCACCACCGGCACTTCCGCGTAGTACGCGAGCCCGAGGAACTCGTTCATGAGTGAGATGCCGGGGCCGGAGGTGGCGGTAAAGGCGCGCGCCCCGTTCCACATGGCGCCGATCGCCATGCCGACCGCGGCGAGCTCATCCTCCGCCTGGATAAAGGCGAAGTTGCGCCGCCCGGTCTGCTTGTCCACCCGCATGCGGTCGGCGAACATCTTGAAAGCGTCCATCAGCGAGGTGGACGGCGTGATCGGATACCAGGCCGCCACGGTCGCCCCGGCGAACAGGCAGCCGAGCGCCGCGGCGGTGTTGCCGTCGATCATGATATGGCCGGCGGTGCGATCCATCTTCTCCACGTGCAGCGGCAAGGGGCAGGCGAAATTCGCGCGCGCGTAGTCGTAGCCGAGCTGGATGGCCTTCATATTGCTGTCGACCAGCTGCGGCTTCTTCGCATAGGTCTCGGCCAGGAGCTCGCGAATGTGCGCCAGATCCAGATCGAGCAGCGCCGCGAGCACCCCGGCGTAGCAGATGTTCTTCATCAGGATGCGCGTACGCACACCGTTGAAGTTCTCGTTGCACAGCCGCGCCAGCGGGACGCCGAGCACGGTGATGTCCTCGCGCTTGAGCAGTGCCGGCCGTGGCCAGGTGGAGTCGTACACCAGGTAGCCCCCCGGGGCGACCTCCTTGACGTCGCGCGCGTAGGTCTCGGCGTTCATCGCCACCATGATGTCGACGCGCCCGGAGACGCACACGTAACCCGCGCGGGTGACGCGGATCTCGTACCAGGTGGGCAGCCCCTGGATGTTGGAGGGAAAGTAGTTCTTGCCCATCACCGGGATACCGCTCCTGAAGATCGACTTCATGAGCAGAGTGTTGGCGCTCGCCGAGCCGGTGCCGTTCACCGTGGCGATCTTGATGGAGAAGTCGTTGATACGCGTGGCGGTCGACATAGTAGGGTTCGGTGCCTCAGGCGATCTTGGGCCGCTGCGCCTCGAGGGCGCCGGCCTCGTCGTCGGCATGTGGCCAGTGGAGCTCGGACTTCTGCATGTCCCACGCCGCGGTGGGACAGCGCTCGGCGCACAGCCCGCAGTGCACGCACAGGTCCTCGTCCTTCACCATGACGCGGCCGGTCTGCGGAAGGGCTGCGGACACGTAGAGCGGCTGCGCGAGATTCTGTGCCGGCGCCTTGAGGCGCTGACGCAGCTCGGCCTCGGCGCCGTTATGGGTAATGGTGAGGCAGTCCACCGGGCAGATATCGAGGCAGGCGTCGCACTCGATGCACAGCTTCGCCGTGAACACCGTCTGCACGTCGCAGTTGAGGCAGCGCTGTACCTCCTGCGCCACCTGCTCGGCGCTGAAGCCGAGCTCGACCTCGATGTTGAGCTTCTTGAAGCGCTCCTTGAGCGACACGTGCGGCATCAGTCGCCGCTCGTGCGGTGCGTAATCGTTGGCGTAGCTCCACTCGTGCATGCCCATCTTGCGGCTCTGCAGGTTCATGCCCGGCGGCAGCCGGTCGTGCACCGACTCGCCCTGGCAGTGGCGATGCATGGAGATCGCCGCCTGGTGCCCGTGCTCGACCGCCCAGATGATGTTCTTCGGCCCGAAGGCGGCATCGCCGCCGAAGAACACCTGTGGGTGGGTCGACTTGAAGGTGACCTTGTCGACCACCGGGACGTCCCACTTGTCGAACCGGATACCGAGGTCGCGCTCGATCCAGGGAAAGGCGTTCTCCTGGCCGATGGCGAGGATCACGTCATCCGCCGGCAGGAACTCCTCGCCGACGAGGCGCTCGGCGCTGATCCGGCCGGCGTCATCGAGCTCGTACTCCATGCGATCGAACTGCATGCCGACCAAACGACCGTTCTCGACGACGAACGCCTTCGGCGCGCGGTTGACGACGATCTCGACGCTCTCTTCCTCGGCATCCTCCAGCTCCCACTCGGACGCCTTGAAGAAACCGCGCGGCTTGCGCGCCATGACCTTCACGCTCTGCGCCCCGAGCCGCAGGCTCGTGCGGCAGCAGTCCATGGCGGTGTTGCCGACGCCGATGATGAGCACGCGCTTACCGACCTTGTCGATATGGCCGAAGGCCACCGACTCGAGCCAGGCGATGCCGATGTGGATATTGGCCGCGCCGGCCTCGCGCCCCGGGAGCTTGAGCTCCTTACCTTTCGGCGCTCCCGAGCCCACGAACACCGCGTCGAAGCCGCCCGCGGTGAGGAGCTCGCGCATGCTGTCGACGCGGGTGTTCAGCTTCAGCTCCACCCCCATGGCGATGATCATGGCGATTTCCTCGTTCAGCACCGTGTGCGGCAGGCGGAACGAGGGGATATTGGTGCGCATCAGCCCGCCGGGCTCGCCGTACTGCTCGAAGATGGTCACCTCGTAGCCGAGCGGCATGAGGTCGTTCGCCACGGTCAGTGAGGCGCAGCCGGCACCGATACAGGCGATGCGCTTGCCGTTCTTGACGCGCGGGATCTTCGGCAGCCGCGCGCTCACGTCGTCGCGGTGATCGGCGGCCACGCGCTTCAGGCGGCAGATCGCCACCGGCTTTTGCTCAATACGGCCCCGCCGGCAGGCCGGCTCGCACGGCCGGTCACAGACACGCCCGAGGATCCCCGGAAAGACGTTGGAGTGCCGGTTCACCATGTAGGCGTCGGTGAAACGGCCCTGGGCGATCAAGCGGATGTATTCGGGAACATCGGTGTGGGCCGGGCAGGCCCACTGGCAATCCACAACTCGATGGTAGTAGTCCGGATTCGAGGTATCGGTCGGTTCCATTCAGTGCCCGAGGCTTCATGCCTCGGACCCTCGGGCGGCTAGGGGGATCGTGAGTATAGAGGTGCGCGGCGGATTGTCATCGGGGTCGATTCGCGATTCGGCAAGGGCCGGTCGCGACGGGGGTCGAGACTTATGTTGCACTGCAGCATAGCACACGGCCAGCGCGCTTACCTGCCTATACTGAGCGGCACGTTTATGTCCGAACCGCTTGCGACCGAGATCCGCCTGCGGCGCGCCTCGCGCGTGCTCGAGGTGAGCTTCAGCGACGGCAGCCGATTCGAGCTGCCGTTCGAGTACCTGCGCGTCCACTCGCCCTCGGCGGAGGTCAAGGGGCACGGAGCGGGGCAGGAGGTGTTGGTGGTCGGCAAGGAGAACGTCGGCATCGCGGCCATCGAGCCGGTGGGACAGTACGCGGTGAAGCTGGTGTTCGACGACGGGCACGACACCGGGCTCTACACGTGGAAGTATCTGCACGAGCTCGGCCGCGAGCGCGAAGAGAAATGGGCGCGATATCTCGAGCGAAAAGCGCGCGCGGGGCAGTGAAGGCTCACCGCGAGCGAGCGCCTCACGGAGCGCAAAATCAAAGCGGGCCGGACATTATCTGTCCGGCCCGCTGCACCAAGACCCCCCGTAACGGCGGCGATTCTGCGCATGCTCAGGAAAAAAAACAACCGCGACCGGCGCCCGGCGCCGGTCGCGCGCGCGGTGCGCACGGTGCGATCGTCTAGAATGTGTCTCATCTGATTCCCCGTCTCCGTACATGAACGACGAGCGCTTCACCGATTTCGGCTTTCAGCGCGTGCCGCGCGCCGACAAGGCGCGCCGTGTGCGCCAGGTGTTCGACTCGGTCGCCGCCAACTACGATCTGATGAACGACCTGATGTCCGCGGGCACGCACCGGCTGTGGAAGCGCTTCACGCTCGCGCTCGCGAACCTGCGTCCCGGGCAACGCGCGCTCGACGTCGCGGGCGGCACCGGCGACCTGGCCGCCGGGCTGGCGCGGCAGGTGGGCCCACGGGGCCTCGTGGTCCTCGCCGATATCAATGCCGCGATGCTCGCGCACGGGCGCGATCGGCTGCTCGATGAGGGCTTCGTCGGCAGCGTCGACTTCGTGCAGGCGGACGCCGAGCGGCTGCCGTTCGCGGACGGCATCTTCGACTGCATCACCATCGGCTTCGGCCTGCGCAACGTCACCGACAAGCGCGCCGCGCTCGGCGCCATGCAGCGCGCGCTCAAGCCGGGCGGACAGCTGCTGGTGCTCGAGTTCTCGCAGCCCCGCGCGCCGCGACTGAGGACGCTGTACGACGCCTACTCGTTGCGCGTACTGCCGTGGCTCGGCCGGGTCGTCGCCGGCGATGCGGCGAGCTACCGCTATCTTGCCGAGTCGATCCGCATGCACCCCGACCAGGAGACGCTGCTCGGGATGCTCAAGGACGCCGGCCTCGAGGGCTGCCGCTATCACAACCTCTCCGGAGGGATCGTGGCCGTGCACCGCGGCTACCGATCCTGACCGCACGATCCTGACCGCACGATGCTGACCGCCACCCTCGGCAATCTGCTCAACCGCGGCCTGCCGCGCTCGGTACGCGCGCGGCAGCTGGTCGCGCAGCTCGCGGGCCACAGCGTCGCCATCGCCATCCGCGACTTCGCCCGGTTGCGTGTGACCTCGGACGGTCAGACGCTCACGGTGGCCGGCGAAGATGGCGCCGCGGACGCGACCCTGAGCGGCGGCCCGCTGAGCCTGCTCGCGCTCAGCGGGGGCGCGGCGCAGGCCGTGCTGCAGCGGGGCGACGTCATCGTCACGGGCGATACCGAGATCGCCGGCAAATTCCGTGAGCTGCTGTCGCTTTTGCGGCCGGATCCGGAGGAAGAGCTGGCGCTCGTCATCGGCGACGTGGCTGCGCATCGGCTCGGGCGCGTCGCGCTGCTCGCCGGCGGTTGGGGCCGCCGCGCGGCGCGCGTCACGCTCGAGAACCTCGCCGAATACCTCGGCCACGAGCGGCGCGATCTCGTGCCGCGCAACGAGGGCGAGCAGTTCCTGCGCGGGGTCGAGGCACTGCGTGAGGACGCCGACCGGCTGCAGGCACGCCTCGAGCTGCTCGAGCGGCGACGCGGCACCTCGTGACGGCGGCGGCGCGTCAGTGAAGCTGCGCGTCGTGGTGCGGCTGATCGAGATCCAGGGCGTGCTGCTGCGGCACGGCCTGGACGATTACGTACGCGCCACGCACCTCTACCGGCCACTGCGCTTCCTGTTCTTGCTCTTCCCCGGCGTGTGGTTCACGCGGCGGCGGCAGGCGAGCCGCGGCGAGCGACTGCGCCTCGCGCTGGAAGAGCTCGGGCCGATCTTCGTGAAATTCGGCCAGGCGGTCTCCACGCGCCGCGATCTGCTGCCCCCCGACATCGCCGAGGAGCTCGCCAAGCTCCAGGACCGCGTGCCGCCCTTCCCCGGCGCGGTGGCGCGGCAATTGATCGAGCAGGCATACCGCCGGCCGCTCGCCGAGGTGTTCTCGAGCTTCACGGAGACGCCGCTCGCCGCGGCCTCGATCGCCCAGGTGCACACGGCACGGCTCCCCGGCGGGCAGGAGGTGGTGGTCAAGGTGCTGCGGCCGGACATGCGGGCGGTGATCGAGCGCGATCTCGAAGTGCTGCACGCGCTCGCCGATCTCGCGCAGCGCTACTCTCGCGAGGGGCGGCGGCTGCGGCCGCGCGAAGTCGTCGCCGAGTACCAGAAGACCATTCTCGATGAGCTCGACCTGATGCGCGAGGCCGCCAACGCCTCGCAGCTGAAGCGCAACTTCGCCACCTCCGACCTGCTGTACGTGCCCGAGGTGTACTGGGACTACTGCCGCACCGAGGTCATGGTGATGGAGCGCATCCACGGCGTGCCGATCAGCGACCTCGCGGCGCTCAAGGCGGCCGGCACCGACATCCCGCAGCTCGCCGAGAACGGCGTGCGCATCTTCTTCACCCAGGTGTTCCGCCACAACTTCTTCCATGCCGACATGCACCCCGGCAATATCTTCGTGATCGTCGACGAGCCGCAGCGGCCGCGCTATGCAGCGGTGGACTTCGGCATCGTCGGCACCCTCGATCCGCGCGACCAGCACTACCTCGCCGAGAACTTCCTCGCGGTGTTCGACCGCGACTACCGTCGCGTCGCGCAGCTGCACCTCGAATCCGGCTGGGTGCCCCCGGGCACGCGTGTCGATGAGATGGAGTCGGCGGTGCGCACCGTGTGCGAGCCGATCTTCGACCGGCCACTCAAGGACATCTCCTTCGGGCGCATCCTGCTGCGGCTGTTCGAGATCTCGCGACGCTTCAACATGCAGATCCAGCCACAGCTCATCCTGCTGCAGAAGACCCTGCTCAACGTGGAGGGCCTCGGGCGCGACCTCTATCCCGAGCTCGACATCTGGAGCACCGCGAGCCCCATCCTGCGCGAGTGGATGCGCGAGCGCAGCAGCGTGCGTGCCCTGCTGCAGAACGCGCGCGCGCACCTGCCGGAGCTGCTCGAGGCGGCACGCAGCCTGCCAGCGCTGCTCAACACGCTGGTCGAGCGAGCGCACCGGCCGTCGCGAGCGCCGGCACCGGCGCTGGATCTTCGCGAGCTCGAGGCGCGACGGCGTGAGGCCGGCCGGCGCCGCGACGCCGTGACGCTCGGCGCGGCACTGCTCCTCGCCGGGCTCGTCTGGCTCGCCGTGGCGCGTAACCCCGCCTGGCTCGGCTGGGCGCTGCTCGTCGCCGGGCTGGCGCCTAGCCTGTACGGCCTGCGGCGCTGAGCTGACGTGCCGCGCTCGCTCACCGAGGGCTCGATCCGCATCGGGCTGTTCAGGTTCGCCCTGCCGATACTGCTCGCCAACATCCTGCAGTCGCTCAACGGCTCGGTGAACTCGATCTGGGTGGGGCGTTATCTCGGCGAGGCGGCGCTGACCGCAACGTCGAACGCCAACACGGTGACGTTTCTGCTGATCGGCGCAGCCTTCGGCGTGGCGCTGGCCGCCACCATCCTCATCGGCCAGTGCATCGGCGCCAATAACATCGCCGAAAGCCGGCGCGTCGTCGGCACCAGCGCGACCTTCTTTGCTGCGATCTCCGTGGCGATGGCGATCACCGGACTGGTGCTGTGCCGCCCGCTGATCGTCGCCATGAGCACCCCCGCGGATTCGGTGCCGCTCGCGGTGGCCTACATGCGCGTGATCTTCCTCGCGCTGCCGTTCCTCTACATGTACGCCTTCGTCATGGCGGTGCTGCGCGGTGCCGGGGATTCGAAGACGCCGTTCTATTTCATGCTGCTGTCGGTCGGCATCGACATTGCGCTCAATCCGCTGTTCATCTTCGGCTGGGGGCCCGTACCGCGGCTCGGCATCGCCGGCTCGGCGCTCGCCACCTTCGTCGCTCAGGCCGTGAGCCTGACGGCGCTGATCCGCCATCTCTACCGCCGCCACCACATGCTGTGCCTGCACAAGAGCGAGCTCGCGCTGCTCAAGGTGAACTGGCCGCTGGTGGGCACGCTGGTGAAGAAGGGCATTCCGATGAGCGCGCAGATGCTGGTGCTCTCGCTGAGCGGCGTGCTCATGATCACGCTGGTCAACCGCTTCGGCGTCGATACCACGGCGGCCTTCGGCGCGGCGCTGCAGATCTGGAACTACATCCAGATGCCGGCCTTTGCCGTTGGCATGGCGGTCTCGGCCATGACGGCGCAGAACGTGGGCGCCGGCAAGTGGGAGCGCGTAACGCGCATCGCGCGTGTCGGGGTGCTGTACAGCGTCGCGCTGACCGGCTCGATCGTGCTCGTCATCGAGCTGCTCAACACCGCGGTGTTCGGGCTGTTCCTGCCGGCCGGTTCCGGCGCGCTCGCCATCGCCGCGCACATGAACCGCATCGTCACCGGCTCGTTCATCTTCTTCGGCATCTCGCTCACCCTGTTCGGCGTGGTACGGGCCACCGGTGCGGTGATGGCGCCGCTGCTGATTCTCACGATCTCCCTGCTCCTGGTGCGCTTTCCGCTCGCGCAGGTGTTTCTCTCCCGCTACCAGGTCGATGCGGTATGGTGGAGCTTCCCGATCTCCTCGCTGCTGGCCGCCGTGCTGGCCGTGCTCTACTACCGCTACGGCGCTTGGCGCAGCATGCGGCTGACGATTCCGGCGCGCGCCGCCTGAGTTCTCGCCGTCTCTCCCATCAGGCGGATGGGAGAGACGGCGGGCGGCGGCGCAGAATCCATCCATGGAAACGCGTACCCTCGGCCGCGACGGTCCGGTCGTCTCGGCGCTCGGCCTCGGCTGCATGGGCATGAGCGAGTTCTACGGCGCGCACGACGATGGCGAGTCGATCGCCACGCTGCACCACGCCCTCGATCGCGGCGTGAGCTTTCTCGACACGGCCGACGCCTACGGTCCCTACACCAACGAGGAGCTCATCGGTCGCGCGCTGCGCGGCCGGCGACAGGCGGCGTTCATCGCCACGAAGTTCGGCTTCGTGCGCAATGCCGCCGACCCCAAGGCGCGCGTGGTCGATGGGCGGCCGGCGTATGTGCGTGCGGCGTGCGAGGCGAGCCTCGGGCGGCTCAACGTCACGCACATCGATCTCTATTATCTGCACCGCGTCGACCGCAGCGTCCCGATCGAGGAAACCGTCGGCGCGATGGCCGAGCTGGTGCGCGCGGGCAAGGTGCGCTATCTCGGGCTGTCGGAGGTGTCGCCGCAGACGCTCGAGCGCGCGCAGTGCGTGCATCCCATCACCGCCGTGCAGAGCGAGTACTCGCTGTGGACGCGCGATCCGGAGGACGGCGTCCTCGAAGCCTGCGAGCGGCTCGGCGTGGGACTGGTGCCCTACAGCCCGCTCGGCCGCGGCTTCCTCACCGGCGCGCTCCAGAGCCCCGACGATTTCGCCGCCGACGACTACCGCCGCAACAATCCGCGCTTCCAGGGCGAGAACTTCAACCGTAACCTCTCGCTCGTCGAGAAGGTCAGGGCGCTCGCGCGCGAGAAAGGCTGTACGGCGGCCCAGCTGGCGCTGGCGTGGGTACTCGCGCAGGGCGCGCACATCGTGCCCATTCCCGGGACACGCCGCAGAGCCAACCTCGATGAGAATCTCGGGGCGCTCGCCGTGAGACTCACCGCCGCGGACCTCGCGGCGCTCGAGGCGGCCTTTACTCCCGAAGCGATCGCCGGTGCGCGCTACGCGGAGCCGATGATGCGCCTCGTTCGCGGCTGAGGGCGCGCGGTCGCGGGCGCCGCAGAAGGGCGCCTCCCGGACTCAGCGCGCCGCGGGCGGCAGCTCACTCACGGTGGTGCTGCTGCGCGGCTCGATCCACAACGCGCGTGCCCGACCGCACAACTCGCCCTTACCGTCGAACAGCGCGGTACCCGCTTCGTGCTTGCGCCCGCTCACCGAGATCGGCCAGCCGATGAGCGTGCAGGATTCGCCGATGTGCACGCGGCGGTCGACGTGTGCGCTGAACTCAGCGAGCAGCATCACGCGGTCATCCGGCGCCACCGCGTAGTAGCCCGGGCAGTCGAGCGCCGCCGACATGAACTCGGCACGCACCTTGCCGTCGCCGCCATCGATGGAAGCATCCGGTACCCAGGGCGCCGCCACCAGGCCACGCTCCGGCAGCGGGCCGGCGAAGATGCGCAGCCCGTCGCCGCGCGCGCGCAGCGTGCCGCACACGAAACAGCTCGGGAAGCGGTGGTGGCGGAAGCCGGCGTAATGGCGCGACGCTTCCACCGCCTCCAGGTAAT
>Ga0335076_10001513_pt1 | contig 22543 bp, 22 predicted proteins | sample Lox_Sample_25_FD_206717 | JGI IMG/M metagenome (GOLD analysis project Ga0335076, IMG submission 206717) | Soil microbial communities from Loxahatchee National Wildlife Refuge, Florida, United States - Lox_Sample_2.5 | ecosystem: Environmental > Terrestrial > Soil > Wetlands | place: USA... | reverse complement strand
GATCGTCCTCGACGACCCGCGCCTCGCCCCAGATCTTGATCCGGCGGCGGTGCGCGTAATCCATGATGAATATGTGCGCTTTCGGGTTCTCCGACAGGTTGCCCTGCGTCAGGTATTGCCGGTTGCCGGCGTAATCGGCGAATGCGATCGTGTGCTTGTCCAAAATCCTTACGAACCCCTTGGGCCCGCCGCGGTGCTGGATATAGGGCTGGCCGTCTTTGGTCGCGGTCGCGAGATAGAAGCTGTTCGTCCCGGCGAGGAAAGCCGCGAGGCGATCGTCGATCTCGGTGCGCCAGCCGCCATTTTGCTCGACATGGGCATAGGCCTCGCGCGAGCCCTTGCGCGCCTGGATGGCCTTCACCGTCGGCGTGAAGGCGACGTCGCTGGAATAAACTTCGCTGGAATGAACGTCAGTCCCGGTCATCGGAGCAACTCCTCGGCGCCTGCAGGGCGCGCATTGCGCCCGCCGTCGCCTGCTAAATTGGCTCCTTCTATAATTTAAACAATCCGCCGGATTGACACTTCATCATTGCAGAATATGAAATAATGCCATGGACCGGATCGACGCCATGCAGGCCTTTGTCGCGGTCGCCGATTTGCGCGGCTTCGCGCCGGCAGCGCGCAGGCTGAAGATATCGCCCTCGGCGGTGACGCGGATGGTCGCCGCGCTGGAGGAGCGGCTTGGCGCGCGACTGTTGCAGCGAACGACGCGGCAGGTCGCGCTGACCGATGTCGGCACGCGCTATCTCGAGCGCGCCAGGCGCATCCTTGCCGACGTCGAGGAAGCCGAACGCTCGGCCGAGGGCGAGCGCACGCGGCCTGCGGGACGGCTCGTGGTCTCGGCGCCGGTCGGCTTCGGGCGGCTGCATGTGAGCCCGCTGATGTCGGCGTATCTGAAGCGCTATCCGGACGTCTCGGGCGAATTGCGGCTGGAAGATCGCATGGTCAATCTCGTCGAGGACGGCATCGATCTCGGCGTGCGGATTGGCGAGCTTGCCGATTCCACCCTCGTGGCGCGCCAGCTCGGCCTGATGCGGCGGATCGTCGTGGCTTCGCCTGCTTACCTGAAGGCACGCGGCGAGCCGAAACGGCCGGAGGAGATCAGCTTGCACGACACCATCCAGTTCGGCGCCACCTCCGGTCTCGCCGACTGGCGCTTTGTCGACGGGGCCAAGGAGATTCGCGTGACCTATGCGCCGCGCCTCCTCACCAACAGCGCCGATGCCGCCGTGCAATATGCGGCCTCGGGCGGAGGGCTGACGCGCCTGCTCGCTTATCAGGCCGCCGACGCCATCAAGCGCGGCCGGCTCAGAATCGTGCTGGAAAAGTTCGAATTGCCGCGGATGCCGATCAACATGGTCTATCCGACCTCGCGCCTGTTGTCGGCCAAGGTGCGGACCTTCATCGACCTTGCGATCGAGACCGCCGACTGGACATTCGGATAGCGACGTCGTCATTGCCGGCCATGACCCGGCAATCCATCACCTTTTGGTGGGTCTTTTGTTTCGATGGATGCCCTGGGTCATGCCCGGGCATGACAGCAGGAGTGTTGGGGCGCACTCACGCCTTCTTCGGCACCACGCGGAACGTGCCGTTGCCGCGCGCGATCACGGCATCGTCGGCCCTGATCAGGCTTTGCGCAAAGCAGAGCGTGCTGCCGGTCTTGATCACCTCGCATTCGACCGCGAGCCATTGTCCGATGCCGGCGCTGCCGACATAGTCGATCGCCAGCGTCACGGTGACGAACGACGTCGTCCAGCCGGTCGCCTGCGCGCAGCTATAACCCATCGAATTGTCGGCAAGCGAGGCGATCAGCCCGCCGTGAATGAGCCCGCGCGCGTTGGTGTGCGGCTTTGCGAGGCGCAGTCCCATGCTGACACCCTTCTCCGTCTTCTTCGAATAGAGCGGCTCCCAGGGATCGGTGAACGGGCTGTTGCGGAAATGCGGCTCGAAGCCGGCGGGGATGGCGGCGGTCATGGGCGCTCCGGTGCTCCTGAAAGTCTGCAGCATTGAACGCCAGGGACATGCGAATTTCACCGCCTACAAAGTTTTAAACGGGATTTGCGCCTGCGTTTGAACCGTCACCGTGCCGTCATCTTCGTGCCGCCTGAGCCCTGCGCGAAGCAGGGGACGAGTGACGATTTCCTCCCCCTGAAAGCTGTTCTCTCTGCTAACGTCTGCGCGCCGCCCATGCAAAAAGCCGGCACGTGGCGGGTAAGGACAAGGGAGGGGAGCAATGTCGGATGAAACGCGGCTGTATTATCTGCGCATCGCGCTGATTGTCTTCGGGCTGATCTTCGTTTTCGGCGTTTATCCGCTCACCATGGTCTGGCCGTCGGGCTGGGCGTGGGGAATGGGTCACTCGCACTATCTGATGATGATCATCGGCGTCTATGCGACGCTTGGCGTCTTCCTCTTGATGGCCTCACGCGACCCGCTCGCCAATCGCAGCCTGATCTGGTTCACGGTGTGGTCCAGCATCGTGCATGGCGCCATCATGGGCGTGCAGTCGATCAAGGATTCTGCGGAAGTGGGCCATCTGATCGGCGACGTCCCGGCGCTGTTACTGATTGCGATCGTGCTGGCCTTCCTGATGCCGCGCACCGCGCCGGCACGCGCCTAGCGCGGAACGCTAGAACGGCAGCCCGACGTAATTCTCGGCGAGCGAGGTCATCGCCGCTTTCGAGCTTGTGACGTAATCGAGCTCGGCGAGCTGGATGCGCGCGCCGATCGTGCCGGTGTCCGGGAATTTGTGCAGCATCGAGGTCATCCACCAGGAGAAGCGCACCGCTTTCCAGACCCGCGTCAGCGCGGTCGTCGAATAATTGTCGATTCCGGCCGATGATTTCTCGTCATAATACTCGCGCAGCGCCGTGGCGAGATAATGCGCGTCGCTTGCGGCCAGGTTCAGCCCCTTGGCGCCGGTCGGCGGCACGATGTGGGCGGCGTCTCCGGCCAGAAACATCCGACCGAACCGCATCGGCTCGGCGACAAACGAGCGCAGCGGGGCGATGCTCTTTTCGATCGAAGGGCCGGTGACGAGCTGGTCGACCGCGCGCTGGTCGAGCCGCCGCTTCAGTTCGTCCCAGAAGCGGTCGTCGGGCCATTGGCCGACCTTGTCGTCAAGCGCGCACTGCACATAGTAGCGGCTGCGGTGCAGCGAGCGCATGGTGCACAGTGCAAAGCCGCGCGCATGGTTGGAATAGATCAGCTCGTGCGACACCGGCGGCGTCTCCGACAAAATGCCGAGCCAGCCGAACGGATAGACGCGCTCGAAGGTCTCGATCGCGCCTTCCTTGACACTGGCGCGGCTGATGCCGTGAAAGCCGTCGCAGCCCGCGATGAAGTCGCAGGCGATCTCGTGGGTCGTGCCGTCCTTCACATAGGTCACGCGCGGATGGTCGGTATCGAAATCGAGCGGTCTGACGTCGGCCGCCTCGTAGATCGACGCAAGCCCGGCTGCTTTGCGCGCATTCATCAGATCGAGCGTGACCTCGGTCTGGCCGTAGATCATGACTGTCTTGCCGGTCAGAGCCTTCATGTCGATGCGATGGCGGCTGCCTGCGAAGGCGAGCTCGATTCCGTCATGCACGAGGCCTTCCGCGTGCGCGCGCTGGCCCGCGCCGACCTCGTCGAGCAGTTTCACCGTGCCCTCCTCGAGCAGGCCCGCGCGGATGCGGTCGAGCACATAGTCTGATGTCTGCCGCTCCAGGATGACGTTGTCGACGCCATGGCTCTTGAGCAACTGTCCGAGCAGCAATCCTGCCGGCCCGGCGCCGATGATTGCGACTTTTGTCCGCAATACTTGCTCCTTCCGGTATTTTGGGCTTCAAGGTGGCCGGCTTGGCGCTTGCGTGCGCTGTCGCAGGCTTGCCATGATAATTATATCATATAACAATATCTGCAAAGGGCCTGAAGTCTTAAGACGACTTGAAGCCCAAAACGACAGAGGGAGACGATGCCGATGAGGAAGACGTGTCTCGCGCTTGCAATCGCCGCCGGCCTGGCGCCGGCGCTGGTGCAGGCGCAGGAAAAGACCTTCGACCTGAAGATCTCGCATTGGGTGCCGGCCTCCCACCCGCTGCAGAAGGCGCTGGAAGATTGGGCGGCCGCGGTGGAAAAGGCCTCCGGCGGCACCATCAAGGGGCAGGTGTTCCCCGCCCAGCAGCTCGGCAAGGCGTTCGATCATTACGACATGGCGCGCGACGGCATCGCCGACGTCACCTATGTCAATCCCGGCTATCAGCCCGGCCGTTTCCCGATTATCGGCGCCGGCGAGCTTCCGTTCCTGATGTCGGATGCCAAGGGCGGCTCCGAGGCACTGGATGCCTGGTATCGAAAATATGCCGACAAGGAGATGAAGGACGTCAAATACTGCCTTGCCTTCATCCATTCGCCCTCGTCGTTCCACACCCGCACCAAGAAGATCGTGGTGCCCGAAGACGTCAAGGGCATGAAGATCCGTCCCGCGCACGCCACCATGGCGAATTTCGTCACGCTGCTCGGCGGCACCAACGTGCAGTCCTCCGCGCCCGAAGTGCGCGACATCATCGAGCGCGGCGTGGCCGACGGCGTCACCTTCCCCTGGGGTTCGCTGGTGCTGTTCGGCGTCGACAAGGTGACGAAGTATCACATGGAGGCCCCGCTCTACGTCACGACGTTCGTCTTCGTGATGAACAAGGACAAATACAACCAGATGTCGGACCGCCAGAAGAAGGCGATCGACGACAATTGCAACACCGAGGCTGCCGGCCGTGTCGGCGAACCCTGGGGCAAGTTCGAGGATGCGGGCGTCGACAAGGTGAAGGCGGAGCCGGGCCAGGAGGTCTACCCGCTGACGGCGGAGCAGACCGCAATGTGGAAGAAGGCGGCCGAGCCGCTGTACAAGACCTGGGCTGACGGCGTGAAGAAGACCGGCGTCGATCCCGATGCTGCGATGGCCGAGCTGAAAGCCTCGCTCGCCAAATACAACGCGTTGACGCAGTAGGGTGTGCCGCAAACTTGGTTCCTTCTCCCCTTGTGGGAGAAGGTGGCGCGGACGTAAGTCCGCGCCGGATGAGGGGTCTGCATCCGAGCACTCGAAATTCGAGATTTCGCTCGCGGGGCAAACCCCTCACCCGGAACGCATCTTCGATGCGTTCCGACCTCTCCCAAAGGGGGGAGAAGTGCAGCGTCGATGCGGCAGCTGGCTCAAGCTAGTTGGCAGGGGGAGAGGCGGACATGACGCGCGCATCGATGGATCGCTTCATCGACACGATCGAGTGGATCGCGGCGGGTTTCGTCGGCCTCGTCGCGCTCGACATCTTCCTGTCCGTATTGCTGCGCAACACGCTGAACTACGCGATCCCCGATTCCTTCGACATCGGGCGCATGCTGCTCGGCATCCTGATCTTCTGGGGCATCGCCGCGACGAGCTATCGCGGCACCCACATCACCGTCGACCTCATCTGGGCCAATGTCGGCCCAAAGTACCAGCGCATGATCGATGTGTTTGCGACGCTCGTTCTGTTGTTCGTCGTCACCGTGCAGACCTGGACGCTGTTCGACAAGGTGCGCGGCACCTATAACGACAACGTGCTCACCTTCGACATGCACATGCCGACCTGGCCTTTCTTCGCCGTCGCCTGGGCCGGCGACGTCTCCGCGGTGCTCCTGATCGCGATCCGCACCTATCGCCTGATCTTTCATCCCGAAGAGATACACGACCCGAAACTCAAGGCGACGGAGTAGCCGTCGATGAGCACCAACGCCGTCGCCATCATCGGCTTCGTCTCGCTGTTCGTGCTGATGCTGCTGCGCGTGCCGGTCGGCATGGCGATGGGCCTCGTCGGGGTCTCCGGCTTCTCCTATCTGGTCGGCGGCACGCCGGCGCTGAAGCTGGTCGGGCAGACCTCGATGCGCACGGTCACCGATTACACCTTCGGCGTGATCCCGATGTTCCTCTTGATGGGGACGTTCGTCTCCAATTCCGGCATGAGCCGCGAGCTGTTCCGCGCCGCCAACGGTTTTGTCGGACATCTGCGCGGCGGGCTTGGCATTGCGACCGTTGCCGCCTGCGGCGGCTTTGCCGCGATCTCGGGCTCCTCTGTCGCAACCGCGGCGACCTTTTCCGCCGTGGCCTATCCGGAGATGCGGCGTTTCGGCTATCCGCAGTCCTTTGCCACCGGCGTGATCGCGGCCGGCGGGACGCTGGGTGCGATGCTGCCGCCGTCCACCGTGCTTGCGGTCTACGGCATCATCACCGAGCAGGACATTGGAAAGCTGTTCATGGCCGGCATCATCCCGGGCCTCCTGGCGATGACCATGTACATGATCACCATCGGGGTCATCGGCCTGGTTGCGCCGGACTTTCTTCCCAAGGGGCCGGCGCTGCCGTGGCGCGAGCGCTTTGCGGGGCTGAAAGACATCTGGGCGCCGGTATTGCTCTTCATCTTCGTGATCGGCGGGCTCTATGGTCTGCCGTTCCTGCCACGCTTCACGCCGACGGAAGCGGGCGGGGTCGGTGCGACCGGCGCCTTCCTGATCGGGCTTGCCACCGGCCGGCTCGACCGGAAAAAAATCCTCGCTTCGCTGTTGCAGGCGACCCGCACCGCGGCCGCCGTCTTCACCGTGCTGATCGGCGCGCTGATCTTCGGTTATTTCCTCACTGTGACGCAGACCCCGCAGAAGGTGACGGAGTTTCTGACCTCGCTGGGCCTGGGCAGCTATGGCGTGCTCGCCGTGATCATGCTGATGTATCTCGTGCTCGGCTGCCTGATGGACGCGATGGCGATGATCATCCTGACCGTGCCGATCATCTTCCCAGTCGTGACCCATCTCGGTTTCGATCCGATCTGGTTCGGCGTCATCATCGTGATGACGGTGGAGCTCGGCCTGATCCATCCGCCGGTCGGCATGAACGTGTTCGTGATCAAGAGCGTGGTGAAAGACGTGTCATTTGCCACGATCTTCAAGGGCGTGATCCCCTTTGTCGTAACCGACCTGATACGGCTCGTGATCCTGATCGCCTTCCCGATGCTTGCGCTCTGGCTGCCGACACGAATGGCGGGATAGATGACACCGACGATAAAGACCAGATACGTCTTCACCATCACGGCCCATGTCGATGCGGTGACGCTTGCCGGCGATGTCGGCTTCGGCGTGCGCCGGATCATTCCGATCACCGGCGGCGAGGTCAGGGGCGAAAAGGTCAACGGCAAGGTGCTGGCGCTGGGCGCCGACTTCCAGTTCGTCCGGCCGAACCAGTTGATCGAACTCGAAGCCAAATACGCCTTCGAGACCGACGACGGCGCCACCGTCTATGTCGAGAACAAGGGCATCCGCTTCGGACCGGCCGAGCTGCTCGAAAAGCTCAAGCGCGGCGAGATGGTCGATCCCGCGCTGATCTATTGCCGCACTGTTCCGAGATTCGAGACCGGCGCGGAAAACTACCGCTGGCTGATGGAGCACATCTTTGTCGGCTCCGCCGCGCGCCACCCCGACCGCGTCGTTATCGACGTGTTCATGGTGCTGTAGAGCGCCGCGGCCTGGGGCGTGCGCTCAACCCACCTTATGATCTTGCTGCCGTCTCACAAGGGCGATTGTCTCTCTGCCTAGGCGCAAGGGCGCTTCGGCTGACTCCTGCCCCGGCGTAGCTCGCGCAGAACCCCTTGTGCGCGTTGTGACATCCACCGGGATGCTTGGTTCACGCGCGGATGACTTTATCTTCGACCATACGCGAGACCCGCTTCACGCTGACGATTTTCTGCATTTAATTGCTCATACATACATTCTCCTTTTGATTGAAAAGATTACGGTAACCTATTACTGATAGTTTCCTCGCGCGATGCAATCCGAGTGACTGACGATGAAAAGCCCACTGTCCAAAGAGGCCTTGATAATCATCGGCGTTGTGATCTGCGTGATCATCCTCTCGCGTTTGCCACACTCGTTCTGGTTGATCGGGTTCTAGCCCGTGGGATGGGTTGAGCGTGGCGAAACCCATCGCGTTTTCGCGGATATGGATGGTGGGTTTTGGTTCTGCTCAACCACCCTACGATTCTGAAATTTCTTCGGACGATGATTGTCCCACCGATGCGCGGGATTTGCGCGAGGTATCAACCTGATTTGCCCGACAAGTGATTTGACGCAAACCATGTCAATCCCGTTCACAAAAAATAATTCTGTTTTACGGAAGGTAGACTCAGGAGTATGGGTTTGTCCGTTCCGACCCGCAAGAGGGGCGTGCGCGACCGTCACGAACGTTGGGTCGGGAATGCGATGGACGCGGGCCGTGTTGCCGGACGGGCAATGCGGAAGCGGACGGCCAAGTCGTGTGGTTCTGGCGCCCCTGGGCTGGCGCTAAGCGTGCAAGGCGATGACTTGCAAGCGACGGTGACTATGAGGTCACGGACACCGGGAAGAGCGCGAAGCAGCCGTTAACACCATCGCGCAGGGAATGTCGCTTGTTTCGGCTTCACCTGTAGTGACTACGCTTGTGTGCTTCTTTGTTTCGCACACAAGGCTGCGGGTGCAGCACAACACCCGGCATTCCCTGCGCCCTCTTCTTTGGAGGGGCGGATTTGTTTGCAAGACTCGGGCGCGATTGCGCCGCGGGAATGCGAATTCATGTTTATCCGCGCCGTCATTGCGAACCAACGGGTCCGCGCCAACGGGTCGTGCGAATGCGCGCCCGATGACAGGCTCCGCGAAGCAATCCAGAACTGCTAGCGGGGTACGCGGCCCAGCCGTATTGACTCCCTCTCCAATAGTTATAAACTATAACTATTCTCAAAAGGGACACAAAATTACCCATGGGAGACGCCTTCAGCGCCGCGCACGCGCAAAATTCCGAGCTGCTCAAGGTGGAGCAGCAGGGGAAGGTCTTGACGGTCGGGCTCAACCGCCCGGCCAAGCGCAATGCGTTGAACGACGGCCTCATCGGCGAAATCGGCGAGTGCTTCGCAAACCTGCCCGATGACGTCGGCGCCGTGGTGATCCACGGAATCGGCGATCATTTTTCCTCCGGCCTCGATCTCTCCGAACTCGCCGATCACGATGCGACCGGCGGGCTGATCCATTCGCAGATGTGGCACCGCGTGTTCGACCGCATCCAGTATAGTCGCGTCCCAGTGATCGCTGCGCTGAAAGGCGCGGTGATCGGCGGCGGGCTGGAGCTTGCCTGCGCCGCGCACATCCGCGTGGCCGAGCCGTCGGCCTATTTCGCGCTGCCCGAGGGCCAGCGCGGCATCTTTGTCGGCGGCGGCGGGTCGGTGCGGCTGCCGCGGCTGATCGGGGTCGCGCGCATGACCGACATGATGCTGACGGGCAGAGTCTATTCCGCGACCGAAGGCTCTTCCTACGGCTTTGCGCAATATCTGGTCGAGGCGGGCGGTTCGCTGACGAAGGCGCTCGAGCTCGCCGAGCGCATCGCCGCCAACGCGCCGCTCACCAATTTCGCCGTGCTGCAGGCGCTGCCGATGATCGCGGAGGCCAATCCGCAGACCGGACTCCTGATGGAATCGCTGATGGCAACCGTCGCCCAGAGCGACAAGGAAGCCAAGCGCCGCATCCGCCAGTTCCTCGAGCACAAGACCGCCAAGGTCAAACCGGGCAAGTCATGAGCGCACAGGCGAGCCCAGCACGCAGCGTCGATGCGCATCCGCTGCGCAAGGTCTCGTTCGAGGATCCCGCCGTCACCGTCGAACGCAAGAGCGACGGCACGATCTATCTGCGACCGAAAAAACCGCTCGGCGATTATCCGGAACGTCTGACTGACCGGCTGCATCATTGGGCCAAAGTCGATCCCGATCGCGTCTTCATGGCCGAACGCGTCGCGGGCGGAGGCTGGCAAAAGCTCACCTATGCCGAATTGCTGACCTCGAGCCGGCATATCGCCTCCGCGCTGCTTGTGCGCGGGCTGTCGGCGGAAAAACCGGTCGTCATCCTGTCCGGCAATTCGATCGATCACGCGCTGGTCGCATTCGGCGCGCTTTATGCCGGGATTCCGTTCTGCCCGGTGTCGACGGCCTATTCGCTGGTCTCAAAGGACTACAGCAAGCTTGCTTACGTCATGAAGCTGTTGACGCCGGGCCTTGTCTACGCCGACGACGCAGAGAGGTTTTCAGACGCGCTTTCGGCCAACGTCCCCGCCGAAACGGAAATCGCAGTGTCCTACGGTGCGGTCGCCGGCCGCGACGCGACAACGCTCGCCGATTTGATGGCGACGCCGCTTCACCCCGGTCTTGACGCGGCGCATGAGGCGATCGGACCCGATACGATCGCAAAATTCCTGCTCACCTCGGGCTCGACCGGCAACCCCAAGGCCGTCATCAACACTCAGCGCATGATCTGCGCCAACCAGGTGATGATCCTTAAGACCATGGCGTTCCTGAAGGACGAGCCGCCGGTCATTGTCGACTGGTTGCCGTGGAACCACACCTTCGGCGGCAACCACAATATCGGGCTCACGCTCTACAATGGCGGCTCGATGTATCTCGATCGTGGCAAGCCGATGCCTGGCGGCATCGAGGAAACGGTGAAGAATCTGCGGGAGATCTCGCCCACGGTCTATTTCAATGTGCCGAAGGGCTACGAGTCGCTGTTGCCCTATCTGCGCGATGACGCAAGCCTGCGCCGAAAGTTTTTCTCGCGTCTGCATGCGATGTTTTTCGCGGGCGCTGCGATGTCGCCCTTCGTCTGGAACAGCCTCGATGAGCTCGCCGTGCAGGAGACCGGTTTCCGCGTGCCGATGCTGACGGGCCTGGGCGCGACCGAAAGCGGACCGTTCTTCATGTCGGTCAATCCGCGCACCAGCCGCTCCGGCCATGTCGGACTGCCCGTGCTTGGGAACGAGGCGAAGCTCGCGCCCAACAATGGCAAGCTGGAAGTGCGCGCCAGGGGACCGAACGTCACGCCCGGCTATTGGCGCCAGCCGGACCTGACGCGGGACGCGTTCGACGAGGAAGGCTTCTACAAATTCGGCGATGCGCTGAAGCCGGCGGACGCCCAGGACCTCCATGCCGGCTTCGATTTCGACGGCCGCATCGCCGAGGATTTCAAGCTTGCGAGCGGCACCTGGGTCAGCGTCGGCCCATTGCGCGCGCGCTTCATCGCGGTTTGCGCGCCGCTGGTGCGCGACGTCGTGATCGCCGGCATCAACCGCGACGAAATTGCGGCGCTGGTCGTGCTCGATCTCGACGGCTGCCGGCTGATCAATCCGACGCTGCCCTTCGATGACATCGCGGCTACCGCCGCCGATCAATTGATCCGCAGCGCATTCCGTGAACGCCTGGAAAAATGTCTCGCGAACGCGACCGGCTCCTCGACGCGGATTACCCGCGCCATCCTGCTGGATCGGCCGCTCTCGATCGACCGCGGCGAGGTCACCGACAAGGGTTCGATCAACCAGCGCGCGGTACTGGAACATCGCAAGGAGCTGATCGAGGAGCTTTATCTTCCGACGCCATCGCCCCGCGTCATTGCGCTGGGCTGATACAGGAACGGGGTGTTGAATGAACCGATTTGGTGGCAGCTTCTCTTACCTCTCCCCGCAAGCGGGGAGAGGGAGCTACATTCCGCTAAAGCTTGCCAAAAGGAGTAAGTCATGCAGTTGAAGGATCAGGCCGCCATCGTCACCGGAGGCGCATCGGGGTTGGGCGCTGCGACCGCGCGAAAGCTGGCTGCCCATGGCGCCAGGGTTGCCGTCTGCGATCTCAACGCAAAGCTCGCCGAGACTGTGGCGGCCGAGATCAAGGGCACGGCAATTGCGTGCGACGTCACCGACGCCGCCTCGGCCGAGGCAGCGATTGCACAAGCGGCCAAGGCGCACGGACCGGCACGCGTGCTGGTCAATTGTGCCGGCATTGGCGTCGCCAAGCGCGTGGTCGGCCGTGATGGGCCGCATCCGCTCGCCGATTTCGAGAAGGTCATCAAGGTCAACCTGATCGGCTCCTTCAACATGTTGAGGCTTGCGACCGCGGCGATGTCGAAACTCGAGCCGCTGGCGGGCGGCGAGCGCGGCGTCGTCATCAACACCGCGTCGGTCGCGGCCTATGACGGCCAGATCGGGCAAGCGGCCTACTCGGCCTCGAAGGGCGGCATTGTCGGCATGACATTACCGATCGCGCGCGAGCTCGCGCAGTTCGGCATCCGGGTGCTGACGATTGCGCCGGGTCTGTTCCTCACCCCGCTGCTCGGCAGCCTGCCGCAGGAAGCCCAGGATTCGCTCGCTGCCGCGATCCCGTTTCCGCACCGGCTCGGCCAGCCCGACGAGTTCGCGTTGCTCGCGCTGCACATGATCGACAATCCCTATCTCAATGGCGAAGTCGTGCGGCTCGACGCGTCGCTGCGCATGGCGCCGAAATAGGAACGACGCATGTTCGTGCATCGGCGCGACGTTCAGATCCAGTGGGGCGATTGCGATCCCGCCAACATCGTCTACTACCCGCGCTATTTCGCGATGTTCGACGATTCGACCTCGATCATGTTCGAGGCAGCCGGCTTCTCGAAGCAGGATCTGGTGAAGAAATACGGCCTGGTCGGCATCCCCATGGTCGACACCAGGGCGAAATTCTACATTCCATCGACCCATGGCGACTGGATCACCATCGAAAGCCGTATCGAGAGCTTCAAACGCTCGAGCTTCGAGGTCACCCACAAGGTGTTGAAGGGCGAGGGCCTCGCAATCGAGGCATTCGAGACGCGGGTGCTGTTCCGCCGTCACCCCGACGATCCGGACAAGCTGAAATCCGCGCCGATGCCACCCGAGATCATCGCCAGGTTCATGAACGGGTGACACGCCGTCGTATCGCGAGGGGTTGAATAAGGCTTCGAAGTCTGATCTGGACTGGACAAGAATCTTGCAGGGAGGGAACAATGAAAAAGGCTCTTCTGTCTGTTGCGGCCATTGCCGCGGCGCTCGCGCTGCCGGGGTTCAAGGCCTCGGCGGAAACCAGCGAAATCACCATCGGTATCAGCATCGTGACGACGGGACCGGCGGCGGCGCTCGGAATCCCCGAGCGCAACGCGCTGGAATTCGTCACCAAGGAGATTGCGGGCCACCCGCTCAAGCTGATCGTGCTCGACGATGCGGGCGATCCGACCACCGCCACAACCAATGCGCGGCGCTTTGTCACGGAGTCCAAAGCCGACATCATCATGGGCTCCTCGAACACGCCGGCGACGATTGCCGTGTCCAATGTCGCCAACGAGGCCGGCATTCCGCATTTCGCGCTGGCGCCGTTTCCGATCACGCCCGAGCGCGCGAAGTGGTCGGTTGCCATGCCGCAGCCGATCCCGATCATGGGCAAGGTTCTCTACGAGCACATGAAGGCGCACAACGTCAAAACCGTCGGCTATATCGGCTATTCCGATTCCTACGGCGACCTCTGGTTCAACGATTTCAAGAACCAGGGCGTGCCGATGGGCATGACCCTGGTCGACGAGGAGCGCTTTGCGCGGCCCGACACATCCGTCACGGGCCAGGTGCTGAAACTCGTCGCCGCCAATCCCGACGCGATCCTGGTCGGCGCCTCCGGCACCGCCGCCGGCCTGCCGCAGAGCGAGTTGCGCGAGCGCGGCTACAAGGGGCTGATCTACCAGACCCACGGCGCGGCCAGCATGGATTTCGTTCGCATCGCCGGCAAGTCCGCGGAGGGCGTCATCATGGCCTCCGGCCCGGTCATGGATCCCGAGGATCAGCCTGACACGGCGCTGACCAAAAAGCCGGGACTTGCGCTCAACACCGCCTACGAAGCGAAATACGGGCCGAACAGCCGCAGTCAGTTCGCAGGCCATGGCTACGATGCGTTTCTCGTGCTGGAGCGCGTGATCCCGGTTGCGCTCAAGACCGCCAAGCCGGGGACGCCCGAATTCCGCGAAGCGATCCGCAACGCGCTGTTGACGGAGCGCGAGATCGCGGCGAGCCAGGGCGTCTACAATTTCACGGAAAAGGATCGCTATGGTCTCGACGACCGCTCGCGCATCATTCTGACCGTGAAGGACGGCAAGTACGTCCTGGCCAAGTAGGCGAAGGTTTCGCGCGACAGACAAAGCGCGGCGCTCGCTAAGGCGCGCTTTGGCCCGCCTGCTGGAAGCCGAGATAGCTTGCGGCGACGCGTTCGTTGGTCGCAAGCTCGGCGGCTTTTCCGTCGAGCACGAACTCGCCGAGCTCCATTACATAGGCGCGGTCGGCGATTTTCAGCGCGGCTTTCGCGTTCTGCTCGACCAGCAGCACCGAGACCCCGGACGCACGCAATTCGCCGATGGTCTTGAAGATGTCGGCGACGATGATCGGAGCGAGCCCCAGGCTCGGCTCGTCGAGCATCAAGAGTTTTGGCGCGCCCATCAGCGCGCGGCCCATGGCGAGCATCTGCTGCTCGCCGCCGGACAGCGTGCCTGCGAGCTGCCTGCGCCGCTCTTTCAGCCGCGGAAACAGCGCATAGACCCGCTCGAAGCCAGTCGCGGCCCGCGCCTTGGTGACCCGGAAGGCGCCGAGCTGAAGGTTGTCCTCGACATTCATGCTGGCGAACAGCTCGCGATGCTCGGGCACCAGACTCATTCCGAGCGCGACACGGTCCTCGATCTCGAGGCGGCCGAGGTCCTGTCCGGCGAAGGCAACGCTGCCCTTGAGCGGCAAAATGCCCATCACGGCATTGAGCAGCGTGGTCTTGCCCGCGCCGTTGGCGCCGATGATGGTGACGATCTCGTTCTCCGCCACCTCGAGCGAGGTGCCGCGCACCGCCTCGACCTTGCCGTAGGAGATGTGCGCGTCCGTGACCGATAGCAGCGCGCTCATGCGCCCACTCCGAGATAGGCCTTGATCACCGCGGGATCGGCCTTGATCGCCTCGGGCGCCCCTTCTGCGATCTTGGTGCCGAAATCGAGCACCACGACGCGGTCGGCGAGATTCATGACGAATCCCATGTCGTGCTCGACCAGCAGCACCGACATGCCGCCGTCGCGCAACTGCCGCAACAGCTCCGCGAGCCGCTGCTTCTCCATATGGCGAAGTCCGGCGGCCGGCTCGTCCAGCAGCAGCAAAAGCGGGTCGACGCACAGCGCTCGCGCGATCTCGACAATGCGCTGCTGGCCGAGCGAGAGCGAGCCCGCGGGCTGGTCGATCTGGTCGGACAGACCGACGCGCTCGATCTGGCGCGCGGCTTCCGCCAGCAACCTTGCTTCCTCGGCGCGGTCGAGGCGGAACATGCTTGAGAGCGCGCCGGAATGCCCGCGCAGGTGCGCGCCGATCGCGACATTTTCGAGCACGCTCATGTCGGGCACGAGTTTCACGTGCTGGAAGGTCCTGGAGACGCCGAGCCTGACGATCTCCTGTGGCGGCGCCTTGATGACTTTCCTGCCAACCACGAAGATGCTGCCGCCACTCGCGCGCAGCACGCCGGTGATCAGGTTGAAGGTCGTGCTCTTGCCCGCACCGTTCGGACCGATCAGTGCGACGATCTCGCGCGCCTGCACGTCGAAGGAGACGTTGTTGACCGCGATCACGCCGCCGAACTGCTTGCGGGCGCCGTCAAGTTCAAGGAGCACGCGTGGCGCCTGCTGCGCCTCCGCGCGCGCGGGCAAATTCAGCGAGGTGTCGGGCGGCTCGCGGCGCGACTTTTGCGGCAACAGCGACATCAGCCACGGCCACACGCCGGCTGGCGCAAGCTGCAGCAGTGCGACCAGCAGGATGCCGAATACAATCGTCTCAAGCTGGCCCTCGCCGTGCAGCAGCATCGGCAGATAGCTCTGCAGCACCTCTTTCAGGATCACGACAATCGCAGCACCCAGCACCCCGCCCCAAACATAGCCGGCGCCACCGACCACGGCGATGAACAGATATTCGATGCCGGCCTGCGCGCCGAAGGGCGTCGGATTGGCGGCACGCTGGAAATGCGCATAGAGCCAGCCGGAGAGCCCGGCCAGAACCGCGGCATAGATGAAGACGAGAAGCTTCATTCGCGGCGTTTGCACGCCAAAGGCTTCGGCCGCCACGTGGCCGCGCCGGAGCGCGCGGATGGCGCGCCCGGTGCGGGAGTCCAGCAGGTTCATCGTCAACAGCGCCGAGAGGAGGACCGCGGCCCAGATCGCGAAATAGATCGTGCCGGGATCGATCATCTTGAAGCCGCCGATCGAGAGCGGCGGGATTGCCGAGATGCCGTCGCTGCGGCCGAGGAATTCGAGCTTGCCGAACAGATAGAACAGTCCGAGCCCCCAGGCGATGGTGCCGAGCGGCAGGTAATGGCCGGAGAGGCGCACGGTGACGAGGCCGAGCAGGACTGCGGCTATGCCGCTCGTGACGAGCGAGGCCGGCAGCGTCAGCCAGGGCGAGATGCCGTACGCTGTGGTCAGCACGGCCGTGGTGTAGGCGCCAAAGCCGCAAAATGCCGCCTGCCCGAACGACGTGAGCCCGCCGACACCGGTCAGCAGCACGAGCCCCATCGCGACCAGCGCGGCAAGGCCGATATTGTCGAGCAGCACGATCCAGAACGGCGGCAGGTTGGGCACAAAGGGGATTGCGGCCATGACCAGCGCGAACAAGACGACGGGCAGGCGCTCAAGCATTGTGGCGTCAATCCTTCTCTTCCTCGACGGCAGGCGCCGCCAGCGAGCGAAGCATCAGCACCGGGACCAGAAGCGTGAAGACGATGACTTCCTTGAAGTTGGACGCATAGAACGAGGAGAAGGCCTCGACCGTGCCGACGAGCAGCGCGGCGATTGCAGTCAAGGGATAGCTGACGAGGCCACCGATGATCGCGGCGATAAAGCCCTTCAGGCCGATCAGGAAGCCTGTGTCGTAGTAAAGCGTGGTGATCGGCACGATCAGGATGCCGGAGAGCGCGCCGATGACGGAGGCCAGCAGGAAGGCGATCTGTCCCGACAGCGTGGTCCTGATGCCGGCAAGCCGCGCGCCGAGCCGGTTCACCGCGGTCGCACGCAGCGCCTTGCCGTACAGCGAGAGGGCGAAGAACAGCCAGAGCCCGACGATGAAGGACATCGTGATCGCGTACACCGCAAGGCTTTGGCCGGTGAAGCGCAATGGTCCGAGCGTCAGCGCCGCCGATGCCAATGCGGGGCCGCGCTGGCCTTCGGCGCCGAAGAACAGCAGTCCCAGGCCCTGCATCGCCAGATGACAGCCGACGGAGGCGATCAGCAGCACCAGCACCGATGTGTGGGCCAGCGGCTGAAAGGCGAGGCGGTAGAGAAACAGCCCGATCAGGGCGACGATCGCGAGCGACAATGCGATGGCGATCGGAATCGGCGGATGGCGACTGACGGTCCAGGCGGTGGCCGCGAGCACGGCGCCGGGCAGCACGATGTTGACGACGAAGGCGCGCGCCAGCCGCTTGCGGTGGAAGCCGCGCCGTGCCGCCAGCAGGTCGAGCAGGAAAGCCGCCGCGCCCATTGCGAGCGCGAGCTTTGCTGTGCCCGGCATCTGGCCGGAGCAGAGCGAGGCATAGGTCAGCGCGCCATAGGTGACGAACTCGCCCTGCGGGATCAGGATCACGCGCGTCACCGCAAACACCAGCACCAGCGCGAGCCCGAGCAGTGCGTAGATCGCGCCGTTGGCGATGCCGTCCTGGATCAGGAACAGCATGATCGTGGAGTTCAAGACCGGACGCTCCCCCAGGACATCTGGACCGACCGCGGCTCATGTCCCGCGGGTCCCATGCAGCAGTTGAAATCCGCCGTCGGAGTTTGATATGGTGGATAACAATTATCGATTATAACCGCAAGGCCGGCAGCCACCGGCCGCAATGAGACTAACGGCACTTTGGTCGGCACGCGATGACAGTTTCCAAGACCGCCGTGGCGGAGGGGACGAGCCGCAAGCAGGCAGCCGAAGCGCCCGACGGCGCGCTGCAACTCGGCGAGTTGTCCGAGCTGCTCGGCTATTCGCTCAAGCGCGCGCAGCTGAAGATTTTCGAGGACTTCCTGAATTGCGTCGCTCCGCTGCAGCTCACGCCGGCGCAGTTTTCCGTGCTGCTCCTGCTCGACCGCAATCCCGGCCGTAACCAGACCGAAATCGCCAACACGCTCGGCATCCTGCGCCCGAATTTCGTGGCGATGCTCGACGGTCTCGAAAGCCGCGATCTCTGCGCGCGGGTGCGCTCCGCCAATGATCGCCGTTCGCACATATTGGCCCTGACCGACAAGGGCCGCGCGGTGCTGGCGCGCGCCAAGAAGCTGGTCGCAAGCAAGCATGAGGCGCGGCTCAACGAGCTGCTCGGCCCCGCCAACCGTGCGGCGCTGCTCGCGATGCTGACCAAGATCGCTCAGGAGTTTTGACGGTCGTAGAGCTCGTACTGCATGATGCGCAGAACCTTCTAAATGATGCTTGAAACATCATTATAGATGTATTAGGACTACATTCTCTCAACATGTCAGGGGGAGAGGACGGGTTCCCCATGATCACCGCCGCGCAACTCCGCGCCGCCCGCGCGCTTCTCGGGATCGATCAGCGCGAACTCGCGCAGCGCTGCGGGCTGTCGCTGCCGACGATCCAGCGCATGGAAGCCTCCGAGGGCGTGATCCGGGGCAACGTCGATTCGCTCATGAAGCTGGTCGGCGCGCTGGCGGGCGCCGGCATCGAGTTGATCGGCGACGGCGCGACATCGGGCGGTGGCGGTCGCGGCGTGCGGCTCAAGGCTCCAAACGGCGGACAAGCGGTCTGACCATGAGCGCAAAACCGGCGGCCGACGTGAGGGCGAGGCCATGATGCAGGCGGCGCTATGGTCGGTTGCGGTGCTGTTGACCCTGGCGCCGGGTGCAATCGCGCTGTCGATGCAGAAGCACGGCTCGGCAGTGCTGTACGGCGCCTGCGCTATTGTCTCGTCTGTGCTGGTCGCTCTCGCGCTCTTCAATCTGCTCGACCCGGCCCATCCTGTCCTGAGCGCAACCTTGCCGATCGGCTTGCCCTGGCTCGGCGCGCATTTTCGCATCGATCCGCTCACTGCCTTCTTTCTCTTCGTCGTCAATCTCGGCGGTGCTGCAGCAAGCCTGTTCGCGCTCGGCTATGGCCGCCATGAAGAATCGCCGGGACGTGTGTTGCCGTTTTATCCGGCCTACCTCGCCGGCATGAACATTGTGGTGCTGGCGGATGACGCCTTCAGCTTTCTCGTCGCCTGGGAGTTCATGTCGCTGACCTCCTGGGCGCTGGTGGTCGCCCATCACCGCGAAGCGGCGAATGTGCGCGCCGGCTATGTGTATCTCTTGATGGCGGGCTTTGGCACGCTGGCGCTGCTGCTTGCCTTCGGCGTGCTCGTCGGCGGCAGCGGAGCCTATGATTTTGCCGCGATCCGCGCTGCCCATCCGACGGCAAATGTGGCGAGCGCGGTGCTGTTGTTGGCACTCGTCGGCGCCGGCTCCAAGGCCGGCCTTGTACCGTTGCATGCCTGGCTGCCGCTTGCGCATCCGGCCGCGCCCAGCCACGTCTCCGGCCTGATGAGCGGCGTGATGACCAAGGTCGCCGTCTATGGTTTCGTGCGCATTGTCTTCGACCTGCTCGGCCCGCCGGAGTGGTGGTGGAGCATGGTCGTGCTCGGCGTCGCCGGTCCCTCGGCAACGTTGGGGGTGCTTTACGCGCTGATGCAGCGCGACATCAAGCGGGTGCTGGCCTATTCGACCATCGAGAATATCGGCATCGTCTTTGTCGGGCTGGGCCTGGCGCTCGCCTTCAAGGCGGAAGCGATGGGCTGGGTGGCAGCGCTTGCCTTGACCGCGGCGCTGCTGCACGTCTTGAACCATGCGCTGTTCAAGAGCCTGTTGTTCTTCGGCGCCGGCAGCGTGCTGAATGCGACCGGCGAGCGCGACATGGAGAAGCTCGGCGGCCTGATCCATCGCATGCCGCAGACCGCATTCTCCGTGCTGGTCGGCTGCGTCGCGATCTCGGCGCTTCCGCCCTTCAACGGCTTCGTCTCGGAATGGCTGACCTTTCAGGCGATCCTGCTGAGCCCGCAGTTGCCGTCATGGGGACTGAAGCTGATCATTCCCGCGGTCGGCGGATTGCTGGCGCTGGCGGCGGCGCTGGCGGCAGCCTGTTTCGTCAAGCTGTTTGGCGTGAGCTTTCTCGGCCGTGCCCGAACGCCGGTCGCGGCTTCGGCACGCGAGACCGACGGCTGGTCGCGCGCAGCCCTGTTTCTTCTGGCGGCATCCTGTCTCGTCGTCGGCATTTTCCCCGGTCTGTTCATCGATGCGCTGGCGCCGGTCGCGAAGGCCATGGTGGGCAACAGCATGCCGCACCAGGCGAGCCTCGAATGGCTGACGATCGTGCCAATTGCCGAAAGCCGCAGCTCCTATAATGGGCTTCTGGTCTTCGTCTTCGTGCTGCTCTCGGGCTCGATCGCATCGGTGGCGATCCATCGCCTGGCATCCGACCGGTTGCGCCGTGCACCGGCCTGGGACTGCGGTTATCCCGATCCCAATCCCGCGATTCAGTACACCGCCGACAGTTTCTCGCAGCCGATCCGCCGCGTGTTCGGCAGCGTTATTTTCGCAGCGCACGAGATCGGCGAGATGCCACCGCCCGGTTCGGCTGCGCCAGCGCGGCTCACCGTCCGGATGCACGATCTGATCTGGGAAGCGCTCTATGCGCCGATCGCAACCGCAATCTCCTTTGCGACCGAGCGCATCAACATCATGCAATTCCTCACCATCCGCCGCTACCTCACTTTGGTCTTCGTGGCGCTGGTGCTGCTTCTCCTGGTGCTCGCGATATGACGCTCGTCCGCGACCTCGTCTCGCAAGGCCTGCAGATGCTGCTGGTGCTCCTGCTTGCGCCGCTGCTCACCGGCTTCGTTCGCAAGCTGAAGGCGTATTTGTTGCGCCGGCAAGGTCCGCCATTGCTGCAGCCCTATCGGGACCTGATCCGCCTGATGCGCAAGGATGTCGTGCTGGCCGAGACGGCGTCGTGGCTGTTCCGCGTCATCCCCTATATCATTTTTGCCGGCACCTGGGTCGCGGCTTCGCTGGTGCCGACCTTCGGCAGCGGCCTGTTGTTCTCCTGGTCGGCCGATCTGATCGCCATTATTGCGCTGCTAGGCAGCGCGCGGTTCTTCCTGGCGCTGGCCGGCATGGATGTCGGCACCGCCTTTGGCGGCATCGGCTCCAGCCGCGAGGTGATGATCGCCTCGCTCGCCGAGCCTGCGATCCTGATCACGGTGTTTTCGGTCGCGATGATCGCGGGCTCGACCCAGCTTTCGACAATCGCCGAATATATGGGATCAAGCGCGGTGGGCCTGCGCGTCTCGCTCGGCCTTGCGCTGGTCGCGCTGGTGATCGTCGCGATTGCCGAAAATGGCCGCATCCCCGTCGACAATCCCGCAACCCATCTCGAGCTCACCATGGTGCATGAGGCCATGGTGCTGGAATATTCGGGGCGCCATCTCGCGCTGATCGATCTCTCGTCGCAACTGAAGCTCCTGGTCTACGTCTCCCTGATCGCCTGCATGTTCATGCCCTGGGGCGCGGCCGCGCCGAATGCGGGAGTCGCCGCATTCGCGGTCGGAGCCGTCACCTACGCCGGCAAGCTTGCCGCCTGCGGCATCCTGCTCGCGGTATTCGAGACGTCGACTGCCAAGATGCGCGTGTTCCGGATCCCGGAATTTTTGGGCGCGGCGCTGATGCTGGCGCTGCTTGCCACGCTTCTGCGCTTTGTATCGGGGAGCCTGTAGCATGCACGGCCTGGAATTCGACGTCGCTCATCTGCTCGCTGGCTCCCTCGTGCTCGCAAGCTTCATGCTGCTCTATCAGGACCGGCTCTATGCGCTGCTCAATGTCTATGCGCTGCACGCCTTCGTGCTCGCGCTGTCGGTCGCCTGGCAGGCATTTGTCCAGCGCGCGCCGCACCTTTACGTTACCGCATCGATCGCGCTGATCTTCAAGGCCATCATCATCCCGGTCGCGCTGCATCGGATCATCGTGCGGCTCGGCATCCATCGCCAGATCGAGACCGCGGTCTCGGTCGGGCTGACCATGATCGCCGGCATCGGCCTTGTTGCGCTGTCGATGGTGGTGATGCTGCGCGTGACGCCGGGTGCCGACGCGCTGGCACGCGAGGATCTCGCGTTTGCGCTGTCGGTCGTGTTGCTCGGCCTTCTGATCATGGTGACCCGCCGCAATGCGGTGAGCCAGGTGGTCGGCTTCATGTCGCTGGAAAACGGACTGGTGCTGGCCGCGACCGGCGCCAAGGGCATGCCGCTGGTGGTCGAGATCAGCGTCGCATTTTCGGTGCTGATCGCCTTCATTGTGATCGGCATCTTCCTGTTCCGTATCCGCGAGCGCTTTGACAGCGTCGATATCGCAGCACTCGACCGCTTCCGGGGTGAGCGGCGATGAGCTTCGATGCACTCACAGCTCTCCTGGTGATCCCCGCCGCTGCCGCGGCGATCCTTGTGCTGCTGCCGGGCTATCGGCTCGCGGCAGTCCTCAACGTGGTGGCTGCGCTTTTCACATTCGCGACCGCGATGTCGCTGTTCGTGGTCGAGCCGACGTCGGGGCAATATCTGCTGGTCGACGACCTCAACAAGGTCTTCATCGTGCTCACCACCTTCGTCGGCTTCACCAC
>Ga0335076_10001512_pt1 | contig 22551 bp, 25 predicted proteins | sample Lox_Sample_25_FD_206717 | JGI IMG/M metagenome (GOLD analysis project Ga0335076, IMG submission 206717) | Soil microbial communities from Loxahatchee National Wildlife Refuge, Florida, United States - Lox_Sample_2.5 | ecosystem: Environmental > Terrestrial > Soil > Wetlands | place: USA... | reverse complement strand
CAACCATAAACCGCCCGGCGGACGGAAACATCGCCAGCCTACACCCAGAGTTGCCACAACACGGCCAGCCAAAACCAGGCGCAGAACAACCGCAAACCCCGCCACCACAGGCCAAACCCACGGCCCTTCCCCTACTCAACCGCGGAAAACGCGACTAGCTCCGGTACGTGGCCGCTTCCGGGGGCCGGCACGCACTCACGCGTGCATGTGTAAGGCCCGAAATCCCCCGGATCTGCTGCGTTCCCGGGACATAAGCATGTGGTGGATGCTTACATCCCGGTGGCGCGCCGCGCCGGCGCGTCTCCGGGCCTTACCCAGGTCCTGCGGGGCCTCCGTAGGGGCCTCGCTTCGCTCGGCATCCGTGGGGCCGTGTACCCCGTCCGGACAGGGTCCGCGCCCGCCTCGCACGGATGCCCGGCGGAACGGTGGTCGCAGCGACGGCCCCGCTCGGCATCCATGCCTCGCAAGCGGGCCTGCCGCGCCACGTCCGACGGACGACGCGCGCTAGCGCGGCCCCTATTACGCGACGGCTGCGAACCCCTCGGCGACCTTCGGCCAGTTCACGACGTTCCACCACGCGTCGAGGTAATCCGGGCGGCGGTTGTTGTAGGTCAGGTAGTAGGCGTGCTCCCACACGTCGTTGCCGAGCAGCGGGGTCTTGCCGTCCGAGATCGGGCTGTCCTGGTTGGCGGTCGAGAGGAGCGCCAGCCCCGAGCCGTCGTGGACGAGCCAGGTCCAGCCCGAGCCGAAGCGCTTGACGCCGTTGTCCTTGAACTGCGCCTTGAAGTCGTCGAACGAGCCGAACGCCGCGTCGATCGCCGCGCGCAGCGCGCCGTCGGGCTCACCGCCGCCGTTGGGCGACATCCACTCCCAGAACTTAGAGTGGTTGGAGTGGCCGCCGGCCTGGTTGCGGACCCCGGCCTGCTTGTCTGAAGGCAGCTTGTCGAGGTTCTTGAGGACCTCGTCGACCGGCTTGTCAGCCCATTCGGTGCCCTCGAGCAGTCCGTTGGCGGCTGTCACATACGCCTGGTGGTGCTTGTCGTGGTGCAGGTGCATCGTCTGCTCGTCGATCGTCGGCGCGAGCGCGTCGTAGTCGTACGGGAGCGGCGGGACTTCGTAGGCCATCGAATGCTCCTTGCATAAGGTTCTGCGGGACGTCCCCCTTCTATCACGCCCGGGTACGCTGCGCGTGTTGTGACCCGACTTTCGGAGTACTTCCTCCCGACCGAGCGCGAGCCGCCCTCCGACGCCGAGGCGCTGTCGCACAAGCTGATGGTGCGCGCCGGCCTGATTCGACAGGTCGGCGCGGGGTTCTGGAGCTGGCTGCCGGCCGGCTACCGCGTCCATCAGCGAGTGGTGCAGATCGTCCGCGAGGAGATGAACGCAATCGGCGGCCAGGAGATGCTGATGCCCGTGCTCCAGCCGGCTGAGCTGTGGCGCCGCACCGGCCGATACGGCATCGAGGAGCTGTTCAAGCTGAACGACCGCCGCGGTGCCGACCTGGTGCTGGCGATGACCCACGAGGAGGTCGTCACCACCCACGTCGCGGCGGCGATCAAGTCCTACCGCGAGCTTCCGCTGATCCTCTACCACTTCCAGGTCAAGGAGCGCGACGAGCCCCGGCCGCGCGCCGGCGTACTCCGGACGCGGGAGTTCATCATGAAGGATTCCTACAGCTTCGACCGCGGTCCGGCGGAGCTCGAGGAGTCATACCAGAAGCACGTCGTGGCCTACGACCGGATGATGGACCGCTGCGGGCTTGAGTGGTACCGGGTGGAAGCCGACGTCGGGATGATGGGAGGCAGCGGCGCGCACGAGTACATGGCGCCGTGCCCCGCGGGCGAGAACGACGTTGCCGTGGCCGCCGGCTACGCCGCCAACGTGGAGGTGGCCAGCGCGGAGCCTCAGCCGGTGACGCTCGAGCCCGCGCTCGACGCCCCTCAGCTCGTCTCGACGCCCGGGATGACCACGATCGATGCGGTGGCCACCGAACTCGCGCTGCCGGCGGGGGCGCTGCTCAAGGCGTTCCCGGTGATCGTCGACGGCGACGCGATGAAGCTCGTCGTCGTGCGCGGCGACCATCGGGTCAACGAGATCAAGCTCGCGAACGCCCTTCGGACCGAGTTCCGCCCCGCCCATCCCGACGAGGTCGCGGCGCGGCTCGGACCCCCCGGCTACATCGGCCCGGTTGGGGCGCAGATGCCGATCCTGCTCGACGCCGGCGTCGCCGACGGCGGCTACGTCGTCGGCGCCAACGAACCGGACGCCCACCTGCGCGGGGTCGAGCCGGGCCGCGACTTCCCGTTCGAGCGCGTCGACGTGCGGACGGTGATGGCCGGGGACACCATCAACGGCAGCGCGATCCGGATCGAGCCGGCGATCGAGGTCGGCAACATCTTCAAGCTCGGGACGCGCTATTCGCAGCCGCTCGGCGCCCGGTATCTCGACGAGTCCGGCAAGGAGCAGCTGATGTTCATGGGTTGCTACGGGTTCGGCCCGGCTCGGGCGGCCGCCGCCGCCGTCGAGCAGTACGCCGACGAACAGGGAATCTCGTGGCCGCGAGCGATCGCGCCGTTTGACGTCGAGCTGGTGACGCTCGGCAAGGCGGGGAGCGAGGAGCGAGAGTTCTCGGACCGCCTCTATCGAGGACTGGGTGAAGTGGGGCTCGACGTGCTCTACGACGAGCGCGACGCCGGCCCGGGGGAGAAGTTCACCGACGCCGAGCTGCTCGGGTGCCCTCTCCGCGTGACCGTCGGGCGCCGCACGCTTTCCTCCGGCGAGGTCGAGGTGCAGATCCGGCGGGGGCGGGATTCGCGGACGGTCCCGGTGGACGGCGCCGCCGAGGCGGTCGCCGAGGTGTGGCGCGGGCTGCCGTGAGCCCTCGGCCTGCGGGACGGTGAGCCCTCAAGTCAGCAAGCGGCGCCTGAGCGGGATCGACCGTTCGGGTCCGGCGCCCGACGCGACGCTGTCGGGCCACCCTCTGAACCCGTGGACGATCCCGAACGCGATCGACTTCATCCGCCTCGCCGCGATCCCGGTGTTCATGGTCATCGCGCTGTCGAGCGACGACGGGCAGGACGCGCTCGCAGCTGTGCTGTTCGCGGTGATCGGGTGGTCGGACTACCTCGACGGTTTCGCCGCCCGCCTTACCGGCCAGTACAGCCGTCTCGGTGCGCTGCTGGACCCGCTTGTGGACCGGCTGCTGATCGTCTCCGGGATGGTCGTCTGCTGGCACTTCTCGCTGCTCCCGCGATGGGCGATCGCGATCGTCATTGCGCGAGAGGTGTTCATGCTGGCCGCCAGCCGCTACGCCCTCAGCCATCACATCGAGATCCAGATCAACTGGGCGGGGCGGCTCGGGGTGGCGCCGATCGCGGGAGCGCCGTTCTTCGCGATGGCCGGCGTCCACTGGCTGGCGTTGATCATGCTCTACGTTGGAATGGCGTTCGGGCTCACCGCGACCGTGCTTTACGTGCGCCGCGGCGTACAGGTGATGCGCGATCGCCGCGCCGCCGAGGAGGACCAGGGCAAACTCTCAAGTTGAGCTTGAGCCTCCGAGTTTGGAAGGCTATACTGCCAGCTTCGCGCATTCCGACCCGGAAGCACCCGGAGGACTAGATCTACATGGACACGTTTCCCGACCTTGGCTCACTGACCGATCAGGAGCTCAAGGAGCTCATCAAGCAGCTGACTGACGAGGAGATGGAGATCTCCTACCGACGCCGGATTCTGCACGGGAAGATCGACATCCTTCGGGCCGAGTTGGTCAACCGGCTGCGCAAGAAGGACGAGACCGGTGAGCTGGTGATCACCGGAGCCGATGTCCAGCAGCTGACCGACATCTTGGCCGGCCGCGTTCCGGGGTCCGAGTCCGAATAGCCGGCGTCGGTGGCCCAGCACTGCCCAGAGTGCGGTTTTGCCAACGACGACGGCGCCAACTACTGCCAGCGGTGTGGCGCGTTCCTGGCGCACTCCGATCCGCCTCCCGGAACCACCACGGCGACCTACAAGCTCGGCGAGACCGGCGAGCTCGAGGAGGTCGACTTGGACGATGTCATCGAGCGAGGCCCGGCGCTGGTGATCCGCGCCGGGGGTGGGCGCGCGGGCGAGAGCTTTCCGCTCGGTGCGGGACGGGTCACAATCGGCCGCAGGCCGGTGAGCGACATCTTCCTCGACGACGTCACGGTCTCGCGTGACCACGCGATCCTCGTGCGCCGCGGCAACGATTATTTCCTCGACGACTGCGGCTCGCTCAACGGCACGTATGTCAACCGCCGCCGGATCGAGTCCCAGCGACTCGCCGACGGCGACGAGTTGCAGATCGGCAAGTACAAGCTCGCGTTCCTGAGGCGCTGATGAGCACTCCTGAAACCCGCGACCCAGCCGCCGTCGACATGCACGATTCGCCGGTGCCGGAGGCCGAGCGGCCGCGTCAGAAGGCGGTCACGATCGGCAACGTGTGCAAGGCCCTGCAACAGGAGTTTCCGGATATCTCGATCTCAAAGATCCGGTATCTGGAGGATCAAAAGCTGCTGTCGCCGCGGCGGACCCAGGGCGGCTACCGGCTCTACACCCAGACCGACATTCAGCGACTTCGGACGATCCTGCGCTTGCAGCGGGACGAGTTCCTCCCGCTCCGGGTGATCCGCCAGGAGCTCGCCGGCGGGCGCGCGGAGCGTGAGGTCACGACCCCGCCGCCCGCCGCCGACGGCCGCTCGATGCGGCGCGCGCTCGTCTCCACGCGCGATCCGGGCGCGCTGTACTCGCTCGAGGACGTCGTCGAGGAGACGGGGGCGGAGGCCGGGCTCGTGCGCGAGCTGGTCGACTACGGGGTGATCAAAGGCGATGTGCGCGCCGGCGTCCGCTACTTCGACGAGACCGAGCGCGAAATCGTCCGGGCGGTATCCGAGCTCGCGCGCTACGGCGTCGGCGGTCGCAACCTGCGGGTGTTCCGCAGCTCGGCCGACCGCGAGGCGCAGCTGCTCCAGAGCATCCTGGCCCCGGCGCTGCGCTCGCGCAATCCCGAGCGCCGGCGGGAGGCGATCGAGGCGCTCGAGAACCTCGCGTCGGTGACGTCTCACTTGAAGCATCTGCTCCTGATCCGCGATCTGCGCAAGATCGCGACGTAGCTCGTCTCGGGGCGCCGTGTGAGCCCGGTCGACCTGCGTGAGCTTGTCCGCGAGATCCCGGACTTCCCGACGGCCGGGATCCTGTTCAAGGACATCACGCCGCTGCTGCTCTCATCGGAGGCGATGGGCGCGGCGGTTTTAGATCTCGCCGCGTTCGCTCGCCCGCTGGGGGTCGAGCTCGTGATCGCCGCCGAGGCGCGCGGCTTCATCCTGGGTGGCGCGCTCGCGCGCGAGCTCGGTGCCGGCTTCGTTCCCGCCCGCAAACGCGGCAAGCTGCCGTCGGAGACGGTCAGCGTCGAGTACCTGCTGGAGTACGGGGTCGACGTGCTCGAGGTCCATGCCGACGCCTTCGCCGACGGGGCGCGAGTGCTGGTGCACGACGATCTGCTCGCCACCGGCGGGACCGCGCGCGGCGTCTGCGACCTCGTCGCCGGCCTCGGGGCTGAGGTCGTCGGTTGCGCCTTCCTGGTCGAGCTGAGCTTCCTTGGGGGGCGGGGGCAGCTCGATCCGTATCCCGTCCACGCCATGCTCGAATACTCCTCGTGAGCCTGTTCGACTCGCGCTTCGTGCCTGGGCGCCGGCGGCGGTCGCGCTCGGAGCGATCCCGCCAGCTGCTGGCGACGCCCGCGACGCTGTGGGAGGTGATCTCGGACCCGTTTGCGATGACGCGCTGGTGGCCGGACGTGGCCCGGGTCGAGGGCGTCGAGGTGGACCGCTTCACGCTGGTATTCCAGTCCAAGCGCCACCGCCCGGTCCGGATGGACTTCCACGTGCTCACGTCGGACGCTCCGGGCAGCGGCGGTGAGGCGTCCGGTCACCGAGCCTGGGAGCAGGAGGTGGGGGGCACGCCGTTCGAGCGCGTGCTTGAAAGCTCGCTCACCGAGGTCTTGCTTGACCCGGCGCAGGGCGGTACCACGCACGTCACGATCGCCCAGGCTCAGAGGCTCCGCGGCTACTCGAGGACGGGCGCGCTGCTGTTGCGCCGAGCGACCGACAAGCGCCTCGACGGGGCGCTCGACGCGCTCGAGCAGATCGTCAGCTCGGGAGCTTGAAGGCGCCCTGGAGGACGATCTGGCCCGGAGTCTTCGGGTTGTTCTGCGTCTCGAGTGTGAGCAGCAATTCCTTGAAATGCGAGGCGTTCGCCGGCAGCGGCCCGCCGGTCTCGAGCTTGCCGGTCTTGGTGACGGCCTGATTCACGAACCCGACCCGCGTGCTCTCGGTCGGTGTGTTTGACAGCCACACCGCGTAGGCGTTGTGGGAGTTCGGCGCGAGCCCGGACGCCTCGATGATCACGCCGAACGCGTTGCTGGCCTGGACGAGGACCGCGATGCCCTTCGCCCCGCCGGTGCCGCTCGGCGGGTTCAGGTTGATCTGGCCGACGACCTTTGCGTTGCTCGCGGGGGTCGTACCCGTGCCGGTGGTGGTTCCGGTCGTCGCCGTGGTCGGGCCGGATCCCGCCGCCTGGGTGGTCGAGGTGTGCTTGTTCGAGGGGCCGCTGCTCAGGATCGCGATCAGCGCGACCACGATCGCGACGACGACGATCGCGCCCACCCCCAGGAAGATCGCGCCGCCGCGCCGGGAGGTCGGCCGGTCGCCAGGCCGGGGAAGGCGGCCGCGGCCGGGCTCTTGAGGGCGTGCCGCGCTGGTCTCGGCGCGCGGCCGTTCCTCTGCCGGCGCCGATGCCCCGTCGTCGGCCGGTGGCTGCGCCTTCGCCCGTGCCGTCCCATCCGGGATCTCGGGGAGCGACTCGCTCGCGATCGGCTGGAGCTCCGACGCGAGCACCCGCGCCCACGCGCGTTCGTAGGGGGACTCGGCGAGCCGGTCGCGCGTCTGCTCGGCAGCCCGCTCGGGCAGCTGGCCGAGCAGGTAGTCGGCGATCAGCGCGCGACTCTCGGGGGCGAGCCCGGTGTCGGGGCCGATTCCGTCGAACGCCGCGAGCGCCCGCGCCCGCACGCCCGCGCGGTCGATCGAGAGCAGGCGCGCGATGTCGTCGTAGCTGCGGCCGCGCTGCAGCACGAGATCGAGAACCGCGCGTTGGTCAGGGGGGAGGTCGTCGAGCGAGGCCATCGCAACCGCCTAGCGTAGTAGGGCATACGGCCGTGTGCGGCGGCTGGACGGGCAGTATGGTCCCGCGTTCGCATGAGCTTCGATGCGCTCTACGGCCTTGATCTGACCGACTGCTCGGACGTGTTGGTCCGGGGTCGCGTTCCCGTGCGCGACGAGCTCATGCAGGCCGCCGGCGTCGTCCACGGTGGCGTCTACGGCGCGATCTCCGAGGCGCTCGCGTGTCGCGGCACGGATGCCGGGGTCGGCGGCAACGGGCCGCGCGCGGTCGGGCTTTCGAACCTCACGACGACGTTCCATCCGATCACGGCCGGCACGATCCACGCCACCGCGGTCCGCCGGCATCGGGGCCGGACGACCTGGGTGTGGGAGGTCGAGATCTCAGACGACGGGCAGCGCCGTTGCGCGGTGGCGCGGGTGACGGTCGCGGTGAGAGATCCTTAGCCGCGGTAATGCGCCGAGCCCTTCTCTCAGTGATGTTGCCGCTTGCGATGGTGCCCGCGGGCTGGCCACACCACCTGGCGCTCGGCGTGAGCGATCCGCCGGGCGATGCGCAGGCCCTGCGCGCGCACGCGCCGGTCGATATGCGCTACCAGTACCTCGCCGGCGGGGTCGACACCGGCCGCGGCTGGGCAACGTGGAACCCGAACGGGAGCTTCGTCTCGATGTACGTGCGCGAGTCGATCGCCGCGCACGTGATCCCGGTGTTCACCTACTACCAAATGCTCCAATCGGCGCCGTCGCTGGGCGGGAGCGAGCAGGCGCGGGACCTGTCGAACATGCGCAACCCGGCGACGATGAAGGCCTATTGGGCGGACTACAGCCTGCTGTTGCGGCGCGTTGCCGCGTCGGCCGGGTCAACGCTGGTCGTGATACACGTCGAACCGGACCTGTGGGGTTACCTCGAGCAGGCGCACGCCGTCGGTTTGGCGCGCGCGTTCGCGCATCGGCTAATCGTTTTGCGCAATCAACTGGCGCCGCACGTGCTGCTCGCCTACCACCTGAGCGTGTGGGGGACGGACATGGACATCACGAACTCGAAGCCGTCGCTGGCCCAAATGGACGTGCTCGCGGCCGAGTCAGCGGCGTTCTACGAGTCTCTTCACGCCCGCTTCGATCTCGTCTTCAACGACGTGACCGATCGTGACGCCGGCTACTACGCCGATGTTGAGGGAAATCCGCACACCTGGTGGGGCCCGGCCGATTTCGCCCGCGAAGACCGCTACATCGCCGGCTTCACGCGGCGCACCCACACCTCGGTCGTGCTCTGGCAACTCCCGCTGGGCGACACGCACGAGAACAACACCTGGGACCACTATCAGGACAACCGGTTGCAGTGGTGGCTCGGGACCGGGTCCGCGGCGCACCTGCGCGCCACGCGCGCTGCCGGCGTGATCGGGCTGCTGTTCGGGGCGGGGGCGTCGGGCAATACGACGGATATGACCGATGGCGGGTTCTTCTACCGGCTGGCGCGTCGCTACGAGCAGCACCCGCTGTCCCTGTCGGGCCTGTTCTAGCTGCGACCCTCAGGGGCGGTTGCTGGATTTGGGTCCATATTGGACCCTTTTTCAGCACGTGAGAGTCGGGGGTCGGCCTACTGGCCCGGCGCGCCGCGCCCGAGCCAGAACGACACGAACTGGCCGAGCTGCGAGTCGGACGGGCTGCTCACGCGCAGCAGGTGGGTCCACGCCAGCGCCACCAACCCCTGCGTCCCCGGCCGGCGGGCGAGGATCACCGCATCGCCGGTGGCGGCGAGCGCCGGCGTGAACGGTGGTGCGGCGGCGCTCGCGAACTTGGCCAGCCCGGACGGCGGCTGTTTGGTGCCGTACACGATCACGACGTTCCCGAGCTGAAGCGCCTGCAGCAGCTGATCGTCATTCAGCGTCGCGCCGTCCCGCGTCACCGCCTCGGGGACGTGTGGCCCGCTCGTCGGCGGGTCCGAGCTGTAGCTCGGGCGGGGCTGGCCGGGCGACAGCGCGCTATGGCCGAGGTCGCTGAACGCCTGGCCCGGCCCGGTCGTCCCGCCCGAGACGGCCGCCTGGTCGCGTCCGGCGAAATATCCCGACAGCAGCAGGATCAGGCCGATCGACAGCACGAGCGAGGCGACGACGATCGCGATCCGCTCGACCACCCTGACCAGTCGTGAGTCGCCCCGTCCGCGCGCGGACTGGTGAGCGGCCGGCGTCACCGCGATGCGCGGGCCTGCGGGCTGGACGCGCGCGTCACCTCGCCGGCCGACTGGGCGGCGGGGGCGCCCGCAGCGGCCGCGAGCTCGTCGATCGAGGACCGCAACTCGTCCGCCAGTACCTCGAGGTCGGCGAGGCCGTCGTAATCGCCCACGAGGCCGAAGTTCAGCTGCCCGTTGTAGCTGAGGATCGCGATCCCGAGTGCCGTGTTCTCGGCCAGCGGCACCATCGGGTAGATCGCCTCGAGCTCGCGACCCAGCAGATACAGAGGGAATTGGGGTCCTGGGACGTTCGTGACGACGAGGTTGAAGAACCGCTGGCGCGCCTGAAGCCGCGCCGCCTGCGACATGATCGTCGGCGGGGCGAAGCCCGATACCGCGGTGAGGATCTCGGCCCCGACGGCCTGACCGGATTGCTTGACTCCGAACATCTCGTGGCTAACCGTGTGCAGGCGCTCGACGGGATCAGTCAGGCCGACCGGCAACGTCGCCCACATCGCGGCGACGCGATTGCCGAGCGCCCCCCGCTCGATGTCGGCGCGAACGGACACCGGCACCATCGCCTTCAGGCTGACGCCGTCCGTGGACTGTCCGTGCAGCCGCATGTAGCCGCCAAGCGCGCCTGACACGACCGCCAGCACCACGTCGTTGACGGTCCCGCCGAGCGAGTCCTTGATCGCCTTGAACTGGCCGAGATCGGCTCTGACCCACGTGAATCGGCGATGGGGACCGATTCGATGGTTGAACGGGCTCGGGGGAGCCGCCTTCATCCCCGTCCAGGCAAGCGCTCCCACGCTCCCGAGCGACCGCCCGGCGCGTCTGGCCACCGACCGCGGTCCCCGCAACGTGGCCCGCACCCCGTGCATCGCCTCGGCCGGCACCGTGGCCCGCTCGAGCAGCGCGTCAGCCAGCAGTTGGGCGCGGCTCGGCAGCGGACGGGCATCCCACTCCTGATCGGGCGGCGCCACAGGCAGCGGGTCGGGCGAGGTATCGAACAGGACGGTCGCGATGTCGACCCCGGAGATCCCGTCGACGAGCGCGTGATGCGTCTTAGTCAGCACGGCGAAGCGCGCGCCGGCGAGACCCTCGACCAGCCACAGCTCCCACAGCGGCCGGCTGCGGTCGAGCGCCTGCGAGAACACGCGGCCGGCGAGCCGCTTCAACTCGCTATCGCCCCCCGGGCGCGGGAGCGCCGTGTGACGGACGTGATAGCGAAGGTTGAAATAGGGATCGTCGACCCACACCGGGCGCCCCTGGCCGAGCGGGACGAACGCAAGCCGTTGCCGGTACCGCGGCACGAGCTGTAGCCGCGCATCGATCGCCTCGACCAGATCGTCGTACGGTGGCGCGGATCCGGTGAACACGGCACAACCTGCGACATGCATGTGGGCCGAGCCGCGCTCGAGATGCAAAAACGAGCTGTCGAGCCCGGTCAACCTGTCCTTGTTCGCCACCGCTGGGATGGTAGTCACCGGTGCGTTGACCGGGCCGCAGCGGCCTGCTCGTAACAAACGTCACATGGGGGCGTGTGTGACCGACCTCACAGTCAGACCCTCAAGAGGGCTCCTAACCTGCCCGACTTATTGATTGACCTGCCGAGTCGCCCCCGTCCGGAACGGGGGCGAACGGGGGACCCATTGCCAGGCGGACTCATGCCTGGCCGGGGCGAATCGACTTGCCCGGTACCAACGCCCGGCCGCAGTCGTAGCGCCCGCCCGGTGAGCACGCGGAGCGTGCTCGCAGCGGTGTGCGAGCCCGTCAGCTAACTCCGTAGGCGCCCGGTCAAGATCACAAGGAGGTCCTCGTTTTGAGGCCTGGATTAGCCATGCATAACTCGCGCCGCGGTCGGCTGGGCGTAGGCGCGCTGATGATCGGAATCCCAGCTTCGGTGGCCGCGCTGGTGGCGGCCGGTCAGGCACTCGCTTCGCCGGCGCCGGCGCCCCCGCAGATCCACCCGCAGTCGCGTCACATTCCCTACGGCCACGACGTGGTCATCAGAGGCGCGGCGCCCGCCGCGGACGCCGGGCACACCGTCGTCCTCGAGTTCGCGCGCCGGGGCGACACCGTCTGGAGCCAGCTGAGCTCGACGACGGTCGGAAGCGCCGGAACGTTCCGGCTCGCGGGCCGGCTCGAGCAGTCGGGCACAGTGCGGGTAGTCGACACCTCTAGCAACTCGCTGACGCCGTTGCTGTCCTCCGGCAGCACGGACACCACCGCCGTGACCAGCAATCCTGTGCCGGTCGACGTCGGGGCCCGCGTCCGGGTGCCCGCGCGAGGATTTGACGTTCTCGCCGGCCAGTCGGTACTGGTCCGCGGCCGGCTGCTGCCCGCCGTCCGGGGTCGCAAGGTCGCCCTCCAGGCGCTGCAGAACGGTTCATGGCACACGCTCGCGACCGCGCGGACGAAATCGGCCGGGCGGTTCGTGCTCCGCTACGTGGCCGGCGGCGCCGGTCAGCAGTTGATGCGCGTCCGCTTCGCCGGAGACCGGCTCAACGCCCATTCGACGGCGACGGCCGGGCAGCTGACCGTGTTCCGCGCGGCCGTCGCGTCCTGGTACAACGACGGCGGCAACACCGCCTGCGGATTCCACGCCGGCGACGGCGTCGCCAACCGCACGCTTCCGTGCGGCACCAAGGTCACGTTCCGCTACGGCGGGCGAACGGTCACCGCGACCGTCGACGACCGTGGACCGTACATCGGCGGCCGGGACTGGGACCTGAACCAGAACACCGCTGCGGCGCTCGGCTTCGGCGGCGTCGGGCAGGTCTGGTCCAGCCAGTAACAGTTGGCGCAGGCTAGGGCGCGCCTCACGTGTGGCCGCGGTCTCACGTCTGGGGCGCGTCCTACCCTGCGAAACGATGGCTGACCGGTGCGTCGCCCACGTCGACATGGACGCGTTCTACGTGTCCGTCGAGCTGCGGCGCCGGCCCGAGCTGCGCGGCCAGCCGGTGATCGTGGCGGGCACCGGCCCGCGCGCGGTCGTGACCACCGCCTCGTATGAGGCACGGCGGTTCGGCGTGGGTTCGGCGATGCCGGCCGCACGGGCTCGGCGCCTCTGCCCGCAGGGCGTGTTCCTCGCACCCGACTTCACGTACTACCGCGAGGCCTCGCGCGCCGTGATGTCGAGCGTCCGCGCGCTGGTCGACACCGTCGAGGTCATCGGACTCGACGAGGCCTACCTCGACCTCAGCGGCATGCCGGCCCCGCACGCCGCGATGCGCCGCCTCGGCGCGCATATCGAGCGGACGACCGGGCTTGGCTGTTCGATCGGGATCGGCCCCAACAAGCTGGTGGCCAAGGTCGCCTCGGACGCCGAGAAGCCGCGCGGGTTCGTGGTGCTCACCCGCGAGCAGGCCTGTGAGCGGTTCGGGCCTTCTCGGTGCGCGCTGGTCCCGGGGATCGGGCCGAAGACCGCGGAGCGGCTGCGTGCGTTCGGAATCGAGACCCTGGCAGCGCTCGCGGCGGCGCCGTACGAGCGGCTGGCGCCGCAGTTCCGGTCCCGGCTCGCCGCCGAGCTGCAACGTCGCGCCCGATTCGAGGACGACTCCCCGGTTACGGAGGAGCGGAAGGTAGTGTCCGAGTCTCGCGAGCTGACGTTCGACGAGGACATCCGGGATCCGGAGCGGCTCAAGGCGATTCTCGACGATCTGGTCGAGCACCTGTGTGCGGGTCTCCTCGCCCAACAGCGCCGTGGGCGGACGATCGGGATCAAGGTGCGGCTCGACGATTTCTCCACCCACACGCGGGCCCGGACGCTTGCCGAGCCGGTCTGCTCGCCCGACCGCGTGGGTCCGGTGGCACTCGATCTGCTCCGCCGATTCTCACCGCCGCGGCCGGTGCGGCTCCTCGGCGTTCGCGTCGCGGGCCTCGATCTCCCGGGGTCCGCGGCTGACGAGCAGCTCACGCTGGTCGTGTGATCCGCGGCCTGAGAATATCCCGCTGTGGAGGGCAAGAAGCAGCGCCGCGCCGCCTCCAACGAGGCAGCGATCCGGGACGTCAACGAGGGCATCGAACGCGGGCAATGGCCGGGGGACGAGGATGCCCCCGTCGGCTTCCGTTGTGAGTGCGCTCGCCTCGGCTGCAACCAGCTCGTCGAGCTCACCGTTCACGAATACGAGGAGATCCGCGCACACCCACGTCGGTTCGTGGTCGTTCCCGGCCATGAGCTTCCCGAGGTCGAAACGGTCGTCGCGACCAGGCCCGGCTATCTCATCGTGGAGAAGCGAGATCAGGCCGGAGCAGCCGCTGAGAGCTCCGACCCCCGCGACTGATGACGGTCGGCTCCGAGACCGTCTGACGGAGATCGAATCGCATCTGAACCTCGGTGCCGCCGGAGGCGCGCGTGACAATCGAGAAGTCGTCGCTCAGCCCGGAGATCAACGACAGGCCGATCCCGAGGCCCTGGCTGTCGTTCCACGCGTGCAGGCCGCGGCCGTCATCTCCGATCAGCACCCACAGCTCATCGGACGCGACCGCCGCGGTTACGTGCAGGCGCCCAACCTCGCCGCCTTTATAGGCGTGCACGACCGCGTTGGTGAGGGCTTCCGAGACGGCGAGCCGAATCTCGTCGAGGCGGTCTCCGCCGGCGCCCGCGGCGGCCGCAGCCGCGGCCAGGGCGCGCCGAGCCAACGGCACGGTCTCGGGAACAGCCGGATAGGACTCGTTCAGAGCCTCGCCATGGCTCATCTCGATTCATTCGAATACCCAGATCATCGCGATGTCATTCGCTGAAAAATTGCAGCTTTGATGTCGCGGAAAGTGGAGCCGCCTCGCCAAACCCGCCGGTCTGGAAAAGACGCGGGCGGGACTCAGTACAGAGCGGAGGCGAGCCGGCGGCGTGCGTCTCGCGCCAGCGGGTGCGCCACGCCCAGCTCGTCGAGTACGCCGACGACCACGCGCCGAACGTCGTCGCGGGCGCCGTCGGCGTTGGGGAGCGCGTCGAGCAGAAGGTCGAGGGCGCGCTCTTGATCGCCGGCGTCGAGCGCGGCGAACGCCTCACCGAGATCTGGCACGGGCGGCTGCGCGGAGTTGCGCGCGGCCGCCTCGAGACCGATACGCGCCGCCAGCCCGTCGGCAGCGAAGCTGCCGGGGACACGAGCGAGCACCGCGAGCGCCTCGTCGGTCTCGCCACGCTCGCGAAGGATCTTGGCCAGCGGCACCGCGGCGTCAGCGCGGGCCGGCTCGAGCTCGTGCGCTCGCTGTAGCGACGCCTCGTCGCCTAGCTCCACAAGCGCGTCGGCCTCCGAGGGGAGCAGCGAGTCGAGAAATTGATCGACCGCCGCGGACGGCTGCGCGCCCACGAACTCGGCCGCAAGCTTGCCGTCTTTGAACGCCTTGACGGCCGGTATGCCCTGGATCCCGAATGCGCGGGCCAGACCCGGGTTGGCGTCCACGTCGACCTTGGCCAGCTCCACCTTCCCCGCGCGCGCGTCGGCGGCGCGCTCGAGCACCGGCCCGAGTTGGCGGCACGGGCCACACCACTCCGCCCAGAAATCGACGACGACGGGGAGGGCGTGCGAGCGGTCGATAACCGCCGACTGGAAGGTGCTTTCGGTGACGTCCATGCATCTGATGGTAGCGACGTGTCGGGCCCGGGTAATCTTACGTTCACGTCAAGTTCTGCCGCGCCCACGCGGGCATATCCGCGCGCGATCCTGTAGGCGATACCCTCGCGGGCTCAGATGACCGAGATCGTCGTCGAACGAGCCGGCGTCGAGCTGTCCGGCGACGAGACTGGGGAGGGAGTGCCGGTCGTGCTGTTGCACGGCCTCACCGCGACCCGCCGGTATGTCGTGATGGGCTCGAAGCACCTCGAGCGATCGGGTCACCGGGTCGTCGCCTACGACGCCCGGGGTCACGGGCGGTCATCGCCGGCGCCAGTGCCCGAGTCGTACACCTACCGCGACCTCGGCCGCGACCTCGAAGCGGTGCTCGACGGGCGCGGCATCGAACGCGCGGTGCTCGCGGGCGCGTCGATGGGCGCGCACACGATGCTGTGGCTCGCGCTCCACGCGCCCGATCGCGTCGCCGGCATGGTTGTCATAACGCCGGCATATGACCCGGCGTGGCACGACGGGAAGGGACGGTTCGAGCATTGGGACGAGCTCGCGGACGGGCTCGAGCATGGTGGGATCGACGGGTTCGTGGCCGCTGCGGCAAATCCGGACCTGCCGGAGTCCTGGCAGGAGACGGTCGAGAAGGTGACGCGCCAGCGGCTGTCGCAGCATCTGCATCTCGACGCGGTCGCGGACGCGCTCCGGGCGGTCCCGCGGTCGCGCCCGTTCGAGGACATCTCCGAGCTTGAGAGCATCTCGGTGCCGGTGGTCATCGTCGCCAGCGCGGACGAGCCGGACCCCGGGCACCCCCAGGCGGTGGGGGAGGCGTACGCGGCCGCGATCCCCGGCGCGCGCCTGGTGCTCGACGAGCCCGGCCGCTCGCCGGTCGCCTGGCAGGGCAGCCAGCTGTCCAAGCTGATCGCCGAGGTCGCGGCGGAGGCGGACGCGCGGTGAGCGCCACCGGTTACTCGGGGACGCCGCTGCCGCGCAAGCTGGGGATCAAGGCCGGGGCGAGGGTCGCGCTGATCGGCGCCCCCGATGGCTTCGATTCGACGCTCGGCGAGCTGCCCGACGGTGTCGTCGTGCGCCGGCGGTTGGGCGGAGCGCCGTTTGACGTGATCGTGGCGTTCTTCTCGCGCCGGTCGCTCCTCGAGCGCCGGCTGCCGGAGTTGGTCGCCGCGCTCGACGATGCCGGGGGCCTGTGGATCGCCTGGCCCAAGCGCTCCTCGGGCGTGGCGACCGATGTGACCGAGGGCGTCGTCCACACGCTCGGCCTCGCGACCGGCCTCGTCGACAACAAGGTGTGCGCGGTCGATCAGGTCTGGTCCGGTTTCCGGTTCGTCTTCCGGCTGCGGGACCGGCCCCGTTAGAGCGGGCGGCTACCCGAACGTGATCGTCTGGCCTAACGTCTTGTGCGGCGTCAGATAGAAGTTCCCGAGGTAGTGGGCGACCACCGTGATCGCCACCGGCCGATGGCCGCCGGGAAGCTTGTTGAACACGGTCTTGCCTGAGAACCTGCAGTCCGGTCCGAGCGGGATCAACGTCGAGCCGATTCGGCGCGAGCCGCGGAAGTACCGGATCGAGACGTCCCCGCGGCAGTCGTAGATCGCCGGGATCCAGGCCGGTCCATGAACGGATCCGGTGGTGGTGAACACGAACGGCTTGGTCGCGTCGCGCAGCGGCCTCGTTCTCGCGCGGATCTGCGGGACCGGCCGGTGCAACGGGAGCGTCATGAACGTCGCGTCGGCGCCGGGCTGGGGGGCGGTGTTGCCGTGGAGCGCGACGATCCGGTAGTGGAAGATCGTCTGCCCCTCGAGGCCCTGGATGTTGGCGGTCACGGTCACCGGTACCGATCCTGCGGCAACGGTCGCGGCAAGCGTCTGCGAGCCGTACGTGGTCGACGTTCCGTACTGGAAGTAGTAGGTCGTGGCCTGCTCGTTCGGGCTGACCTCAGCGGTCAGCGTGGCGCTGTTCCTGCCGATCTGCGTGGCGGGCCCGGTGGACACGCCCGGAGGAGGATTGCCGGCGGTCTTGAACGTGCGGTCGGAGCCGCTCGCGCTGCCCGCGCCGTTCGCCGCCACGAGCCGGTAGTGGTAGATGGTGCCAGGGATCAGGCCCGGCGCGGTCGTGCTGACAGACACGGGCTTGGTCCCGTTGCCGGTCGAATGCTCGTGGCTGGTGAGTCCGTATGCCGTGGTGAGTCCCCACTCGAAGTAGTAGGCGGTGGCGCTCCCGTTCGGGTTGATCGTTCCGCTCAGGACCGCGGACGTGTCGGTCAGGTGCGAATGATCGCCGGTCGTCACCGCCGGCGACGACGCCGCCACCGCGACCGCTCCGACGCCGACCACCAGAACCGCCGACAGCAACAGTGCCGGCACGAGCATCTCGAGCTTGCGATTCATCCCTGCCTCCCTGGTTGGACGACCTCGAGAGCCATAAACCGGCGCTCACACCTAAGTTGCGGGTTGCGTCAAGCCCGGCGGGGGCGCGCGCGGGCCTGTTGGTTTACCCGAGGTGGAACTGCCAGAGCCGGCCGAGCGGCCGGAAGCCGATCCGCCCGTAAAGCTGCTTCGGCCAGTCGTTGTCGTCGGCGTTGATGAAGATCAGGTCGTGCCCCGCGTCGCGAGCGAGCTCGACCGCACGCGTGACCACCGCTCGCCCGAACCCGCGGCCGCGAGCCTCGGGCGTCGTGTAGACGTCCTCGACCTGGGCGACGACGCCGTCGCCGCGGAGCTTGCTGATCGCCACCAGCTGACCATCGGAGCTTCTGACGCCGAGCAACCGATCGCCGCAGGCGCGAGACTCGCGGAGGCCGACCTCGACGAGCTGGTCGAGCCCCGGCGGCTCGAGCTCGTCCTCGTCATACCAGCGCCGCATCACCTCGGCCACCTCGAGCTCGCCGGCCTCTACAACGACGCTCGTGTCGGCCTCGCGGTCGGGCGGGGCGGACAGAACCATCAGCAGCTCGCGCTCCGCCGTCCAACTCGCGGCGCGGAACTCGTGCTCGAGCGCCGGGCCAGTGTCCTGGTTCTCGACGACGATCTGCAGGTAGCGGGACCATTGCATCTGCTGGTCGGCGAGCTCGACCACCGACGCGAACCCGAGCGGCAGCGCCACCCGGAGGTGGTTGATGCTCCAGACCGCCGGCAGCGACGGCGAGCTCACCACGTAGCCCGCCTCGATCGGCCGGAACTCGTCGGCGGCCTTGGCCAGATTCGCGCGGAGGAACGCCAGCACCCGCGGCAGCGAGTCCGCGGTGGCGGGGTTGTGGGCGGTCGGGGGCGCGTCGTATCGGCCGGGCAATGCCATTGGCCTATCTTGCCAGCGCGGCGGTCGTGGGTTCTGATCCCGGCGAGCGCGTGGCGGCTAACCGGTAACTCGACTCTGTTCGCTGGCCGAGATCCCGATTCGGGGTCCTGGACACGCCGTTCTGGGAACTCGTGCTGAGACGACAGGCGAGTTACACGTTATCCGCCACCCGGCAGCGTTGTTCTAACGCTCGATAATCGATCTTATGTCGACCAGTCATAGTCGACGACGATCCGGTCCTGGAGCCCGCGGTCGGAGCTAGACTCCTCTCTCGATGGCAAAGCAGCAGCGAACGATGCGGATCGAGCAGCGCGGTCAGATGGCCGCGATGGGGCAGCTCGAGAGCAAGAGCGACGAGGAACTCGAGGCCGAGACCAAATACAAGGCCGCCGCACAGGCGATCCTCGGGTACCGCGCCGCCGAGCGCTACGACGCCAAGGCGGCCCGCGCACACTTCCAGCGGGCGCTCGCAGCGGCGCGACCGCAGGAGCGCGTCGGCATCCGGCGGATGGCCGACGCATCGCTCGCGCTTGCCGAGCGCCGGCCTGATGACCTGAAGAAGGCGACCGAGCGGCTCGGAGTCGATGCGCCAACGGCCGGACAGCTTCGGAGCCTGCGGTTCCTCGGGCTGATCGCACCGCCGGCCAGCGCCGGAACGCTCGCGCGGATTCGCGGGATCGTGATCGCGATCGTCCTGGTCGTCGCGGTCCTCGCGCTTGGCTTCGGAATCGTCTACGGGATCGGCTCCGCGGCCGGTGGCATCTCCGTCGATACGGCGATCTTCTTCGGCTTCGTGCTCGTGCTGATCGTCGTGGGCGTGCTCGCGGTGGTCGGGCGGCGCCGTCAGAAACGCGCGAAAGCCAAGCGCGCGGAACAGATCGCCTCCGCGTCCCAATCGCGCTGACGTCGCGCGGTGTGCGGGCGCTACACGCTGGCCACGCCGAACCCGGCTGACGTCCGGGCGCGCTTCCCGATCGGCGAGTCAATCGAAGTCCGCCGGCGTTACAACGTCGCGCCGGGCGATGAAGTGCTCGCGGTGACGACCGACCGCGAGGGCAACCCCCGCGGCGAGTTGCTCCGGTGGGGTCTCGTGCCGTCTTGGGCCAAGAGGCCGGACACCGGGTTGAAGATGATCAACGCAAGGGTCGAGACGGTCGGCGAACGCCCCGCCTACCGTCGCGCCTTCGAGCGTTACCGCTGTCTGATCATCGCCGATGGTTTCTACGAGTGGCAGCGCCAGCCGTCGGGCCCGAAACAGGCCTTCCACATCACGCGCCGCGACGGCGCCCTGTTCGCGTTCGCCGGCCTCTGGTCGATCTGGCATGACGACGAGAACGAGGGGCGAACGCTCCGGACGTGCACGATCCTCACGACCGCGGCGAACTCAGCGATCGGCCCGCTGCACAACCGCATGCCGGTGATCCTGGCCGACGGCGCCGAGTCCGCGTGGCTCGCACGCTCTCAGTCGCCCGAGCGCCTGCGTGAGCTTCTAGCGGGGCTTAGCCCATCCGAGACCGGCCTCCGTCCGGTCGGTTCCGCCGTCAACGACGCTCGCTACGACGGGCCCGAGTGCCTGGCGCCGCCGGTCGAGGACGGCCAGGTGGCGCTGTTCTGAGCCTCTCTGAGCCCGATCAGGCTGCTGCGGCCCGCTCAGCCGGCCCGAATGGATCCGCCGGGGCCGCGATAGTGAGGCCGATCCACTTGTTGAACGCCTCGGCAGGCAGGGGCTTACTGAAGTGGTAGCCCTGCGCGAGGTCGCAACCCAAGCCTTCGAGGCGGTGCAGCGTGGCCTCATCCTCGACACCTTCGGCGACGACGGTCAATCCGAGATCGTGGCCGAGGTTGATCGTCGAGCGCACGATGATGAGGTCGCTCTCGTCGCTCAGCATCGGCGAGACGAACGAGCGGTCGATCTTGAGCTCGTCGATCGGAAGACGGCGGAGGTTCGCGAGTGACGAGTACCCGGTGCCGTAGTCGTCAACCGAGAGCCCGACCCCAAGCTGGCTGAGGCGCGTCAGCGTGACCAGCGAGCGATCGGGGTCTGACATCAGCATGCTCTCGGTGATCTCGAGCTCAAGCGCCGACGGAGTCAGGCGGTAGGTCCTGAGCAGATCCGAGATCAATCCGGCGAGGTCGGGGTCGAGCAGGTTGCGCACCGACAGGTTGACCGACACCGTCAGGTCCTGACCGGCGTGCCGCCATGCCGCGCACTGCGCAACCGCGCGGTCGAGCACGTGGCGGGTCATCGGCCCGATCAGCCCGGTCTGCTCGACGATCGGCATGAAATCCGACGGCGGCAGGAGGCCGAGCTCCGGGTGCTGCCAGCGCACAAGCGCCTCCGCCCCATGGACGCGATTCCCGTCCATCTGCATGATCGGCTGGTAGAAGACCACGATCTCGTCGGCGTCGAGCGCGCGGCGGAAGTCACTGAGTACGTTCAAGCGGCGCACCGAGTGATGATCAAGCGCTGCCGCATAGACCTTGCAGCCGGCGTGCGCCTCCTTCGCCGCATACATCGCCACGTCTGCGCTGCGGAGCAGCGAGTGCGGATCCCCGCCGTCGCGCGGGAAACGCGCGATTCCGATGCTCACCCCCACCTCGAGCAGCATCTCGTCGACGCCGACCGGTTGCTGGACGCAGGCAGTAAGGCGTTGAGCGATCGCCTCGAGTTCATCCGCATCGGCCGTGTTCTCGCCCGGAAGAACCGCAAACTCATCGCCGCCGAGCCGAGCCACGAGGCCATCCGGTCCGATCGCCTCTGCCAGGCGCGGGCCAAGATCGCGCAGGAGCTCGTCCCCGAAGTGGTGGCCGAGCGTGTCGTTGATCTCCTTGAAGCGGTCGAGGTCGCACAGCATCACGCCGAACTTCTCGTTGCCAGCCTTCGCCGCGGCGATCCGTTCGTCGAGCCGGGCGCGGAACCGCTCGCGGTTGGCTAGGCCGGTCAGTTCGTCGGTCGTGGCGACGCGGTGGAGCTCGTCGCCGCGTTGTTTCGACTTGAGAAGTTCGCCGATGAGGTACTGGAAGATGAGCAGCACGAGCACCGCCAGCGCGATCCCGACAGTACCTGCCACGACGGCAACGTAGGCGGCGGCCATTGTCAGCAAGGCCGAGAACAGCTGTGCCGACAAGACGGGAATGACTGCCTCTCGTATCTTCTGCAGGAACGAGGACCGACCTGCGTAGGATGTGAACGCGAATACCGCGACGATGTTTACGGAAAGTGCGACGACGAAGGTCAAGAAGACCACGAGGTAGTACGCGACCTCGTGAGAGCGGACACGCGCCATGTGAATCGCCGCATGAAAGAACAAGCCGGCGATTAGGGGGTACCACATGAATGTGGCGAGGTTGCCTAAGACGTAGTACCAGACGACGCGCGTGCGCAGCCAGGACACGACCATAGTGGCGGCCCCGAGGAGCGCCGCGGGGCCAGGTCCAAGCAGCACGATCGTCAACATGAGGCCGATCAGCAAGCCCGATAGTCGTACCTTGCTCGCACCGGTCGCAACGTCGGTGAGAACACTCACCGTCGTGAAAACGCCGAGGACCAAGAGCGGAGCCAAGGTCCACCGATCCAAGTCACGTGTTAGCCACACCGCTGACGCCGCGACAACTAGCGCAGCTGTAGAACAAATAGCAACGTCACGGCCTCGTTGCCGTACGCGCTCGTTGCCAGCCGTGGCAATCTTGCGGTCCATCGCACCCATTCATCGGCCCATGCCGCGAAATCCTCAATCGCGAAAGTGTCCATACCTAGCTGGACGCAGCTAAAGCTTGCGCTCTCGCCAGCCGATGAGGTTCAGGCAAGCCAAGAAAGCGAAAGGAGGGGCCGCTGGATGCGAACCCCTCCAAAGAGAAACCTAGCCGGCGTGATAGGACATGCGCGCGGCGCCCCTTTCGTTGGCGATATGCAAACGGCACCCGCCAGCAGCCCTACCTCTCACAGTGCGCTGCCTGCGGCCCCAGCCGTTTTTCCTTATCCTGTGGGGACTGCGCCCCGTCTGCCTTGGGAAAGGTACCGGGTGTCGCAGTCTCTGCAAATCGGACGTTTGTCCAGTTGCGTCCACCAGGTCTAAAGTCGCCACCGGACCTGCCGACTTTCCTTTCCCGTCCGCGAGGACGACACGCGAGTTCACCCAGCTGTACTAGGACGGACGGCCGGTCAGCGTGCTCACCGCTCGCGTTCCGCCACGTCGCGCCGGCCATCCGAAATCCGCTAGTCGCGTTTTCCGCGGTTGAGTAGGGGAAGGGCCGTGGGTTTGGCCTGTGGTGGCGGGGTTTGCGGTTGTTCTGCGCCTGGTTTTGGCTG
>Ga0335076_10001511_pt1 | contig 22556 bp, 19 predicted proteins | sample Lox_Sample_25_FD_206717 | JGI IMG/M metagenome (GOLD analysis project Ga0335076, IMG submission 206717) | Soil microbial communities from Loxahatchee National Wildlife Refuge, Florida, United States - Lox_Sample_2.5 | ecosystem: Environmental > Terrestrial > Soil > Wetlands | place: USA... | reverse complement strand
TCTTCTGTGGAACGTTGGGCAGGAAAATCTTGAACCCGTCGGCCAGCGCGGCGTGATAGTCGATGTACTTTTCTGATACCTTGCGTGCTGCCTCAACGACCTGTTGCGCCCGCGCTGCATCGCCGGGCTTCGCTTTGCGTAAGTCGGTCATCTTCATGTGGGGTCCCATGTCCATGTGACCTTCCATGGAATGCATGGCGTGAGCGCCGGCGTCGTCGTCGGAATCACTAGTCATCGGCGCGTCTTTCGTTGGCATGTCTTTCATGTTCGACATGTCGTGTTTCGGCGCCGCTGACATGTCCATGCCCGGCATCGATTGCTGGCTGCTTGCAGAAGTGCTTTGCCCCCAGGCAAAACTGCAGAAGATGAGTGCTAACGCGGCAATTCGTACATGCATGGATTCCCCCACTTGTTTGGATGATACTAACCCCGCTCTATACAGATTGTTTCTGCCATTGTTGACTCGTTACAGAAGTAACGAATCTGTAATCAATCTTTAAAGATCGCAAGACGAGACATCTTGGCCTGAATTGCGAATTTCTGGTACACCTAATCGCTTGAGCCCGCAGACCGCACTCTTCCTGTTTATGGCTGGCGTCCTCGGCGGCGCCTTAAATTCTGTGGCTGGAGGAGGCAGTTTCATTGCCTTTCCCGCCCTGTTGTTCGTAGGCGTGCCGCCCATCCCAGCGAATGCGACCAATACCATTGCGCTATGGACGGGCGCGGCTGCGAGCGGAGGCGCCTATCGCAAGCGCCTGGATGTTGCCCGGCGACTGCTAGTCCCGCTACTCATTGCCAGCCTGGTCGGTGGGCTCGGGGGCGCGATCCTCTTGTTGAAGACGCCGGCCCATACTTTCATGCGCGTGCTTCCCTGGCTCACTCTGGGTGCCACGTTGCTGTTTGCGTTTGGACGAAAGATCGCGGGCCGTCGAACCTCGATTATCGAGGAGCAGTCCTCACGTGCAGCGCTGGCGGGCGCAACGTTTTTTCAGTTCCTTGTTGCCATATACGGCGGATATTTCGGCGGCGGCATGGGAATCGTGATGCTCGCCATGCTCGCCACTTTGGGGATGACTGACATCCATGCCATGAACGCTCTCAAAAGCGTCATGGGGTTCGTCATTAACGGCATAGCTGTCGTCACATTTGTTGTCGCCGGCGCGGTATATTGGAAGCAAGGAATTGCCATGATCGTCGGGGCAATCGCCGGCGGCTATCTCGGAGCGCACTACGCTCAGAAAGTGCCGCAAGCCTGGATCCGCGCCTTTGTGGTGCTCGTTGGCGCTGGCATGACGGTTTATTTTTTCTGGAAGTCGTATTGAACCGCTTGACTCCTGAAGGCCGGATCGGATGAGTGCGGCGAAAAGCGGGTTCCTCACCGCCGCTTCGCGCCGGTTCGGAATGACATCTGCAACCGGGTGCGGCATTGCTGACGCGATGCTCTGATACCAGTCAAAAGCCGACACGGGCTTGTGGTGCTCTGATACGGAGCGCGCTATTGCGGTGATCCCATGTCTCGCGAGCGGCGAGACATGGGCATTCCGGTTTTTCTTACTGTAGCGGCGCGGAGACGTGTTCGTGAACGATCAGCCACTTGCCGTCCTGGTTTTCAAAGACGACCGTCCAGCGAAAGTCCCCCATCTGCACTTTTCCAGCTTGATCGGTCAGTTCTTCTTTGACCGTCGCGGTCGCCCACACCAGTTCCGCATGGTTGTGCATCGCGAGATCGTCGTTGACGCTGAACTTCGCGCTCTTGTAATTAGCGAGCACTCCCTTCACCCCCTTCTCGTATTCGTCCCAACTGTTGTATTTCAGAGGCGCGATATCAAAGAAAGTGTTGGGTCCGGTGGCATAGTACTGGGCAACATTGGCTGGATCGCGAGTAGCCCAACCGTCCCAGATCTTCTGCAAATATGCTTTGTCCGGAGCGGGACCAGAACTTTTCTTCATAAACGACTTCTTGGTTTGGGCGAAGCCGGCTAGGGTCACGGCAAGTACGACAAGCAAAACGGTAGACAAACGCTTGGACATTGAGGATAGCCTCCAGTGGAATCCGGCGGAATTCTCGCACAGAAGCCGCGTTGTCTCCAAGAAGGTGCCGCTCACTCACCTTTCAATTCAGCGACCAAGGCTTTCTCGACCGTCCTTTGATGTTCCGCATTTAGCTTCTTTCCGCGCGAGGTCAGATAAAACGTGTCGATCGCCATCTGCCCTTCGGTGTCGATCAGGGCGATTTCGATATTGCATTTCTGCTCTGACAGACACGACGCGATCCGATGCAGCAACCGCGGCCGATCCTGTGCAATCACCTGTACCAGTGTGCTGGTCGAGGAAGAGGAATCGTCGAACTCGACCTTCGTCTCCACCTTCACTTTTGCGATCGCGCCTTTTTCCGAGCGCTGCCGGTCGCGCAGCATCTTCTCCACATCGGCTTCGCCCAGCAGAACGCTGATCACGCTGTTCTTGAATCGCGCCCACTCCGAAAGATTCAGCTCCAGCGTGCGGAAGCGATCGGTGAAGTAAAGCGTATCCACAACCGTGCCCGCTCCATTCGAGAACGCGTTGGCCTTCACAATGTTCATTCCCCACGCAGCCAGCACGCCCGCCAGCGTGGCAAAAAGAAATGGACGATCCTTCGTGACCAGTGTCAGCTCGTACCAGTGCCGTCCGCGCTTCAATTCGACCTGTACGGGATCGCCGCCCAACCCGTCGGCCATCGCCATATGTCGCATCACTTCTTCAGCCGAGTGCACCAGTAGATACCTCTGCGGAAATCCTTCCAAAAAGCTTTTGAACTTACTGCTGGTCACCGGCGCCAGAGACCGCAGCCGGGCCAGTTTTTCATCATTCACATCCGCATGCACCCGCTGGTCCGCGCTCCGGTTCAGGTAATTCTCGGCGGCAATATAAAGCTGCCAGACGTTTTCTGCTTTCCAAGGCGTCAATGCCTCCGGATTCACCGCCTTGATGTCCGCATAAGTCAGCAGCGCCAGCATCTTCAACCGCTCCGGCGTTCCGACTTTCTCCGCGAAAGCTGCCACCGTTTCCGGATTGAAAATGTCCCGCCGCAGAGTCGCCGACAACTCCAGGTGGTTGCCGATCAGGAATTGCACATGCGCGCGCTCCTCCGGATCCACATCCAGCCGGTCCATCGCCCGATTCGCAATCTCAAGGCTGGCCTTCACATGATCGCCATTCTGTACGCCTTTTCCGGTGTCATGCAGCAATAGCGCGAGGTACAGGACCTCAGGATCCTCCAGCTCGCCGAGCAATTCGGCGTAACGCTTGTCCCATTCCGACTGCGACTGTTTAAGACGGTGCAGACTCTCGATCGCAAGGAAGGAGTGTTCGTCGACGGTGAAGCGATGGTAATAGTCCCGCACCACCAGCGAGTCGATCAGCTTCAGTTCTGGCAGCAGCAAGGTCAGCAAGCGCAGCGAATGCATTGCGCGCAGTGCGTCGGCTGCAAAAGGCTGAAGCAGAGTCTCCTGCAAATAAAGCCACAACTCGGCTCCTCGCGGAGGAGTGGCTGCCAGCGCCGGAAGCGCCTGTTCAATGCGATACTCCGTTGTTGCGCTCAGCTTCAACCCGTGATGCGCCATGAAGTGAAACAGCCTCAGTAGCACTTCCGGATCCTGCAACGCCGATGGCTGCTGCAGAAAAATCAGGCCGTCCACCACCGAGAAGTCCGCGGTCGTCAGCCGTGAACGCCAGCTTTGCACTTGCCGATATAACGCCGACCACGCTTCCGGGATCTCCTCCAGCAGTTGCGTCACTGTCCGCTGCACGGCGCGCGCATGGCCAAAATAAATTCGCATCCAGTCCGCCGCCGACAACTCCTCGGCGTCTGGCGCTCCGATCCGGCGGGCAGCCGCTTCATCCTGTGCCTCCCAGCTGAGCGTGTTGTCGTCGCGTCCATGGCGGAAATGTAAAAAGCATCGCGCCGACATCAGAAAATCCAGCGCCGCCTCCAGTTGCTTGCGCACCGGGGCGCGCAGGGAACTCGCATCCGGCCAGTCGTGTAGCTTGTCGATCGCGGAAATCAGCGCCAGCCAGCACGCCACGTTGTAGTCGCGCAAGCCGCCCGGCGCCTCTTTCAGATTTGGTTCGAGATGGTAAAGCGTCAGCCCGTACTTGGAATGCCGTTCGCGCGTCACCTCAGCCAGTCCCTGCAGCAGCGGTTTTGACTCGCGCATCACGAGCTTGGGGACGAGTTTGTCATGGAGCCGCCGGAACAGATCGCGGTCGCCCGCCAAATAGCGGCAATCAAGAAGAGAAATAGTAAATTCGGTGTTGTTTGGATCGTAGCGGTCGCACTCCGCCAGAGTTCGCGACGCCGGGCTCAGCTTCAAGCGCAGGTCCCACAATTCTTGCGAGAAGCGCCGTACCTGATCTGTGAACGATTGTTCAGCCGCGCGGTCAGCAAACAGGAATAGCAGATCGACGTCTGAGTAAGGGAAAAGCCAACCACGACCGAACCCGCCTGTAGCGATCAGCGCAAAATTCGCCGGGCCAGCCTCATCCGCTGAGACTAAATCACGCCACAGGCGCGACAAGATGTCTTCGACGAGGCGAGTGCGCTGCGTCACCGCCGCGCGTCCATCGCCGCTCGCCTCGAACTCCTGACGGATGCGCGCGGTCTCGTCGCTGAGGGAACCCCGCAGTTCGCTGGTCAATGAAGACGCCGCCATCAAGGGGATCCATCCTCGTCATCCTGTGGCGGGCCCTTTTCGCCCACCGAAGGACCCGTACGAGCCTCTCGATGCGCAGCCGTTCTTTTGGCGGCATCCCTCGATTCGACTCGCTCTCTACAACGCCCCTTCGCCCCGCTCATCGTTTCGGATGCGGATCGCCTCATCCACCCGAGAGCGAAAAATCTTGCCGTCTCCGATCTTTCCGGTTCGCGCCGCGTTCAGAATGGCCTGCTCTGCCTTCTCCACCATCGTGTCCGGCAGCACCATCTCCAGCTTCGTCTTGGGAATCAGATCGACACTGTACTCACGGCCGCGGTACACCTCCGTATGACCTTTCTGCCGGCCGTGCCCGCGCACTTCGATCACAGTCATGCCCTCGACACCAATTTCCTGCAGAGCAGCCTTGACTGCGTCCAGCTTGGAGTTCTGTATGATCGCTTCAAGCTTCGTCATGATCGCCTCAAATCCCTCATGTGGCGCGGGCACTCCTGCCCGCGAACGCTAGCGCCGCAGCACAGCAACGCGGACAGGACTGTCCGCCCTACACCGCCTACGCCGACGCCTCCCAATAATATCCCTCTTCGCCATGTTGAGAGAGGTCTAGACCCTGTACTTCCTCGTCCTCCGTCACTCGCAGCCCGATCGTGACGTCGATGACCTTCAGAATAATTAGCGTCCCCACGATAGCCAGCACCCAGGAAATCACCACCCCGATCAGCTGATTCAGCAACTGATGAGCATTCCCTTCAATTAATCCGGAGGCCAGCGTGTTTCCTTGTGAATCTTTGAAGATTGGATTCACCGCGCTGACCGCGAACACTCCGGTCAGCAGCGCGCCCAGCGTTCCTCCCGCCCCATGCACTCCGAAAGCATCGAGCGAGTCGTCGTAGCCAAATTTCGCCTTTACCTTGGCCACCATCCAGTAACAGAACACACCGGCGACAAGTCCAATGATCAGGGCCGGCATGGGCTTCACGAATCCCGACGCCGGAGTGATCGCCACCAACCCCGCGACTGCCCCGGAAATCGCTCCCAACACGCTCGGTTTTCCGTTGCGAATCCACTCCGCTCCGGCCCATCCTACGGTCGCGGCCGCGGCTGCAAAATGCGTTGCCACAAAGGCGCTGGTCGCTAGGCTTCCCGCCGCCAGTGCGCTGCCGGCGTTGAATCCGAACCAGCCCACCCACAGCAGGCAAGCTCCAATGAAGCTCAGCACGACGCTGTGCGGAGGCATCGGTTCTTTCGGATATCCCACGCGCTTCCCCAGATAAAGCGCGCATACCAGGGCCGACACTCCCGATGTGATGTGCACCACTGTGCCGCCCGCGAAATCCAGGGTTGGAAAACGTCCGCCCAACGATGCATTCAGCAGTCCACCTTTGCCCCACACCATGTGTGCCATCGGGTCGTACACAATGATGGACCACAGAATCGTGAACACGACCATGGCGCTGAACTTCATCCGCTCCGCGAACGCTCCGGCAATCAACCCCGGCGTGATGATGGCAAACATCAACTGATACACCATGAAAGTCTGCGCCGGAATCGTTGCCGCATAGTCGGCGTCTGGCTTGTCCGCCACCCCATTGAGGAAAAGATTATGGAAGCCCCCAAAGAAGCTGTTTCCCGGGCCGAACGCGAAGCTGTAACTGAACAATCCCCACAGCACGGTCACCAGAGCCATCAGCGCGAAACTCTGCATCATCGTGCCGAGAACGTTCTTTTTGCGCACCAGGCCGCCGTAGAAGAGCGCCAGCCCCGGACCGGTCATCATCAACACTAGCGCGGCGCTGGTAAGCATCCACGCGTTATCGGCCGAACCCTTGGCTTCGGCTGCCTGTTGCTCCAGTTTTGCCAGGCGCGAGGCCGTATCTGTCGCTGGAGCCGAGGAGGCGCCGCTTTGCGCACATAGCGCCTGCGCCAACATCAGGACCAATAACGCCGTCGCCAACGCGTACATCAGCCTTCTTGTGGTGGACACTTCAGCATCGCTCCTCGCGCGGATTCGCGCCTGCACGCGTTCGCTTGCTCAAGTTGCTCAATGTATCGTTCGGAGACTGCTTGCGGAAATCGAAACTATTTATCGTCTCCATCAGGATTTGTTATGTGAGCGGGCGAGCCACCCTACCGGATTCCCCGTATAGCCGCACTACGGCCAGGATGAAACCATATACTCGCTCGTTACAAACGACTGGTTACATAAGGCGGCTTCTTCAAGGGGGCTCTCAGGAATGTCTTCCAAGAGCGGCGCGAATGGCAAGAAAGCGAGTACAAAGCTTCCCGGGAAAGTGCAGCGGTTGATCAAGCCGCACCCGCATTCAGGCGAGCCCGAAAAGGCTCAGATTGAAGTCGAAGGCGCCGACCATCTCTACCGCGAACTTCGTGTTCCTAACAAGCTCATCGATGCAGATGGCAACACCGTCAAACTGGAAGCCGGCACGGAAGTGGAAGTGAAGATCGAGGCCGAGGCCGAGGACGCAGTTACGTCCTCCTGACCTCGTCACTGGCTATTTCGCCGGACTTTTGGCCGGTTCGGCGGGCGATTCCGGCTTTACGAACTTCGCATCATCAACAGGAACGTTGTCCTTTACTTCACTCACCTGGATCGTGAATCGTCCACTCGGCCGCGCGAGTGTCCAGCGGTAAGGAATTTTCACTCCGTCCGTTTCGCGATAGTCCGCATAGTCAATTTGCGTCGGCATTCTCCCCAGAGCAGTTTCTCCGTAACGCACCAGTCGGACGAGCAGTCCAGTTTGCTGATCGAAGTACAGGATCACCGGCGGCTTGGCGCCAGTCTTTGCCATCACAACATAAGCCTCGCGGTCACCGATCTTTTCCGTGCCGCGGGTCCGCATGGCCGCGAACATCTGCTTCAAATGCGTTGGCAGGTGCAGGTCCGCATCGATCGCTGCTCCGTCAATGTCGCCGCCATGCATCTCGCGTAGCGGACGACCCGCCATCCCTAGCCATCCTTCGTGACCATTGAAGCCCGTAACGCTGTCTCCTTCCGGCATGTGAGCGTAAGAGATGCGTTTCTCGGGATCCTTCGAATAAAAGTCGATCGGAAACGATTTGCCGCCGAAATCAATTGTGCCTTTCATCACCCGGCTGGTTATCTTGTCGATGGCTGCCGCGCCTCCTGCCGCTTGCACATATTTCTCCACCAGTTGCGCTGCCGGAGGACCTCCAGGTGCTTCCTCACTTTCGGGTTTATTTTCACTCGCAGGTTTCGAATCCTCCGTCATGACCGCCGGAATGGCTTGCGGGTCCGTGCTTCCTCGGTGACAGGAGTTACACGTCACTTGGCGCTGCCCGTCAAAATTGTCTTTATTGATGGCAAACATCATCTGGATCATGTGACGCGCCGTCTGCTTCGGCTTCTTGTCGTCTTTCTCGAATGCACCCTGCACGTGGCAGAAATCGCACTCGACTCCCAGCGAGGCTGAGATGAACTGCATCGTCGGAATCAGTTGATCGGCAGGGATGCCCTTGAGCACCTGAATGTTCTTGAACTGTTCCTCGGCTTTCTTATCGCCTGCGGGAGCGGCCTGCGCGGCCTGGGTCGCGTGGGACGTCGCTGACTGTGCCCCGACTCCGCGGATTGCCATGCCGCAAACTAGCAATGCAGCCAAACTTACCACCAGCGCTCGATTGAAGTTCATGGAAAAAGTCCCCCCACACGGAAAGGCGAAAGTCTACCAGACGTGCGTACTACCGGAGATGAATTTGAAGCAAGTGTCGGGCTTCCTCGATGTCGTCTGTGCTAGTCGGCCTTGATTGACTTTCGCTCAAAAAACCTCCACTTGTCCATCCCCGCTGCTATCGCCACATCGAAAAATCCCACCATCATTTCATCCGATGTCTGATCGCCCCACGTCACTGTCTTGGTCGGATCCGGATTATGTGGATTGTTCCTCGAATTGTCGTACCACGCGATCGCCCGCAATCGCGTTCCCGCTTTCAGCAACCGCGGCTCGGCCAGCTTGTAACTCAGCTGCCAGTGGAAGTGATAATTCACCCGCAGCAGCACTTCCACGCTTCCGTCATCGTGCACAATGTCGTATTCAAAGCGCTTTCCGCGCAGATGCATATGCGGGAATAAGCTCAGCAATGTCGCATCGTTTGGCAGCGTTCCCTGTACCTCCACGCGAAAATCATCCGCTCCCGGCGGAATCAGCAGCGCATGTTGGTTCAACTGCAGCGTGATCACCCGCTGCTTGGGTGGACTCTTGGCAAACACCAGCCCGATGCTGGTCTGGTCCTCGTCTGCGGTCCCATTGGTCGTATAGTGCATCTGAAAGACGAGATCCGATCCTGCCGGAACGAACTTCGCCATACCATCCGGCCATTCATCGGGAGAACTCCCCGGCGCATACACCAACAGCAGATCGCTTGTCGTTTCATGAGCCTGCCGCTGCTCCACCGGATCGCTCAACGTCGACGCCGTGAACGGCTCTCCCACCGGCGCGTGCCGCAGCCACGGTGAATCCGGCGGACGAATATAGACCACGGCATGATGGACATGCGCCGCAGCCCCCGGCCGAAACTCCGACATCTGCACCCAGCGACCCTCGGTGAAATGCGTCGGCACGATCTCATACGTGTACTCAATTTCGCCCTCGGCAGGAATCTTCACTAGCTTCGGCATCTTCACAACCATGTCCGGTTGCGGGATGTTCCATCCCGTTGTCCATTTCTTCGGAGCCGGAGCATCCTTCGGATCTCCCGCCGGGGCTCCCCCCTCGGCCCACGCCACAATGGCGGCAATCTGCGCCGAGGTCAGCGAATTGTCATTTGCAAAGTGCCCATAGCGCGGGTCGGCGAACCACGGCGGCATCATCTTCATCTCGACCGCATGCGCCATCTCCCGCGCCCAAGGCCGGGTCTGCTCGTACGTCTCGAGTGGCATAGGTGCCACTTCGCCAGCCCGATGGCAAGCCTGACAATGATCCTGCAAGATGTGCAGAACATCTCTGTAGAAAGCCGGCGCCGTCGGCTCTTTCGTATGTGCAGCGGCCAGAGCGAGCGCAGCCGTAATCACTCCGGCAAAAGCCGCGATTCTGAATCCCATGATTTTGAATTCTATAAGCCCTCTGTGTCCTCCGTGTTCTCCGTGGTGTCAGTTCTTGACCCTCTCTTTCCACGCTCCCGCCCGAAAAATGCTAAATTCATGAATTCATGTCTGCTCCCAATTCCAACTTCGTTCGTGCCTGTAAGTCCGAACCAACAGATCGCACCCCGGTCTGGTTCATGCGCCAGGCCGGACGCTACATGTCCGAGTACCGAGCCGTCCGCAAGCAGCATTCCCTGCTCGAGATCTGCAAGAAACCCGCGCTCGCCGCGGAAGTCACCATCACCGCCGCCGAAATCCTCAACGTCGACGCCGCCATCATCTTCGCCGACCTCCTTCTCCCGCTCGAGGTGATGGGCCTGCCCTTTCACTTCTCCGCCGGCGAAGGACCGGTCATCGAAAAGCCGGTTCGCAGCAAGGAGGACATCGATCGTCTCCGCACCGACCGCGCCGCCGAACTCGGCTATGTTTCGGAAGCCGTCGCGCTCGTCGCGAAACATTTCAAAGACCGTGTTCCGGTCATCGGATTCTGTGGCGCCCCGTTCACGCTCGCCAGCTACATGATCGAAGGCGGAGGTTCACGCAACTACGTCCACGCCAAGAAAATGATGTACAACTCTCCCGCCGAGTGGGACGCGCTCATGAGGAAACTTGTTGCTGTCACCACTTCCTATTCGGCTGATCAGGTGCGCGCCGGCGCCGACGCCATCCAGATCTTCGATAGTTGGGTGGGATGCCTCAGCGTGGAGGACTACCGCCGTTACGTTCTGCCGCATGTAACAGGCATGGTCAAGCAGTTGCAGAAAACTGGCGTCCCGGTCATTTACTTCGGGACCGACAGCGCAACGCTTCTGCCTTCCATGCAGGAAACCGGAGCTGATGTCATCGGCCTCGATTGGCGCATTCCGCTCGATGAAGGCTGGAGCCGCATCGATCACAAGGCCGCGGTTCAAGGCAATCTCGATCCCGTCCTGTTATTCGCCGACTGGAAGGAATTGAAGTCGCGCGCTGAAGACGTCCTGCGCCGCGCCGCCGGTCGAGCCGGCCACATCTTCAATCTCGGCCACGGCATTCTTCCCGAGACTCCAGTTGACAACGTCAAGAATCTCGCTCGTTTCGTGCAAGACTATTCAGCCGAGAGCCCGAAGCCCAGCGCCCGAAGCCCGAAGTCATGACTCGCATTGCCATTATCGGCGGAGGCATCTCCGGTCTTGCCGCCGCTTACGAACTCGAAGAACTCCGCCGCTCCGGCCTCAAGCTCGACTACACTCTCTACGAATCCTCCCCGCGTCTTGGCGGCGTTCTGCGCACTGAGCAGATCGACGGATGTATCGTCGAAGCCGGACCGGATTCTTTCGTCACCGAAAAACCCTGGGCGAGTGATCTCGCCCGCGCCCTCGGTCTTGGCGATCAACTTATCGGCTCCAACGACGCCGACCGCAAAACTTACATCCTCACCCGCGGCCGCCTCGTCGAGATGCCCGACGGACTGATGTTCATGGTCCCCACAAAAATTCTTCCGACTGGCCTCTCGCCACTTTTTTCGTGGAAGACCAAGTGGCGCATGACGCAGGAACTCTTTCATCCGCCGCGAGCCGTCGATCACGATGAATCCGTTGCCGCCTTCGTAGAACGCCACTACGGCACGGAGATGGTCGACCGCCTCGCCGATCCGTTGCTCTCCGGCGTCTATGGCGGAGAAGCCGCCAGCCTTAGTGTTCGCGCCGTCCTGCCGCGGTTCGCCGAGATGGAAAAAACTCACGGCAGCCTTGGCCGCGCCATGCTTGCTGCTCGAAAGAACGCGCGCAAGAAAGCTGACGCCCCAGGCAAACCGGCTCCAACGTTGTTCACCTCCCTGAGGCAAGGAATGCAACATCTGGCGGAAACCGTGGTCTCCCGCCTCACACCATCTTCCCTAAAAACAAATAGCCGGGTGCAGGCTCTGCAGCGCGCAGACGGAGGCTGGGTTGTCTCCGCCGGATTGCAGTCCGACGAGTTCGATTCCGTAATCGTCGCCTTGCCCGGCCCCGCCGCAGCCAATGTGTTGGGCATGGCCAGTCCCGAGATCGCGCGTGAACTCGCTGGTATCCAGTACAGCTCCTCCATCACAGTAGGTCTCGGCTACGACCGCCAGGTCCGAGCGTCGCTCCCGCCTGGCTTCGGATTCCTCGTGCCGCGAAGTGAAGGCAGGCGCCTGCTTGCCGCCACCTTCGTTCACAACAAATTTCCCCACCGCGCTCCGGAAGACCGTGCTCTGCTGCGATGTTTTTTTGCCGGTGAAAATGCGGAGAGTGTATGGCCGCAGTCAGACGATCAGATTATCGGAATCGTGCGCAACGAGCTGCAGCAGATCCTGGGTCCACAGATTCTGGGACTACGTGACGAGCCCATCTTCGCGCGTGTTTACCGCTGGAAATCCGCGATGGCGCAATACGGAGTGAACCACCTCGAGCGCCTTGACCGAATCGAAAACTTGCGCAAGCAATTGCCCGGTCTCGCCCTTGCCGGTAACGGATTTCGTGGTATCGGTGTTCCCGATTGCGTCCGCTCAGGCCGCGAGGCAGCCAGGCAATCTGCAGGAAAGTGAAGATCTACAGACAGGTCGTGATGCCTCACGCTGCGGCGGTTGAGGTCTCGTCCTTCACAACTTCTGGTTCGTTGTTCGCTTCGTGCGCCAGTGGCAGCCGCACCGTCACTACCGTTCCCCCGCTGCCCGATTCAATTTCCATGGCTCCACCGAGCTGGCGCAGTCTCTCCCGCATTCCTCGAATTCCCACGCCCAGCGTGCCAGAATTGGCCATCTCCAATTGCTTTTCCTGTGGAATGCCTTTGCCCTTGTCTTCAATCGACGCCAGCACCTCGTGCTCGCGGCGCCGCAGTCGGATGTTCGCCACAGAACTCCCGGAATGCCGATGGATATTCGTAAGGCACTCCTGCACTACGCGGAAGATTGCGGTTTCCAGTTCACTGGGCAGACGTCCGAAATCACTAGGAAGATCCAGATTCACGCTGATGTGGCTGCGCTGCGCAAATCCCTCAACATACCAGCGCAAGGCAGACGAAAGTCCCGCCTCATCGAGCAACGGCGGATGCAGCAGGTGCGAAATCGTCCGCACTTCTGTGCTCATGTCTTGCACCAGGGTTTCGCTGTCGGTGAGCGCAACCGCCGACTTGATGAGTCGCTCCACATCATCGCGCACCGCCGCCAGATTCATGCTCAGCGCAGCCAGCATCTGACCCACGCTGTCATGCAACTCACGCGCAATGCGTCGCCGCTCATCGTCCTGCAATTGCATCAGCCGGGCCGAGAGCTCCCGCAGGTTGTGGTTCACGGCATCAAGGTCCGCGGTCCGCTCTCGAACTCTGCTTTCCAGTTCGTCCTGAGCCCGGACCATGATTTCGTGCTGCCGCCGCCGTATCTCGCCCAGAACTAGTATGACCACGGAGCACAGCAAGAAGGCCAACGCCCTGAGCGACTCAGCCGTCGTCGGCCAAATTGGACGATGGAGCCTTGGCACGAAACCAAAGATTGATTCGATCGCTACCAACGCAATGGCCAGGGCCGATGGTCCCCTGCCACAGTACCAGGCAGAGAAGGCAACCGCCGCCAGTGCCCACACGTACGCAGACTCATTCCCGGCGTAAGGAATGATTGCGCTCGCAAGCAGTGAGCAGATCACGACGGATCCAGCCGCCAGCGCGTACTTCAACCGGCGCTTTTCAAGAGTTCGGGCAGAAAGCGAACGATATATACCCATGATCTCCACTCAGGAGTGGCGCTTTCAGCAAGTGGCAAGAGGTAGGCAGCCACCCAGCCGCACTACCGAAAATGGAACCCCGCTAAGTTAGAAACATGATAACAGGGGTGACAGGAGGAACAATCGAAAAAACGGCCCGCTCCCACGCTCCTAAGTACACGGTCGCAGCATGTTCTAGGCTGACAGCGCGGCTTTCTTGGTCTCTCGCCGCAAGCGCGCCAGTACCAGCCTGATCTCGTCGTAAGTAATCTCCGGAGGGAGCGCTTCCTTGACCGGTTTCAACCTCTCGATCTCAGCCCCTCCCATTCGAGCACAGGCAGCCTCAATGACTGCCAGCTTGTTCCGATCCATCCATGCCGGAGAGAACTCGATTTCTCCCCGTTCCACCAGCGCCGCGACGGCATTCACCACCGTGCTGACCTGCCGCCCGCGTATCGCTGCGATTTCCTCAATGCTCTTCCCCTCAAGCAGGAGCTGTAACGTTTCCTGCATCGGAGCCGTCTTCTTCTCGGGCACCGCCTCTGCCCGCGCACCTTCGCGGAACCGTTGCAAAGCCTCCAGAATGCTTCTTCCGTATGTCTCCGCTTTTCGGTCACCAATTCCAGTGATCCCCATGAGATCGGCGATGGATGCAGGCCGCACACGGCAGATCTCGTCCAGCGTGGTGTCGTGCAGCACTACGAACGCCGGCATCCCTTGCTTTCGCGCGGTCGTTCGCCTCCATTCCCGCAGGTAGTCCCGCAAGTCTGCATCGGGTTCGTACGATGCAGATGCCACAGACCGCGATGCCGATTTCGCGCCGGCAGCCGCACCGCCCACCGCTGCGCGGCTTGCCTCCAGTGTCAGCCATTCCGGTGTCGCTCCGCAGACATCGCAGGCCTGGCACGATTCCCATTTGGGAGTTTAGCCAAAGTGCATACAGATTTGCCGATGCCGGCACAACTCTGACTCTGCAAATCCCCGAATCGTGTGATACCTCTGCCATGCCCTGTCTCGTTCCGCCGGGTCGACAATCTGATTCGCGAAAAATCCCAGCAGGCCGGCATCTTGCTTCCGCCACAGCAGAATGCAATCCGCCGGATTGCCATCTCTTCCCGCGCGACCAGCTTCCTGGTAGAACTGCTCCAGCGACTTCGGCAGCGCCAGGTGGATCACCGCTCTCACCGTCGCTTTGTTAATCCCCAATCCAAACGCGATCGTTCCAACCAGCACTCGAACTTCATCTGACATCCAGCATTCCTGGTTGCGCCGGCGGGCTTCGTTTTCCATCTTCGCGTGATACGCCACCGCCGCAATCCCCTGCTCTTCAAGGAAGTCCACCGTCTCTTCCACGCGATTGATAGTCGGCGAGTACACAATGACATTTCCCTCGCGGTAATTCCGCAAGGCAGCCAGCAATAACGCGTCCTGCTCCCGCCCGCATTCGCGCACCAGATACCGCAGGTTTGGCCGGTGAAAGCTCGCAATATATTTGTCAGGATTGCGCAATTGAAGCTGCGCCAGAATGTCGTGTCGCACGTGCCGCGTAGCGCTTGCCGTGAACGCCGCAATCGGACGCTCGGGAAAATTCCCTCGGAGCTTGCTCAGTTGCCTATATTCCGGGCGGAATTCATGTCCCCACTCCGAAATACAATGCGCCTCGTCGATGGCGAAAAACGCAACCGGCACATGCTGCAGCCATCCGGCGGTGTCGCCGCGCGACAACCGCTCCGGCGAGAGGTAAAGCAGCCGATACGCACCCTCCCGCGCCTGCCGCATCACCCGGCTCTGCTCGTCGTTGCTCAGCGTGCTGTTGAGCACCGCTGCCGGAATACCCATCTGCGCCAGTTGTGCCGCCTGATCCTGCATGAGCGCAATCAGCGGAGAAATCACCACCGCCGTCTGCCCCGACACCACGGCTGGCAATTGGTAGCAAAGCGATTTCCCTCCGCCCGTCGGCATCACTACGCAGGTGTCATGCCCCGCCAGCAGGCTCGTCACAATCCGTTCCTGCAATGGCCGGAAGGAGCTGTATCCCCAGTAGCGCCGCAACGGCGTCAGGAGATCTTCATTTGCGCCCATAAGCATCCAGTATAGGAGGAAGCCGTTCTCACGACTCGACGCAGGCAGGCTGGTCCGTGTTCAACCTCCCGATGTGGGAACAAAAGCGTGTGAAGGAGTTCTGGAACGAAACACGCGGCGTCTGCGCTAGGCTGTTCGGCCCGGAGGTCTGCTCGCCGTCATTGGCTGACTGTGATCGGGTCCCTCGGTCCCTTATATACAGTTGCAAACGCAACCCATATCAAACCAAGCACCAGGAAACAGAGCAGACTGCCCTCCGGCCCCACCGTGCCTCCACTCAGCCACTTTGCCCCATGCAGCTTTGCACTCAGCAGGTGCCCCGGCGAAACCATACCGCTATCCGGAACGGAATAGAAAAAACTTTCTCCCCAGTCCCACGCCGCGTGGAAGCCTACGGCAAACCACAAGTTTCCCGTGCGCCACAGAGTCAGGCAAAAGAAAAATCCAATCACCGCCGCGGCCAGCAGCCCCGTCCATTGCTCGCCCCCGTTCCGCAGATGGATCAGTCCGAACCCGCACGACAACGCCACGGCTGCAGGCCAGAAGCTGATCCCCCGTGCCAGCGTGAACTGCAAATATCCGCGCAGCAGGAATTCCTCAAACAGACCAACCAGCAAGAAATAGGCAGCCCAGAACGCGGCGAATCTCGCCAGCCTCACTCCGTGCAGCACCACATGCCCGAACGAAAAGGCATGCAATCCATACAACGCGAACATCAGCAGGCTGATTCCTGCGAATCCCCAAACCGTCCCACACCAGAATCTCAACCCGAAAGCGGTCTTCGCCGGAAAACCGTAGGCTCCCCAAGCTCGATGCTCCACCCGCGCCAGCACGACGGCCGGGATCACCGCCGCCGCTAAGTCGCCAATCTCCTCCAGCATCATCGACCACAATCCGCTGAAGCCGAAGTCATGCATCCACGCCAGTTCCACCGCGATGCGCTGCAGCGCGTAAAACGCGAGGAGATAAAAAGCAATACCCCACCCCGGTCTCAAGCCATCGGAACCAAAAAACAGGGTATGGGCGTAGGAAGGCTGGGTTACCGCGGCAAATTCTGGCCCGGGTCCCGGGCCGGTCGTCTCGACCTTCGCGTCCCTATCGCTCATCGCAGAACTTTTTCCCGCAAACGCCTCCGCCATGGTAAAACACTCGGCTCGACATTATGCGGCCCTATTTCACGCGTGAGCGCTTCGGACGTCCACAATTTCTCGCGGCGCTGCTTCTTCTTGCTTTTTTCGCCCAGGCCGTATTCCTGGTCCACTCCGAGTTGAGCCCGATGCAGAGTCTGGATTCCTCCGAAGCACTTCGCATCGGAGAAGGATGGAAGCAATGGCACGGTCGCGGCATCGCCGCCGCCCCTTTTCTCGATACTTCACCAGCTGTGGGCGACCCCTTGCACACCAACACCGGCTTTGACGATGAACACTCGCCCTTGCTCTACCTCGCTTCTTCCGCACCCCTGGTCGCGTGGCCTCGCGATTTCGACCGAGAATCCTCCCCCTACTGGAGATGGCTGCCGCGCCTCCCGTTCCTCGCGTGCGGTGTTATTCTCGGGGCATCGCTCTGGTACGTCGCCCGCCGCCTGTGCGGCAACACCGGAGGTTTCATCGCCCTCATTTTTTACTGCTTCTCTCCATCGCTCATCCAGGCCAGCGCAGTCTGGCACACCGAACCCGAAATCGCCGCAGCCTGGGGCGCCTTCGGCACCATCTTTACCGCCATCGCAGTCGCCCACACGCTCTATGCGCCTCGCGAAGTCATCCTCTGGAACTGGCGCCGCATTGTGCTTCTCGGTGTTTCTCTCTCCATCGCCATCGGATCGCAGTTCTCCATGATCGTCCTCATTCCCTTGGCCCTCGGTTTTCTGCTTTATGTAGCTCCCGTTCGCCGTCAGGCCGGATTCGTGATCTGGATGGCTGCCTGCATCATTGCTTTCGTTCTGCTCTTCGGCTTTTATTTCTTCCACGCCCATGCTTTCGCCGACAGCATGCACAACGCTGCGTTCTGGGGAGTGACATGGCGCGGATTCACCTTTCCCGCCGTCTACAAGCAGATTGCAATTCAGATCGGTCGCGGATGCCCCGCTCTGGCTCTAGCCCTGCCATTTACCCTTGCGATCTATGCCGTGTGGCGCCGCACGCGTTACTTCGGCAACACCGCGCCTTTGCTCATCGCCGTTCTCTTCATCATTCTCGCCATCGCACACACCCACCTCGCCGGGGCCGGATTTCTTATCGCCGCCGTTCCTTTCCTCTTCATCTTCGTCTCTGGAGTTCTGGCCGACCTCCTCGAAACTCGTTACCGCTCGCTGGTTGGGGCGTGCATCCTGGGCCTTCTTGCTGCATATGTCGTGCACACGCTGCTGAAGCTTTCGCAGGTCCCGCAAGGCTAGAATCCCGCTGCTACAATGTTTCCTCCGCGCGGAGTCTCCATGCCACCCACCTTAGGAAACGGCAAGATCTGCTATCTGGAAATTCCCGCTCTTGATATTGCCTGCTCAGCCGATTTCTATCATCGGGTGTTTGGCTGGAATATCCGCCAAAGCGGCCACGGTCGCACCTCTTTTGACGACGGCGTACAGGAGGTCAGCGGCGCCTGGGTCTTGAACCGTCCTCCATCTCCGTCGCCTGGCCTGCTGACCTACATCATGGTCGACAGCGTCGCCGCTACGATCGAAAGCATCGTGGCCAATGGAGGCGAGATCGTCCAACCCGTCGGCGCCGATGCCCCCGAGATTACCGCCCGCTTCCGCGACCCCGCAGGAAACGTGCTGGGGATCTTTCAACAGGACTAGCCGCAGCCAACTCCACCCGATTTCAGGCCGCGCGCCGGTCGTGCCGCCAGTTGCGCACCTCGTTGACTTCACCCCGGACCCCGCATACCATGTGCCGACTCCATGATCGGCCACACAATCTCCCATTATCGGATTCTCGAAAAACTCGGCGGCGGTGGCATGGGAGTCGTGTACAAGGCCGAAGACACTCGACTGCACCGATTTGTTGCCCTCAAGTTCCTACCCGACGATGTAGCCCGCGACCCGCAGGCCCTCAGCCGATTTCAACGCGAGGCTCAGGCTGCCTCTGCTTTAAATCATCCCAACATCTGCACCATCTACGACATCGGCGACGAAAATGGCCAGGCCTTCATCGCCATGGAATATCTCGAAGGCATCACTCTCAAGCATCGCATCGATCAGGGCGCCCTCAATACTGAACAATTGCTCGATCTGGCCATCCAGATGGCGGACGCTCTCGACGCAGCTCACGCACGCGGTATCGTTCACCGCGACATCAAGCCCGCTAACATCTTCATCACCACACGCGGCGACGCCAAAATCCTCGACTTCGGGCTCGCCAAGGTGACCTCCCGGCGTTCCGACGATCTGCTTACTCAAAGCATCAACGCCGATCACCTCACCAGCCCCGGCATGACCATGGGAACAGTCGCCTACATGTCACCGGAGCAGGCTCGTGGTCAAGACATCGATTCGCGCAGCGACCTTTTCAGTTTGGGAGCGGTGCTCTACGAGATGGCCACTCAGTGCCCTGCGTTCGGCGGCGATACAACTGCTGTCGTGTTCGATGCCATCCTCAACCGCGCTCCAGTTGCTCCGGCTCGCACCAGGCGCGACCTTCCGGCCAAAGTCAGCGACATCGTCGGTAAGTTGCTCGAGAAGGACCGCGACCTCCGCTACCAGGGCGCTTCCGAACTCCGTGCCGACCTCAAACGCGTCAAGCGTGACACTCAGTCCGGACGAGTCTCGATTTCCCAGTCCTCCTCGGTCCACGATTCCGGCAAGACCCGCAAGCCGAAAGTGAGCAAGACGATCGATTCACTCGCGGTCCTGCCCTTTGAGAATGCCAGCGGCGATGCCGCGAACGACTATTTGAGCGAGGGCATCACCGAAACCATCATTAACAATCTCTCGCGCTTGCCCAAGGTGCGTGTCGTTCCCCGCGGTGTCGTATTTCGCTATCGCGGAAAAAATGTTGATCCCTTTACTGCCGCCACCGAACTTGGCGTCCGCGCCGTTGTCAGCGGACGCGTCTTGCAGCACAGAGACACGCTCATCGTCAAAGCCGAACTTGTCGATGTCGTCCGCCAGAACCAGCTTTGGGGCGACTCCTACAACCGTAAAATGACCGACTTGTTCGAAGTGCAGGAAGAGATTGCACGGGAGATCGCTCAGCACCTGCATGAGCGCCTGGGCGTTTCGACAGTCAAACCTGCGGTTGATCGCGCCACCGCCAATCCCGAGGCCTATCGTCTCTACCTGAAGGCCGTACATCAGGCCCGAACTTGGTCCGAAGACGGATTCCGCAACGGCCGCGACTTGTTTCAGCAGTCCATCAGCATCGATCCCAGTTACGCGCCCTGCTACAGCGGGTTAGCTTACGCGTTGTCGATGATGGGCTTTTATGGCTTCATGCCCGGTGCCGACGCCAACTCCAAGGCAAAGACCGCTGCCCGGCAGGCCATCCAACTCGACCCGGGCAATGCCGAAGCGCACGTCGCGCTTTCATTGCTGGCCATGCAGCAGGACCGCGACTTTCAGCTTGGGGTCCGCGAAGCCGAGGAAGCCGTCCGCTTGCAGCCCGGGCTTGCCGTTGCCTTTCACATGCTGGCCATCGCGAACAATTCCCTGCGCCGCTTCGACGCGGCCATTGCCGCCATTCGCAAGGCCGTGGAGATCGATCCTCTCACCCCGCTCTTCCAGGCTCATCTCGGGTGGATGCTGCATTGCGCGGGAAGAAACGACGAAAGTTGGAAGCAGTTGATGGCTGCCCTGGAACTGCACCCCAACGACTACTACAGCAATCGCATGGTCATGTACTGCGCCGAGACCCCCGAGCAGTTTCGCTTTGCGATCGATGCCGGGAAAAAAATTGCCGGTCTCGGGAAAGGCGGACTGCAGTCACTCGGCGTGCTGGGAGTCGTTTATGCTCGTGCCGGAGAGCGCGACCATGCGCTCGAAATCGCTGAGCAATTAGAAAGGGAGGCCGCCCGTGACGTTTCGTTTTCCTATTGGCTGGCGCTGATGCGTTGCGCCCTCGGCGATTTGGAAGCCGCCATCGATTGGTTGGAAAAAGCAGAGCAGGCTAGGGTCGGTGTGATCCTCGTCCTCTCATCCGAACCGGCTTTCGCGCCGCTTCGCCCTCTGCCGCGATTTCAGGCACTACTTCAGAAGATAGGCTTGGCTTAAGAACAATCAGGGGTGGAACACAGGTGATTGCGTCGGCCGTCGCTGGCCGTAGGCCGAACTTCAGGCGCGGCCCTTCTTCGCCGCCACGGCATTCTGCTTCCCTGCAACTTCCCATGGCCGCTTCGGCCTTTCGACCGCTGGCTTATCCCGGTCCACAACGCGATCGTAATGGTAAGCCTCACTCACCGTTCCCAGTGATTCGTTATACAGGCTCGGAAGCCCCAATCCCATCTTTAGCTCTTCCGCGAACATCTGCAGTGCCTTCAGATGATCCGCCGTAGCCGGAACCTCATTTTTCGAGGTCTTGAGAAACTGCTGATACCCGCGGTTCACCAGCTTCGAAATCTCGCTTCCCACCAGGTATCCCGGATACGCAAAAATCTTCACGCCATCGTCGGGCGTCTTCTGGATCGCGGCCGACACATTGTACTTTCGCAAGAACACGCGTCCGTTCGTTCCCGGCGCGTCAGTAACGTCGAACCCGTGATCGCGCAGCCATGCCAGCGCCTCTTCGTAGGTTCGTGCTTCGATTTCCTTTGCCATTTTCTTACTTCAACCTTTCCTGCCCGTTTCTCACGCGTCTATCTAGATGCATACTGTATGAGGACCGGCTGTAAATTTACGCGCGCTGCATCGCCGGGCAAACCGTATCATCTAAACAAAATACTACATACCGTGTTTCCGGCTACAGAACACATTACGATGGTCACGGTATTTCAGTTCATATATCGTGCAGGATAACGCCATGGCGGCTTTACCCGAACCAGAAGCACACGTTAACGGAGCACAGCAGGCGGATTCCCGCCTCGGAGAAACTTTGGGGCATAGTCTTTTGGAGCGTGTCGGCAATACTCCGCTTCTTCGCCTCGACGCTCTCACCCGTGAGCTTCCCGGCATCATCCTTCTGGGAAAAGCTGAGTGGTGCAATCCCGGCGGCTCGGTGAAAGATCGCGCGGCCGCAAACATCGTTGCCGAAGCCCGGCGCACTGGACAACTTCGTCCGGGCAAGATTCTGCTCGATGCCACCAGCGGCAATACCGGGATCGCCTATGCCATGCTCGGCTCAGCTGAAGGATTCCCGGTCACTCTCTGCATGCCGGAGAATGTTTCCCGCGAGCGCAAGCAGATTCTGCAGGGATACGGCGCCAACATTCTCTACACCGATCCCGGCGACGGTTCCGACGGCGCCATCCGCATGGCGCGCGAACTCGCCGCGCACCATCCTGACAAGTACTACTACGCCGATCAATATTCCAACGAAGCCAACTGGAAGGCTCACTACAACGGCACCGCCAACGAAATCTGGCAGCAGACGCAAGGCCGCATCACTCACTTCGTCTCCATGCTGGGAACCAGCGGCACATTCGTCGGCACCACGCGTCGCCTGAAAGAGCTGAACCCGCGCGTGCAGTGCGTCTCGCTGCAACCTGATTCCGCTTTCCACGGCATCGAAGGCGCCAAGCACATGCCCAGCGCGATCGTTCCAAAAATTTATGATCCCGCGATCGCCGACCAGAATATGGAGATTGCCACAGAAGATGCGTACTCAATGGCCCGCCAGCTCTCCCGTGGCGCCGGCCTGCTGGTCGGAATCTCAGCCGCTGCGGCCCTCGTCGGATGCCTGAAGATCGCGCAGGATCTCCGCCTCAAACGCGGCCAGGAAGCGGTCGTGGTCACAATACTCTGCGACTCCGGTGAGAAATATTTGAGCGAACGCTTCTGGACCGAGGCATAACTCACCACGGAGTCACAGAGACACGGAGAAACAG
>Ga0335076_10001510_pt1 | contig 22557 bp, 18 predicted proteins | sample Lox_Sample_25_FD_206717 | JGI IMG/M metagenome (GOLD analysis project Ga0335076, IMG submission 206717) | Soil microbial communities from Loxahatchee National Wildlife Refuge, Florida, United States - Lox_Sample_2.5 | ecosystem: Environmental > Terrestrial > Soil > Wetlands | place: USA... | reverse complement strand
TCAGTGAGCGCGACCGCGGGCCAGGCGCAGGACGAACGCGGCCAGGCCGAGCGGCTCGGTATCAAACCGGGCCAGGTGGTGCAGGAGATCGGCTACGACGATGATTGCGACGAGCAGCTGCGCGGCGGGATCACCCGGATAGACGGCGTGGAGTTGGTCGACGAGGACTACGAGGACGTGGTCGACGTGGTCCTGCTGTGGTGGCGGGACGGGGACGGGGATCTCGTGGACGCGCTGGTCGACGCCCTCACGCCGCTAGCCGACGGAGGGTACATCTGGCTGCTCACGCCGAAGGCGGGCAGGTCAGGTCATGTCGAGCCGAGCGATATCGGCGAGGCCGCGCCCACGGCCGGCCTGTCGCAGACCTCGAGCGTCAGCGCGGCCCGCGACTGGTCGGGCACGCGGCTGGTCGCCCCGAAGGCGCGCAGGTGAGCGTCGCGCCGGAGGCGCGGGTGGGCTGAGCGGCGACGGCCTGCCGTTGAGGTCCTGACCGGGCTGGCGACGATGCCACGCCAACCGGCCGTCCGCTTGGTTTTGATCCCGAACGGTCTGGCCGTCACGCCCCCGGATCGGTGGCAGACTTGGTGGGTGGAAGACGTACTCCCGGTGAAAGGACCAGGCATGGCGGTGGAAGTAGGCGACCAGGCGCCCGACTTCGAGCTGACGGACCAGCACGGCACGCCCGCGCGGCTATCCGGCTTCCGCGGGCGTCGCAGCGTCGTGCTGGTTTTCTACCCGCTGGCGTTCAGTGGCGTGTGCACCGGCGAGCTGTGCGCCATCCGCGACGAGTTCCCCGAGGTGAACCGCGACGACGTCGAGTTGCTCACGGTCTCCGTGGACTCCACTTTCACCCATCGTGCCTGGTCCGACGCCGAACACTTCCAGTTCGAGCTGCTCTCGGACTTCTGGCCGCACGGTGCGGTGGCCAAGCTGTACGGTGTGTTCGACTCCGAGCGCGGCATCGCGACCCGGGGCACGTTCATCATCGATTCCGGCGGCGTGGTGCGGTGGAAGGTGGTCAACCCGATCCCGCAGGCGCGCGACCTGGCCGAATACTCCAAGGCGCTCGCCGCGCTCGGCTAGCGCCTGTGTCTGACGCTCTAGCTCGAGGGAGGCCTGGGGGATTGCCGTGTTATCGCTGCGGCGCGCGGCAGACCGACCCGGAGCGGGGGAAGAGCCCCTGGCGCCGCGGCGTGCGGAGCGATCAGCTGGTGCTGGTCTGCCCGGCGTGCCAGGAATCGGGCGACTGGACCGCGGAGCTCGAGTCCTGCGCCGGCTGCGGCAGCGTGCACCTGATCCGGCGGCTCGGCCAGGTCGAGTGCCTGGACTGCGGCCTGGTCCGTGAGCCCGAGGCGGTGCTGATTCCCGGCCTGGTCCCGGCCGGGCCCTCCGGCGCCGCGGCTCCCGCGGGCGCCTCGGCCAGCCCCGACGCCGCGCTGGCCGAGGAGGTCGGCCGCGCCCTCGACCGGCTGCTCGGCCGCCGCTAGCTCTCCGCCCGCGCGCGTTTAAGCCCGGCCGCCCGCCCCGCGCTTTCCTGTGGAGGAACCCCATGGCCGTGCAGATCACTGCCGGCGGCATCACGGTGCCGCTCTCCCATCCGGACAAGGTCCTGTTCCCCGATGACGGGATCACCAAGGAGGATCTGGCCAGGTATTACGCCGACGTCGCCGACCGGATGCTGCCCTGGCTGCGGGACCGGCCGATCACCATGGTGCGCTATCCCGACGGCCTGAACGGCCAGCGGTTCTTCCAGAAGAACGCCCCGTCGTACTTCCCCGGCTGGATCCGCCGCGTCGAAGTCGGCAAGGAAGGCGGCCAGGTGGAGCACGTTGTCTGCGACAAGCCGGCCACCCTGGTGTACCTGGCCAACCAGGCCTGCATCGAGGTCCACGCGTTCACCAGCCGGGTGGACAAGCTCGAGATGCCCGACCAGATGGTGTTCGACTTCGACCCGCCGGACGGCACGCGGTTCGCCGACGTCCGGCGCGCCGCGCTGTGCACGCGCGGCCTGCTGTCCGCTGACCTCGGCCTGACCACATTCGCCCGGACCAGCGGCGGTCGCGGGCTGCACGTCCACGTGCCGCTGAACCGGCGGGCGGACTTCGACGCGGTGCGCGAGTTCGCCCGTCGCGCCGCCGACGTGCTGGCCCGCAGGCACCCGGACGTCATCACCACCGAACAGCGCAAGGACAAGCGGGGCGACCTCGTCTACGCCGACATCATGCGCAACGCCTACGCGCAGACGGTGGCGGCCAGCTACGGCGTGCGTGCCCGCCCGGGCGCTCCGGTGGCCACCCCGCTGAGCTGGGCTGAAGTGGAAGACGAGGACCTGGCGCCCGGCCGGTTCACGATGGAGACGGTGCGCGCCAGGCTCGATGCCGGGCCGGATCCCTGGGCGGAGTTCGCCGGCCTCCGGCAGGGCCTGGGCCAAGCAGAAAAACGCCTCGCCCGGCTGGAATCCGGATAACCTGCCCCCTCACCATGAACCTGCCCCCTCACCATGAAGGAGCACGGCATCGGCACGGTGCTGGTGCTGGCCGACGTGCCCGGCATCACCTCGCGGCTCACCGAGTTTCCCGGGATCGGGCCGGCCGCTCCCTCGCGCCCGTTACACTACTGAGACCCAGCCGTATGCGGCCAGAAACCACGTCCGTCCGCTGTAGTTTGCTGTAGCGAGCACGGATCGGCGACGGTTTCACGACCGCGATCCGTTACGGCGCAGGAACCTCGGTGAGGATGTGAGTGCTCGATGAGCCTGCCCGCTGGCCAGCAGCGCGTGCTAGATCGCATAGAGGACGCCCTGCGGGTCAGCGAGCCGCGTCTGGACTCCATGTACGTGATGTTCGCGCGCCTGTCCACGGCGGAGCCCCTCGAGGCGGAACGGCTCGCCCGCAAGCCGCAGCGGTGGCTGCGGCACGGGTCGGCCATGTACGCGATCGTGCTGATTCCCGTCATGTTCGCCGCGATTCTCGTCGGCGCGCTGCTCGGCGGCAGCGCGCGCAGCGCCAGCGCGTGCGAGGCCAGCTATTCGGTGGGCGGCGTCTCGCCGCTGGTCAGCAGGCCCGCGTGCCCGGCGGCGGGCAAGGCGTCGGTCGTCAAGTCCGCGGCCCGGAAGGCGGCAACCGCACGCCTGACCTGCGCCGCTCAGGGATCGCCCGGTCGGCTCGCCAGCCCGGCCGGAGGAGACCGCGAGTTTCCCGCCCCTCCGCCGCTGTGCTGACGGTTGACGCATCGCAGGCGCGTGTTACCAGGAGCGTGCCGGGAACGAGCCGAGAGGGAGGATCTGGTGCCTATCGAGCAGCTCGGGCATGAGGCGGCGCAGCTGCTGAGCCTCACGAACGGCGGCGAGGCCAGGTCGCTGAACAAGCTGGCGGAGCTCGCCGTCTGGCAGGTGCCCTCGTGCTCGGGAGCGAACGCCGTCGTCTGGCGTGATGGCGAGGTGGTCAGCGTCGCATCCACCCATCCTGACCTGGCCGAGCTGGCGGACCTGCAGCTGACGACTGGGCAAGGCCCGCTCCTCGAGGCGGCGGTCAGCGGCGCCGCCGTCAGCTGCCCGGACACGCTGGAGGAGGCCCGCTGGCCCGGCTTCGCCGAGGCGGCCCTGCGCCGTGGCGTCCGCTGCTCGGTTCACCTGGTCCGGGCGCTCCCGCACGGTGCCCTGGTACTCTCCCTGTTCGGGGTGCGTCCCGGCGTACTGGATGCCGAGTCGGCGCCGATGGCAGAGCTGCTCGCCGCGTTCGGCGGCGCGATGCTGGCCAACGCGACCGCCTACAGCCAGGCCCGGCGCACCGCCAGCCAGCTCAAGGACGCCGTGGCAGCCCGGTCGGTGGTCGACCAGGCCAAGGGCGTCCTGATGCACGCGCTCGGCTGCGACGCCGATGGGGCGCTGAAGCGCCTGCGCCAGGAGTCACAGCGCCGCCACGTCAAGGTCACCGAGGTGGCCACCGAGGTCGTAGCCGCGTACGGCGGCGAGGAGCCGAAGACCAAGGCGAGTAACTGATACGGGCACAGGCGGAATCGGATCCCGCCGGAAGCTGCGGCCACGCTTCGCCACAGGGCCGTTCACCCGTCGGCATCGCGGTGATTCCCCGCACCCGTTCGGCCTCATCTTCCCCTGGACTCCCGGCCGCCCCGCCGGACCGACCGCGGGGGGAGGGGAACTCGCTTCGTGGGCTTAACGGGCTTGACGGGGCCAGGCCACCTCGACCGCTGGTCAGGCCGTGGCAGGTGATCGGGGGCTGTCGCCGACCTCGGCCGGATCCAGCAGCCGGCTCTTCAGGTGGCCCAGGGCCCGGGCCAGGAGCCTGGACACGTGCATCTGCGAGATGCCGAGCCGTTCGCCGATCTCGGTCTGGGTCATGTTGCCGTAGAAGCGCATGACCAGGATGCGCTGCTCCCGTTCGGGCAGTTCATTCCAGTGCGTGTGGACGGCTTCCATGTCGATGGCGTGGGCGACATCCGGGTCGTCGTCGCCGAGCATGTCCGCGAGCAGCGCCGGGTCGTCCCGGTCGGACAGCGGCGCGTCGAGCGAGTACGTGCTGAACATGAGGTCCGCCTGGCGGGCCTCCTGCAGGTCGTCCAGGCTCACCCCGAGCCGTCCGGCCAGTTCGGCTTCTTCCGGCGCCCGGCCGAGCTGCTGGGCGAGCTCCTCGGTGGCCTTGCGCAGCTCGAGCAGGAGTTCCTGAGCGGACCGGTGGACGTGGATCTGCCAGCGCTTGTCCCGGAAGTGACGCTTGATCTCACCGCTGACGCACGGCTGCGCGTAGGCCGAGAGGCTGTCGCCGACCTCCGGGTCGTAGTTATTGATCGCTTTGAGCAGGCCGAGGTATCCGACCTGCATGAGATCTTCCACGGGTTCGGGGCTGCCGCGGTACAGCCGCACGCACGATAGGACCAGCTTCTGGTAGCGGTCCACGAGTATCTCGCAGGCGGCGGCGCGCAGCTCGTCATCCCTCGGCAGCGAGCGGACCTTGGCCAGCAAGGCGTTGTCGGACAGCTCCTTCAACTCCGCCCGCGTACCCGGATGGAAGCTGGTGCCAGGGGCGGCGCCGAGGGTCGTGGCGTCGGCGGCGGCGGTACCCGCCGTCGCGTTCGGGTGGGTTCCCCTCGTCAACGTGGCCTCCCTAAAGACCTGGGAATTACGGACGAGTAGGGTGTGCCCGGCTCGAGGCGAATAAACGTAACGTCACGTGATGCTCGTCACCTCTGGCCCGGTCACCCGCGCGCGAGCCAGCGCTCCATGCAGGCCAGCAGCTCATCGGTATCGACGGGCTTGGTGACGTAGTCGCTGGCCCCCGCCGCGATGCTCTTTTCCTTGTCGCCGGGCATGGCCCGGGCGGTTACCGCGATGATCGGCAGCGCGGTGAAGGCAGGCATCTGCCTGACCTTGGTCATCGTCGCGTAGCCGTCCAGGCCCGGCATCATCACGTCCATCAGGATGAGGTCGGTGTCCTCGGCGCCGAGCAGGGCTTCAATGCCCGTGCGGCCGTCGGCCGCCTGGGTCACGGTCATGCCGTAAAGCTCGAGCGTGCTCGTGATCGCGAACACGTTGCGCGGGTCGTCATCGATCACCAGGATCCGCCGCCCGCGCAGCGCCGCATGCTCCCCGGCCTGCGGCTGCGGGCGGGCCGGGCTCTCGGCCGCCGAGTCCCTTATCAGCGCGGGGACGTGCTCGGGCTGAGCCGCCGAAAGGTGCAAGGTGATGCGTTCGCGCAGCTCGTCGAGCGAGGGCAGCAGCTCAAGCGGCTGGGCGCCGAAGCGCAGCTTCGCCAGCCTGGCCTGCGCGCTGTCGAGTTTGTCCCTGGTGTGCGCGAGCACCGGGATTTCACGCAGCCCGGGCTCCTCCTGGAGCCGTTCGAGGAAGGCGAAGGCGGACGCGTCCTCCAGGCCCAGATCCAGCACGACGCACTGATGCGGCGCGCCGCTGAGCACGTCGATACCCTGATCGGGACTGGTGGCCGTGGCCACGTGCACCGGGCCGTGGATGCCGGTCAGGTCGGAGACCGCGCTGTGGGCCAGCAGGGTCAGCAGGCCGCCGCGCGCGCCCTCGAGCACCAGCAGGCGGCGGCCGCCCGGGGCGGTTTCGTCCGGCACCGCGGGCTGCAGTTGCAGGGCCTTGGTCGCATCGGCGCGCCTGTCGCCGTTGAACGGGTAGCCAGCCGCGTCGCGGCCGGCCGGCCCGTCTGCCTGAACCGCCGCGCCGGGCAGTTCAGCGGGCAGGTACAGCGTGAACGTGCTGCCCCGGCCGAGTTCGCTCTCCGCGGAGATCTCGCCGCCGAGCAGCGCGCTGACCTCGCGGGCGATCGACAGCCCGAGTCCGGTGCCGCCGTACCGGCGGCTGAGCGTGCCGTCGCCTTGCTGGAAGGCGCCGAAGATCGTGCTGAGGTTCTCCGGCGCGATGCCGATGCCGGTGTCGGCGACCGAGAACGCCAGTACCTCGCCGCCGCCGGGCAGGTACCGGGTGCTCAGGCCGACGTGCAGCATGACGTGGCCCTGCTCGGTGAACTTGACCGCGTTGGCTAGCAGGTTGCCGAGTACCTGGCGCAGCCGCTGGCGGTCGGTGCGCAGCTCGGGCGGGGTTTCCGTGTCGGTCTTGACCGCGAACTCCAGTCCCTTTTCCACGGTGAGCGGCTGGAACGTGGTCTGGACGTCCTCGAGCAGCGCGCTGAGCGGGAAGCTGTCGGCGTGGATGTCCATCCGGCCCGCCTCGACCTTGGACAGGTCGAGAATGTCGTTGATGAGCTGGAGCAGGTCCGAACCGGCTGAATGGATGACGTTGGCGTACTCGACCTGCTTGGCGGTCAGGTTCCGTCCCGGGTTCTGCGCCAGCAGCCGGGCCAGGATGAGCAGGCTGTTCAGCGGGGTGCGCAGCTCGTGGGACATGTTCGCAAGGAACTGCGACTTGTACTTCGAGGCCAGGGCCAGCTGCCGGGCGCGCTCCTCGATCTCCTGCCTGGCCTGTTCGATCTCGGCGTTCTTGGTCTCGATGTCGCGGTTCTGCGCCGCCAGCAGGGCCGCCTTATCCTCGAGCTCGGCGTTGGACCGCTGCAGCTCCACCTGCTGGTCCTGCAGCTCCTCCGACCGGGCCTGCAGCTCGGTGGTGAGCCGCTGCGACTCCTCGAGCAGCGCGTCGGTACGCGCGTTGGCGATGATCGTGTTGAAGTTGACCCCGAGGGTCTCGGTCAGCTGCTCGAGGAAGTCGGTCTGCACCGGGGTGAACGGCGTGAACGAGGCGAGCTCGATGACGCCGAGTACCTGGTCCTCGAACAAGATGGGCAGCACCGCCAGGTTGGCGGGCGGGGCCTCGCCGAGGCCGGACGATATCTTCACGTAGCCCGCGGGCAGGTCGGCGACCATGATCGAGCGCTTGCTCACGGCCACCTGGCCGATGAGGGACTGGCCCAGCCGGTACTGGATCGGCGCCGTCTGGTCCGCCCGCAGCCCGTACCCGGCGATCAGGCGGAGCTGGGTGTCGCCGTTGGCCGGCTCGGACAGGAAGAAGGTGCCGTGCTGCGCGCCGACCAGCGGGGCCAGCTCGTCCATCATCAGCTCGGCCACCACCGCCAGGTCCCGGTGGCCCTGCATCATGCCGGCGATCCTGGCCAGGTTGGTCTTCAGCCAGTCCTGCTGCTGGTTGGCCCGGATGGTCTCGCGCAGCGACTGGACCATCGCGTTGATGTTGTCCTTGAGCTCGGCGACCTCGCCCTGGGCCTCGACGGAGATCGAGCGGGTCAGGTCACCTGAGGCGACCGCGCTGGTCACCTCCGCGATCGCGCGGACCTGCCTGGTCAGGTTCCCAGCCAGCTCGTTGACGTTCTCGGTGAGCCGTTTCCAGGTGCCCGACACGCCCTCGACCTCGGCCTGGCCGCCCAGGCGGCCCTCGCTGCCCACCTCGCGCGCGACGCGGGTGACCTCGGCGGCGAACGCGGACAGCTGGTCGACCATGGTGTTGATGGTGGTCTTCAGCTCCAGGATCTCGCCCCGGGCGTCCACGTCGATCTTCGTGGACAGGTCGCCCTGGGCCACGGCCGTGGTGACCTGGGCGATGTTGCGCACCTGACTGGTCAGGTTGTTCGCCATCGAGTTGACGTTGTCGGTCAGGTCCTTCCAGGTGCCCGAGACGCCCTTGACGCCGGCCTGGCCGCCCAGCCGTCCCTCGGTGCCGACCTCGCGGGCCACCCGGGTCACCTCGTCGGCGAACGCGGACAGCGTGCCGACCATCCGGTTGATCGTCTGGGCCAGCGCCGCGACCTCGCCCTTGGCTTCCACCGTGATCTGCTGACTCAGGTCGCCGCGTTCCACCGCGGTGGCCACCTGGGCGATCGAGCGCACCTGGGCGGTCAGGTTGGACGCCATCACGTTGACGTTGTCGGTCAGGTCCTCCCAGGTGCCGGAGACGCCGCGGACGACGGCCTGGCCACCGAGGTTACCCAGGGTGCCGACCTCGCGGGCCACCCTGGTCACCTCGTCGGCGAACGCGGACAGCTGGTCGACCATCGTGTTGATGGTCTCCTTCAGCTCCAGGATCTCGCCGCGGGCGTCAACGCGGATCTTCTGGGTCAGGTCGCCCTTGGCCACCGCGGTGGTCACCTCGGCGATCGAGCGCACCTGGTCGGTCAGGTTGGCCGCCATCACGTTGACCGACTCGGTCAGGTCCTTCCAGGTGCCTGAGACGCCCTTGACGTCGGCCTGGCCGCCCAGCCGTCCCTCGGTGCCGACCTCGCGGGCCACCCGGGTCACCTCGTCCGCGAACGACGACAGCTGGTCGACCATCGTGTTGAGGGTGGACTTCAGCTCCAGGATCTCGCCGCGGGCGTCAACGTCGATCTTCTGGCTCAGGTCGCCCCTGGCCACCGCCGTGGCCACCTGCGCGATGTTGCGGACCTGCCCGGTGAGGTTTCCCGCCATCGCATTGACGTTGTCGGTCAGGTCCTTCCAGGTACCCGACACCCCGGGGACGGTCGCCTGGCCGCCGAGCTTGCCTTCGGTGCCGACCTCGCGGGCCACCCTGGTCACCTCGGAGGTGAACAGGTCGAGCTGGTCCGCCATCCCGTTGAATTCGGTGGCGATCTCGTCCATCAGCGGATCGCCGGTCTTGGCCAGGCGGGTGCTGAAATCGCCGCCGCGCACTGCGGTCAAGCCTGCGAGCAGCTGCTCGAGCCCCGACTTGTCGAGCCGCGGACCAGACCGGTCCGTATCCGTCACCGAGAGCTCCCATCACCTGCGCGGACGCGGCCCGAGGCGCGTCCGGCACCGTCGTGCGATCTATACCGATGGTAGACCTGATCTGACTTCCTCCCCGCCCTAAAGGACGGGGATTGAACATGGGTGCGTGTCAAACCGCGTGCCGTTTCATCCCGCCCTGAAGGACGAGTTCATCCCGCCCTGAAGGACGAGGCTTCACGGCACACTGTAAACATCGGTAACTATCATGGGCCGCACATACTCCTCAGCAGCGCCAGTGCTCCGAGCGCACCACCGCGCCGGGCGACAGGGGTGATAAAGGAAGGCGGATGAACGTGTCGGTCAGCGATGACGACATGCTGCGGCTCGCCGCGGTCATCGACCGCCAGCAGCGTGAGCTTGATCGCATGCGCGCGGCGGCCGCCGGCGAGTCGGTGGTCGCGATGGCCAGGGGCGTGCTGATCGAACGCCTCGGTCTGTCCCCGGCGGAGGCCGCGAGCCAGCTCGCCGAGCTGGCCGGGGCGACCGGCATGCCGCTGGCCGACATGGCGGCGGCCGTCCTTTCGCCTGGGGGTTCGGCCAGCCCCGGCGTGGCCGCAGCCGGTACGCCGGGAGATGCTGACCAGCCCCGCCTGCCGGCCCGCGGTCGGCCCGGCACCGTCCTGGCCGACGCCGCCGCCGACCTCGCCGCCGACGGCGCCGAGTTGGCGGGCACCGTGGCCGCGCAGCTGACGCTGCTGGGCGCGACCACGGTCGTGCTCTGGCTGCTCGAGGCGGACGGCGCGCTCGCGCTGCTCGGCTCGGTCGGCTTGTCCGGCGACGAGACCAGCCGCTGGCGGCACATCCCGCCGCAGCTCGACTGCGCCGCCCAGCGGGTCGCCTGCGGCCCCGCCGACCTGTGGTGGAACGAGGGCTGCCCGGGAACGGAGGCCGTCCCGGTCATCGGCCGGCCGGAGGGCGCCCGGGTCGTCCTCGCCCTCCGTGAGCGGGCCGGCGGGCTGCTCGGCGTCATGGAGGCCAGCTGGCCCGCGCCGGTCCCGGTCTTCCCGGCCGAGACCCGTCAGCGGCTGATGGCCCTGGCCGCAGGCTGCGCGCGGGTAATCGGCACCCGCCTGGCGCACGGCGACCTGGCCGCCGCGCAACCGAAGCAGGCGGTGTACACCCTGCTCGACGGCCTGGCCGACTCGGTACTCGTGGTCCGGGCGGTCAGGGATGACGCGGGGCAGCTGGCCGACTTCACCATCGAGCACATCAGCCCGGGCTTCAGCGACCCGGCCGGCCGGCCGGGATCCGAGGTGGCCAGGATGACGCTGCTCGAGGCCTATCCGGTGAGCGTGTCAGGCTCCGGGTTGTTCGCCCTGGCCAGGCGGGTTCTGGCCGACGGCCGGCCGCAACAGCTGCCCGGCCCGATGAGCGCGTCGCTGGGCAGCGGGCTCGGGGCCGGGGCCGGCCCCGGCCCCGGCCCCGGCTCCGGCTCCGGCCAGGATCCGCTCGCGGATCTGCGCGTGGCCAGGTTCTTCGACGGCGTGATCTTCACCTGGCACCGGGCGGACGCCGACGACCGGATGGCCGGGCTGCTCCAGCATGCACAACGGCTCGGCCGTCTGGGCGGCTGGGAGGAAAACCTGGTCACCGGGACCGTGCGCTGGACCGATTCGGCCTTCGAGTTGTTCGGCCTGGCGCCGCACCCGGGCGCGGAGATACCGCTGGAGGACCTGCACAGCTACGTGATGGCGGCCGACAAGCCGGTGGTGAAGCGCTTCCGCCATAACCTGTCCGAGCACCGGGAGCCGCTGACCGCGACCTTCCGCGTCGTCCACCCGGATGACCGCAGCATCAGGCAGATCCGGGTCTTCGCCGAGCCGGTCATGGACACGGCTGGCGGTGTGGTCGCGCTCCGCGGCGCCTTCCAGGACGTCTCGGCTCACTATCACATGCAGGTCGCCCTGGCCGCCACACGGGACCAGCTCGCCGACAGCGAGCAGCGCGTCGCGGAAGAGCACCTGCTCGCTGTGCGGTTGCAGCAAGCCATCATGCCGCCGGACGAAGAGCCGGTGGCGGTGCCCGGGATCGATGTGGCCGTGCGTTACCGGCCGGTCGGCGAGGGCCACCTGGTCGGCGGCGACTGGTACGACACGCTGCTGCTGCCGAGCAAGGACGTGCTGCTGGTCGTCGGAGACGTGGCGGGGCACGGCATCGACGCGGTGACCGGGATGGTGGCCGCCCGCAACTCCCTCCGCGGCCTGGCCATCACCGGGGCCGGCCCGGCCGACCTGATCCGCATGCTCAACGGGGTGGTGTGCGACCTCACCTCGGGGGTGGTCGGGACCGTGGTATGCGGGCTCTACCATCCCGACACCCACGTCCTGCGCTGGGCCCGCGCCGGGCACCTGCCGCCGGTCCTGGTCCGCGACGGGGCCGCCGCCGAACTGCCGCTCCCCGGCGGCGTGCTGCTCGGCATGGATCCGGACGCCGAGTACGAGGAGGCCATCCAGTCGTTGCGCCCCGGCGACACGCTCCTGCTGTTCACCGACGGGCTCATCGAGCGGCGCGGCGAGTCGATCGTGGACGTGCTCGGGGAGTTCGTCGCCACGCTCGGCACGCTATGCGGGCCCGGTGGCCAGGAGCTGAGCGCCGCCGGCCAGGCCGACCGGGTACTCGCGAACGCCGTCTCCGACACCGAAGACGACGCCTGCCTGGTAGCGGTCCGCATCCGCTGACCGCGTACCCGGGGCAGGCCCCGGGCGGGGTCAGGTGTGGATCTGCCCCGATCGGGGCAGGGCCTCGTCTAGCCCGCGGCGATGCCGCCGCCGCGGCTCTTATTAGGAGGAGTGGACCGTGGCGATCGCGACTGTCAACCCCGCGACCGGGGAGACGGTGAAGACATACGACGAGATGAGCGAGGCGGACGTCGAGCGCTGCCTCGCCGCCGCGGCGACGGCGCACGAGAGCTACCGCCTGACCAGTTTCGCCGAACGAGCCGGCTGGATGCGCAACGCGGCCGGGATCCTGGACGATGAGCGCGACCAGATCGCGACCATGATGACCACCGAGATGGGCAAGACCCTGGCCGCCGCGAAGCAGGAGGTCGCCAAGTGCGCCACCACCTGCCGGTACTACGCCGAGCACGCGGCCGGGTTCCTGACCGACGAGCTCGCTGACGCGAAGGCCGTCGGGGCCGCGGACGCCTATGTCCGCTACCAGCCGCTCGGCGCGATCCTGGCCATCATGCCATGGAACTTCCCGCTCTGGCAGGCGATGCGCTTCGCCGCCCCCGCCCTGATGGCCGGCAACGTCGGTCTGCTCAAGCACGCCTCGAACGTGCCGCAGACCGCGCTGTTCATGCAGGATCTGTTCGCCCGGGCCGGGTTCCCCACCGGGACCTTCCAGACCCTGCTCGTCGGCTCGGCGCGGGTCGAGGCGGTCGTGCGCGACCGCCGGGTGGCGGCCGCGACCCTGACCGGATCCGGGCCCGCCGGGTCGTCGGTGGCAGCTATCGCCGGGAGCGAGATCAAGAAGGTGGTGCTGGAGCTGGGCGGCAGCGACCCGTTCGTCGTCATGCCGTCCGCTGACCTGCCCAAGGCGGCCGAGGTCGGCGCCTTCGCGCGCTGCCTGAACAACGGCCAGTCCTGCATCGCGGCCAAGCGCTTCATCGCGCACGACTCGGTGTACGACGAGTTCGCGCGGCTGTTCACCGAGCAGATGTCGGCCAAGACCGTCGGCGACCCGATGGCCGAAGGCACCGACGTGGGCCCGCTGTGTTCCGAGCAGCAGCGCGAGGACGTCGAGCACCTGGTCGCCGACGCCGTGGCCAAGGGCGCCAAGGTGCTGTGCGGGGGCGCCGCGCCAGAAGGGCCCGGCTTCTACTACCCGCCGACCGTGCTGACCAGGATCACCCCGGAGATGCGCGTGCATCACGAGGAGGTCTTCGGCCCGGTGGCCACGCTCTACCGGGTCCCGGACATCGACGCGGCGGTCGACCTGGCGAACGGCACGGAGTTCGGCCTCGGTGCGAACGTGTGGACCGCCGACGAGGCCGAACGGATCCGCTTCATCCGCGACCTCGCGGCCGGGATGGTGTTCGTCAACGGCAACGTGACCTCGTATCCGCAGCTGCCGTTTGGCGGCGTCAAAAGCTCCGGGCACGGCCGGGAGCTCTCCTTCCACGGCATTCGGGAGTTCTGCAACGTCAAGTCGGTCTGGATCGGCGCCCCGGGCAGCGGCTGAGGCGACCTGGGCCGCACCTCGTCACGGTCGCGTCGGAGCAGTCCGATAGCGTCGGTCGTCGGCCCAGGTCCTCCGGCATCTCCGCCAGCTTTCCGGCAGCCGCCCGCCGAAACGGCCCCGGGCAGCCGACATCGCTCCGGACAACCGAGAGCCCGGGAAGCGCGCTTCCCGGGCCTCAGCTAGGACGCCTGCGGGGGGGATACAGGCTCCTACACCTAGTTTTACGCCGCCAGGGCGGTGACGCGGTCATAAACCGCGAGGGTTTCTCCGGCGATCCGGTCCCACGAGTACCTAGAACGAACCCGATCAACCGCTGCCACGCCATACGCCTCGATCAACATCGGGTGGGCGAGCAGCTGCCGGATCCGCCGAGCCAGCAGGGCCGGCCGGTCCGGCGGGACGATGATGCCGGTCGTCCCGTCCACCACGGCGTCCACGTGCCCGCCGACCGGGGGCGCGATGACCGGGGTGCCGCACGCCATCGCCTGCAGCGAGGTGGTGCCGGACGGCTCGTACTGGCAGGTGCTGACCACCAGGTCAGCCGACCGCAGCAGCGGCGGCATGGCCGCGTGCTCCACCTTGCCGGTGAAGATCACCCGGTCGGCGATGCCCATCGTGGCGGCGAACTTGGCGAGCTTGACGTAGTTGTCGTCGGTGGCCACCTCGGCCTCGTCCGGGCCACCGACGACCAGCAGCTCGGCGCCGGGGACCCGGGTCAGCGCCCGCAGCAGCGTCTCCGCCGGCTTGCGGTCGGTCAGGTCCGACACGGTGAGCAGCCGCGGCCGGCCGTTCCGCCTGGCCACCGGGCCCTCCGGAGTGAACAGCCCGGTGTCGACGCCCCACGGCACCAGCCGGATCGAGGAGCGGTGCACGCCCAGGCTGGCCAGGTGGGCCATCTCGGCGGAGCTGGTCGCGACCACCGCGGTGGCGCTCCGGCCGATGGCCGGCTCGAGCCTGATCCTCGCCGCGGACGCGCCGTCCGCCTGCACGCCGCTGGCCGGGGCGGCGACCTTGCGCTCGGTGACGCCGAGGGAGCTGAATTCCTGCACGACCGGGATGCCCAGGTCGCGCGCGGCGGCCAGCGCGGCCAGGCCGCTGGTCCAGCGCAGCGCGTGCACGACATCCGGCCGGTCGCTCTCCCAGTGGCTGCGCAGCGGCCCGCTGAAGGCGGGCACCCGCTCGAGCAGGCCGGCGTCGTCGAGTTCGGCCGGCTTGCCGGCGGCGCCGGGGGCCGGCCCGGTGCCGATGTGCTCGACCCGCACGCCGTGGTGCAGTTCGGCCTGGCCGGGAAGGTCGGGCAGGTTTTTCTGGGCGTATACGGTCACCTCGTGACCCAGCCTGGCCAGCTTGCCGGTGAGCTCGCCGAGCCCGACGTCATCGCCGTCGGGGCCGGAACCGGCGCGGGGGTGCAGCGGCGTGGCATTCTGGGCTACTACAGCGATCTTCATGGGGCCTCTCTCGCTTCGAACCTCGGTCACGGTGTTTGCCGGCGAGAGACGGAAAAAGTGGTACCCGATCCGCGCGCTCCGCGAAACACCGTGTCGCGTTGAGCGTGCCTGCGTCGTAGGCACCACTAGGGAACAGCATATCCCGTCGCGGGAGATGGCAAACCACCGGAAGCCTGCCGGATGGCCGGCGTGTCGTCCGGACCGGCCGCCGGATCAGCCCCCGGCGGCTTCGGCGACGCTGCCGAAGACCGGGATCATCCGGTCGGCGGTGGTCAGCCGGAGGATCTTGGCCACCGCGGCCTGCGGCGACACCAGCGCCAGGACGCCGCCTTGCCGGTCGAGCGCGCGGTTCACCCGCAGCAGCACGTGCAGTGCCGAAGAATCCATGAAGCGCAGGCCGGACAGGTCGATGATCAGCGTGCGGGGCTGCTGCGCCACCTCGTCGTCGAGCAGCCGGCGCAGTTCGTCGGTATTGGTCACGTCGGCCTCGCCGGCGATCTTCACCAGCGTGTAAGGCTCGCCGGCGGACTCCCGGGCCGGCACGGAGACCGTCAGCAGGTCCACGCACTTGTTGTACCACACGGCGGATGACGGCGGGACGCGCCCGGGCGGAGGTCAGTGACCCGCGCCGGTGACCGGCAGCCTCATGTGCAGCCTGATCGTCGTGCCGTTCTCGCCGGACTGCATTTCTACCTGGTCGCAGACCTGGTTGACGACCCAGAGCCCGTGCCCGCCCAGGGCGTCGAGCGACGGCTTACGATGGCCCGGCAGCGGATCGGTGATGATCCCCTCGTCGTGGATCTGGCAGACGATTTCCTTCGCGTCGTACCAGATCTGCAGGCTGCCCGGTGATTTGGCGTGCTTGACCGTGTTGGCCGCCACCTCGCTGACCGCGAGCGTGAGGTCGATGGCACGGGCTTCGGGCAGCCCGGCCTGCCGGGCGTACCGGTGCACGACGGCCCGGATCGCGGCGAGGTCGGTGGTGTAGTTGTACGACATGGGGTCACTGGGGTCCGGGGGGGCAGCGTGGCCCGGCCGGCCGGCGGGGGAACCTGCGGACGGGTGAGCGCTTCTTGCCCGGCAGGTACGGGCCGCGCGGTCTTGCCATCCCGGGCCATCAGCAGACACGATACACCGGCCCGGGAAACGGGCGGCTGTAATAGCGGCTGGCCAGCGCGGATATTACGGCTCGCATGCGTCGTGTCCTTCGCTAGGCCGGGCCCGTACCCGGCGTCCGGTCGGCTAAACCCCGCAAGCAACTGCCTGGCGGCCGTGATGACCTGGCCGGTTTCAGGGAACGCCGAGGCGGACCTGGATCTGGCCGGACTCGACCTGATCCAGGGAGTGCTCCCAGGCGCGGCCGGGCCAGTGAAAGCGCACCACCCCGTCGGCGGGCCGGTACTCAGCCGTATACAAGGTGCCGAACCCCTCGTGGAAGCGGGTGGCGTACAGCGGCGGACGCAGGCAGCCCGCCACCACGGCGGAGACGTCAGCGCCGTCGGCGAGCAGGTCCTCCAGCCGTTCGGCGCGCTCGACGCTGCGGATCGCGGCGGCGTACGGCGCCCATTCCACCTCCCCCTGGTGGTTGGTGGTGACGGCCTGGTCGGTGACCCGGGCCGGGCGGTCGGGAGCCAGGTACACCGTGGCCCGCCGGCCGTCCCGATCCAGCACGGTGACGTTGTAGGACATGTGCACCGGGATCCGGCGCAGTGCCGCGATGGCCTCGCCGACGGTCCCGCACACCTCGAGTACGTAGCGGATCACCAGCGGGATGCCGAACCCCTGACCGACCTGCGGCCGCCCGCCGAAGGTCAGCGACACGGCCAGCCCGGCGTCGTTGACCCCGTCCAGCAGCCCCCACAGGCAGTCGAGCATGCCGGCCACCCGGCGGCCGGTGTACCCGGTGCAGGCCACCACGCCGTCGAACAGCCGGTAGTCCCAGTCGTAGTTGCGGACCAGCGCCGGGCCGCCGGCCAAGACCGCGGCCTGCGAGCAGCCGGTCAGGAAGGGCGGGGGATTCCACAGCGCCAGCGCGGCGCCCGCGTCGCGGTCACCGTCGAGCATGGCGGCCAGCCGGCGCCAGGCCGGGACGAGTTCGGGCATGTGCTCCTCGAGCCGCGCCCTGGCTTCGGCTTCGCCGGGCCGGGCGTTCGCGCCGTCGCGCCACCAGCGGCGGAACGCCGGCCAGATCGCCGTGATGTGCTCGCCGATCCGCGGGCCGGGCTCGTGTTCCTCGAAGGCCCGCAACGCGAGCTCGACTCCGCCCGCCGCGGGCACCTGTTCCCACGGGGTGGCCGGCCACGGCCGGGCGGTCCAGTCGGCCGAGGCGACCCGCTGCAGCCAGGACCGCCAGTCCGCCCAGTCCACCTCCTCCACCCACCGCTGCCAGTCCTGCCAGCTCGCGGGCGCAGCTTCCCGGGTGCCGCCATCGTCCGTCATTTAGCCTCCGCAGGTTCAGGTTCGTGCGTATCTACTATCACCCCGGAACCAGCGGCCGGCATGCCTGCGACGCGTATTACTGCGTGGTGGTCGCCAGGAAGCCGCCTCCCGGGCCACCCCGGGTGCTTGCCATCCGCATCGGTCAGGCACGCGTCGGCGCGGCTAAGACCCGCCTCGTCCTTGAGTTTCCGCCAAGTCGTCACCGCCGTTCACTGCCCGGTCCGCGGATCGCTACGCAAATCCTGGTAGCCGCTCCGCGAATACGGGTATAGGCCGACCACCCGGGGTAGCCAGGGCCGAACAACTTGCCCAAGAGCGGAGAGAAGGTACATATGGCGCACGGCGAGGCGTCCGCCGAATGGTCCCCTCGGACGGCAGAGACGGTCGCGGTGCTCGGCGCCGGGGGGATGATGGGCTTCGCGATGGCGCGCAACATCGCGCGAGCCGGGATCGCGGTCCGAGCCTGGAACCGGACCAGAGCCAAGGCCGAGCCCCTGGCCGCCGACGGGGCGCACATCGCCGACACTCCCGCCGCCGCCGCCGCCGGGGCCGGCATCGTGCTCACGATGCTGGCCGATTCCGATGCCGTCATCGCCGTCATGGAGTGCGACGTCGGGGCGCTGCCCGTGATGGCCGACAGCAGTCAGCCCGACTACCCGATCTGGCTGCAGATGAGCACGATCGGCGAGGAAGCCACCGACTGGTGCATGGGCCTGGCCTGCCGCTACGGCGTCGGGTTCGTGGACGCGCCCGTGCTCGGCACGCGCGAGCCGGCCGAAAAGGGTGAGCTGGTAGTGCTCGAGTCCGGCCCGGAGGAAGCCAGGCCCCGGGTCCAGCCGGTGTTCGACGCCGTGGGCCACCGGACCGTACGCGCCGGGCAGGCCGGCGCCGGCACCAGGCTGAAGCTCGTCACGAACAGCTGGGTGCTTGCCGTGGTCGAGGCGGCCGCCGAGACGTACGCGCTGGCCGAGGGGCTCGGCGTCGACCCGGCCCTGTTCTTCCAGGCCATCGGCCAGGGCCCGCTCGACCTGCCGTACCTGCGGCTGAAGGCCCGGGCCATGGCCGCACGTGACTTCTCTCCCTCGTTTCGTCTCAAGCTGGCCGCCAAGGACGCCGGGCTGGTCAGCGACGCGGCCTGGCAGCACGGCCTGGAGCTTCCCGTGTTCGACCTGATCGCCCGGCGGCTCGGCCAGGCCGCCGGGCAGCACGGCGACGAGGACATCAGCGCCACCTACCTGACGAGCGCCCCGGATAAGACCGCATGAGCCGCTTACAGTGGGCGTGTGGATGAGCTGGCCGATTCGGCCTCCTTGCGGAACGACCGGGACAGAGTGCGGCGCCGGCTGGCCGAGGATGACTACCTGTTCTTCCGTGGCCTGCTACCCGCCGGGCGCCCGCCCGAGATGTTCAGCCGACTGTTCCGCCGTGCACCCTGGTGGGAGCCCGTGCCCGCCGGGCTGTGGCGCTGCACCCCAGGGCGCAGATGATCACCGCACCGCCGGGCCCGTCCCGGCTGATCGCCATCCACCCCGGCTGGCGGCACTGGCAGCCGCCCGCGGCGCACTGATCGCCGCGCAAAGCAGCGAGCCGCGCGGAGGCTACCCCGGCCGGGCCGCGCCGCCCGCCACGCCCGCCCTGGCCGCAGCGACGAAGGCCCCCTCCACGTATGAGATGGAGGGGGCCTCGCCCGGCGCCGCGCCCGGGCCGGCCGGTCACCCGGTCGCCCGGCGCCCGCGGGCCGCCGCCGGGGCCGAGCATCCGCTCGAGTCACCGGTCGCCCGGCTCGTCTCCCGTTCCGGGGTCGCCCCCGGCGATGCGCGTTTCCGACGGTAAATGTATTTCTACTACCCCGGGCAAATCCGCGCAAGGTTCCTGGAGTAATCATTTTTAGTTTCTTCGCCATCCACATGCTATCCACAGAACATGGCCAGTTATCCGCATTTGGCGGCGGTTGTCCACGCCTATATGCACAATTAATCCACAGGGTCCTGGGTATAACTCGGAACCGCCGGCCACACGGGATAACGACTCGCCGGCGACAGCCGGCGCGGAAACAACGCCAACCGGAGTGCCGCCCTGATTGTCAGTCTTCCGAGTCCGGCTCGGCTGATTCATCCTCGTCCGGGTCATCGATGACAGGCACCGGGTCGAGGCCGATTTTCTCCGCGATCCGGGTCAGCAGGACGTCCTGGGCGGCAAGGTGGCCCTGCACATGCGCCACTTCGTGCAAGGTGGCGCTCGCGTCGTGGAAGGTCGCCTCGGCGCGCTGGTCTGCCGCGGCAGCCTGCACACGATCGCGACCTCGGTGTTGAACCGGTTGATCGCGCTCCCGCGGGGCAGGAATTCCGACACCTTCACCGGGCGGTCGGCACGCCGGGAGGCGATGCGCGGATGCCGTATGTGCTGGTAAATCGTCATGAACAGGCCTCTCATCGACGACAGGAGTGCTCCGCCGGCAGCAGGGAGCCCCGTCAGGGTAGACGCTGTCCCGGCCTGGCCGTGAATCGTCGCTTACCGGCGCGTGACGAGCGCCTTACCAGCGCAAGACATCGGGGGAGCCGCCGTTCTCGGTGACGAGCCGGCGGGCGGCCGCCTCGGCCGTGGGCTTGCGCGCGACCCGCTCGGTGACCAGGGCGCGGACCAGGCTGTCGTCGCCAGCCCTGGCCGCGGCGGCGATGAGGGTCAGGTCGATGATGTCGCGCTGCGCGTGGCTCCCGCCGACCGCGTTGGCCCGGGGCCGGATGTCGATGAGCAGGTCGATGGCCCGGTCCGGGTGGCTGGTGGCGAACGCGCCGAACGCCTCGAGCAGCGCCAGGCCGGCCCGTCCGGCGGCGCTGGCGTTCGTCGGCGCGGTCAGGTGCCGGTTCGACGCGATCACCCGCTCGGTCCGCCGCACGTCTGCGGCCAGGCCGAACGTCATCACCGCGTGCCAGTCGTTGAAGACGTGGACCGGGCTGCTGACCAGGTCGCCGATGTCGGCGGCGAGTTGTTCGGCACGTTCGGTCACGTCCACGCCGTACAGCGACAGCCGCCACAGCAGCGCGGCGGCGTCCACCACGTCGAGCCACTCAGTGGACCGTCCCGCGCGGATGGGGTCGTCGTACAGGGTGAGCGCCTCGTCGATCTCGCCCAGCTCCAGGTGGTACAGGCCGCGGTGCCACCAGTTGTGGGTGGCGAAATAGCTCGGGGACCAGTCCGGTGCCGACGCGGTGAGGAAGTCCACGCCGTCCCGCTGGTTTCCTTCCATCTCGAAGACGTGCGCCAGCGCGTGCACGGACCAGACGTCCTTCGGGTTGTGGCCGAGCGCGGCCCGGGCGCGGGATTCGGCCTGCCGGTAGTCCGCGTTCTCCTCCAGGCCGAACGCGTAGATGCCCTGCACGTATCCCCAGCCGGGCAGCTCCCGCGGCCACGCGGGCAGGACCCGGGCGGCGGTGTCACGGAGCTCGAGCCGGTTGCCGAGGAAGAAGTACAGGTCCTGGGCTACCTTGAGCGCGAGCAGGTCGCGGGGATAGCACAGCAGCGCACGCTCCAGCGAGCGAGTGGTGGCTTCCCAGTTGCCCTCGGCCCAGTGCCGGGCGGCGCGCAGGTGATGCAGTTCTCGCTCGCCCATGACGGTCTCGTCCAGCCGCTTCAGGATCTCGCCCGCGGCGGCAACGCCCTCCGGGGTTGTCCCGTACAGCTGCAGGTAGGCGCGGTAGATATGGCCGAGCACCAGGCTTTCGTCGGCCGCGACCGCCGCCTCTGCATCCGCGACCGGGTCGCCCGCGAGGGCGGCCAGGTCCTCGATGGCCCGGTCCAGCAGCGCCACCGCCTCGGCGCTGCCCGCCCGGACCGGAACTCCCCAGCGATCCGCGAACGCCTTGCCCATCTCGGATTCCTCCTGCTGTCGACCTCCGCCCGGTGCTCTCCCCGCACCGGGCCGCACCTGTCCCCACCGCCGGTAACCGTCCAGGCAGACCGGCCAATCCCGGCGCGCATAGCCGGACTTACCGGTACAAGCGCGGATCATTTGGCTTACCGTGACTCAAAAGCCTACTCGCCGCCTCCGTCGCACAAGTGCACAAGTGCACAAGTGCGCGATCAGGCTCGCGCCGAAGGCTCGCCGGGTAGTCTGCCCGCTCTTTTCGCCGGGATCCGGATCCGACAGGGTTCCCAATAGCCACGCCAATCTCATTCGTACCTAAATTCGCTCACCAGTGAGATCAAACGTGATTTATAGCGGCGGACCCGGGTCGGGTAAGCAGTATCAATGTCCCATTGCTGCCCTGACGGCAGCAACGGGACATCGATGTTGTTTCCGGGCCGGCGCGGCCCGCGCCAGGGCCGCCGCGCCAGGGCCGGGGTACCCGGCCGTACCTGGCCTGGGCGGCCATCGCTACGGTAGTGCCGTGCGGGACGTGCCTTGGTGGGGCGTGGTCTCCTCAGCGGCGGCTCCGGTCCTGCTGGTCGGCGGCTGGACGGCCGCCGCCAGCCTGCAGCCGCGTTTCGATCCGGTCGCCGACACGGTCAGCGCGCTGGCCGCTCAGGGTGCCACCGACCGGTGGGTGATGACGCTCACGTTCCTGGTCGTCGGCTGCTGTTACATCGTCACGGCGCTCGCGCTCCGGCCGGCCGGGCCGGCCGGACGGCTGATCCTGCTCACGGGAGCGCTCGCGGGGATGCTGGTCGCGGCCAACCCGGAACACCCCGCAGACGCCTACCCGGTGCCGCACATCATCACGGCATCGGCCGGGTTCGCAGGCCTGGTCACCTGGCCCGCCGGGTCCTGGCGCCGCGGGCCCGTGGCGCCCTGGGGCCTGCGGCCCGCCGTGGCCGCGGCGGCCGTCGCGGTGCTGTTCGCCCTGCTGGTGTGGTTCGGTGCCGAGCTGATCCTGGGATGGCGGCAGGCTGGGCTGGCCGAGCGGGTCGCGGGTGCCGCGCAGGCGGTGTGGCCGCTCGCGGTGGTCCTCTCCTGCCGCTACGCATCCTGCCGCTACGCGCGGCCCGGGCCGGCCACGGGACCCGGGCCAGCCCGGGTGAGAGGCCCCGGGTGAGAGGCCCCGGGCAGGACGCCCCGGGCAGGACGCCCCGGGCAGGACGCCCCGGGTAAGAACGCCGTGCAGGCCAGGGCGGCCGCCGCCGCGCCGAGCACGGCCCCGCCGGCCGCCTGCAGCCACGAGTGATCCCGCACCGCCACCCGCGACCAGCCGAGCAGCCCGACCAGCAGGTATCCGGCCAGCACCGGCGCCCCGTAGGTCAGCGCCAGACACCTCCTGCCCAG
>Ga0335076_10001509_pt1 | contig 22560 bp, 19 predicted proteins | sample Lox_Sample_25_FD_206717 | JGI IMG/M metagenome (GOLD analysis project Ga0335076, IMG submission 206717) | Soil microbial communities from Loxahatchee National Wildlife Refuge, Florida, United States - Lox_Sample_2.5 | ecosystem: Environmental > Terrestrial > Soil > Wetlands | place: USA... | reverse complement strand
TGCGTAGATCGTTTACGAGCAATCCTATGCCGGCGCGGAAGGGATTCATCCTCCCGTCAGTGGTATGGCGGCCCTCAGGAAAAATCAGCACACTGTAGCCGCGGTCGACACACTCACCCGCGTAAGAGAAACTTTGCCGGAAGCCCGCTTCACGGGGCAGAGGGAATAGGTTTAGCAGCGAAACTCCTGAAATCCACTTTAGGCGGTCCCAGATTTTGCCCGGCATACTGCGTTCGGGCGGCGGAGTGCGAAGCACTTCCAGCGCCTCGCCTCCGGTAGCCGTCGCGATTTTATGGCGCAGCCGCGCCGGAAGGGCAGTGTAAACGAAACCAACGTCTACGTCGCCGATGTGATTGCAAATCACAATTACTGGCCCGTTGACCCCGCGCAGATTCTCCCGGCCTTCGATACGAGGCCAGCCGAGCAAAAAGACCGCGGGACGAAGTAACAGGTAATGCGCCAGCAACCGCACCCACGTCACCGGCCAACGCAGAACCCAGGCTGGATAGTGGTAAGGCTTCTGCGGCGGAGGCTGGCCGCGCAGCATGCTCTCGAGATCGGCGACGGTTTTTATGGCCGCAAAATGAGTTTCGCTCAGATCAATCTGATAGCGGTCCTCCAACGCGCTCAGCAACTCCACCCGATCGAGCGAACTGAGATTCAGGTCGGTCTCGAGGTTCGCATTGCGATCCAGTTTGCCGCCGTGCTTTGTGGTGCGAGCAATCAACTCCGCCAGGGGGCTGGTTCCCGCGCTCGACAGCGTTTGCGCTTCGAGTTCTGCTCGCACGGCTTGCTCGATGAGGTTCGTACGCGGTTTCTGCGTGGAAGTGCGAGGAAAATCTGTTTCTTTCCAGACGAACCATTTGCGCATGCGCTGATATTCGGCCAGAGATTCGTTGGCCCGCTGCACCGCAGTTTCGGCGTCTCCGCCTTCCCGCATGATCAACACTGCGCACGGTTCAGCATTTCCATTTTGCGGCAATCCGATCACCACACAATCCTGCACTTTCGGCTGGCGCCGCAGCGTTGCTTCCAGATCATCGGGATAAACATTCATCCCCGCGGAAGTCACGATCACATTTTTCTTTCGCCCCTTGAAATACAAATTGCCGTCAGCGTCGATCTCGCCCACGTCGCCAGTGCGATACCAGCCTTCTTCCCCCACGACCGGCTGCAGCTCTTGCCCAGTCCAATAGCCCGCAGCCACGCCGCCGCCGCGAACTAGAATCTCTCCGTCTTTGTCGACTTTCACTTCGCGCCCGGCGAGCACTTTACCGATCGACCCCTTGCCCAGACGGAAAGGATGATTGACGCTGATGATCGAAGTTGTTTCCGTAAGCCCGTATCCCTGAATCACGGCGAAACCTAGCCGTCCCCAGAATTCTTCGGTTACGCGGTCAAGCGCCGCGCCTCCAGAGATGAAAGCCCAGAATTTCCATCCAAACTCACGATGAATGCGCCGGAATCCCCACCAGCGGCGGAGAAAGTGCCTGCCCTCTGCGGCTTGAAATTCTTTGCTGAAAGATTCCGAGCTTCCATGCTCGGCAACATCCCGCTCTATTTTTTCTTTTAGCGATTGCAGCAGGCGGGGCACTGCAACCAACACAGAAACACGCTCGTGCCGGATGGTCGCGATTACTTCTCCCGGCTTCAGGCTTTCCTGAAAAATGACCGCGCCCCCAAGCAGTTGCGGTAAGAAGATGCCCAGAAACTGGCCGAACACGTGGCTCAAAGGCAGCAGGTTGAGAAAGCGAATGGGATGCACAAATCGCTCGTACCTGAGATATTTCGCGATCTCACTCTCCAGCGGCGCGATGTTGCTCAACACATTGCCGTGAGTAATTACTACGCCCTTGGGCTCGGCCGTTGTGCCGGAGGTAAAAACGATCTCCAGCGGGTCCTGGGGCGTTGTGGCCACTGGCTCGAAAGTCGCAGGGGAATGCGGCGAAAGCAGCAACTGCAAATCTTCCAGGATAAGATCTGCACTACAAGACAGCGCGTGTTCCCGTGAACTGACCACGAGTTTGGCGCCGGATTCTCGTTTAACGCGCGCCGCAAAGTCGTCCGAGGCCGCATCGTCCATCGGAACCACGATCGCGCCACGCAGAGCGCAACCAAAAAATACCGCAACCCACTCGGCTGAATTCGGTCCCCAGACCACAATGCGATCGCCTTTGGCAATGCCGAGCTGGCCAAGTTCCCATGCGAACCGAAACGCAGTCTCGGCCACTTGTTGGTAGCTCCAACGTTCTGTCCGGTAACCGCGCCGCTGCACGTAGGCGCATTCGTGCCCGTGGCGCTGAAAGTCATCCAGATATTCAACGAGCGAGCGGCGCTCCATAGACACCATAAATATAGATAAGGATGGTAAATGTTACAGGAACGTCCCGAGCGGAATGCGCAAACGCGAAGAAAGATCGGCGCAGTGGAGGGTAGAAACTGTTCTTTTCCCTGGCCTTTAGAACCGGGAATTCATTTAAAACCAGGAATTCATTCCCGCCCTACGCCCAGCGCATCTGCAACCCGGTTGATGTAGTTGAACCAGGAAGCGATCAGCGTAATTTGCAGAATGGCCTTGTCGTCGAATCCAGATGCCCGCAAGCGCTCGTGGTCATCTTTCCAGACCTTTGTCGCGTCCCGGGTCAGCTTCACTACATAATCGAGCATGACGCGTTCCTGGGGCGTGATCGGCGCCGTGGTGTAATCCTTCTCCAGCGCATCAACCAGTTCTTTATCCAGGGTCACCCGACGCAGAAACTCTGCGTGAGAGTCGATTCAATAAACACACCGGTTGGTGACGGAGACGATGGTCGCGATCATTTCGTGCTGCCGCCGGGCGAGTGGGAGATCCGGCGACATGAGCACGCCGAAGGTGGCAAAGGCGTGGTAAAGCGCTTCCGGAATCAGGCTGTGGGAAGCGGTGATCAGCGATCCGCCACCCTCCGCGGGATGCACCGGAGTCGCATATTCCTTGGGATAAAGGCCGCGCTGCCTCTCCATAGTCTCGCGCAGTTTAGTATCGGCTTCGGAAAATGGAATAGTGCGAATCCACGTCATCGAACCGCCCCCGTTGGCTTTCAGCGAATGGTGAGCTACGCTAACATGGGAGGTCGGCTTCCTGCCAATAGTGCAAACATGTTATTGAGAGTTGCCGGAGGAGCTTAGCGACCATCTCCTTGCTCTCAGCTAGATCAGCCCGCCCTTCACCCGAATCAGAAAATCCTCCGCGTCTTTCCTGGCTTTTTCTGCCACCTGTGGATCGTTTCGGTGCTCAAAAATAATCTCGTCAAGGGTGATATCGGCAGCGTCTTTCGGCTTGAATCCACGGATAACCAATTTTCTGGCACGTTCCGCAAAACTATCTTGTAAGGGAGTGAGTCGCGGGCTGTGATCGGAGCAGGTATGCGCCCGGAACTTAGCCGAAGCAAGCCGATCGAAAGCCGCTTTTGCTTGCGGGTCAGACAGCAAGGAAGGGATCGCGTAATCCCACCCGCACTCCGAGCAGGTCCAGCCGGTGAAGCCTTCGTTCGATACCCAGGTGATCCATCTACTCATGAACTTCGTTGCAGGCGGACAACATTGTCCGCCCGTTCTTTAGTATCGGTGGCAGTTAGCCCGGTCATGATACTCAACGTTGCACACTGAAGTCCAAGGTAAGCTACTTTCGAAACGAAAATGCCGGCAGAAGCTGAGATTTTCAAACGCTGGTTATCCCGAACCGGGTTTCGCCGCTATTTTTTGGGCTGACTCGGTCGTACACTCCCTTCTGGTAACCCTTAGTAACCATACGATTCCTGTCTGTACGCCTTACAATGGCCCTTGTCCGAAAGACCATCTCTGCAATGGCCATTGGCATGGGCCGATTGGATGGTCAACCAGCCGGTGCACTTCCGACGTCATGCGGTCAGACGAAAGAAGAACCGGAACCGGAGTCCGCACTCACATGGCGTTCGGTTTTGGCTTCAATAAGCAGAAGGCGCTCAGCTCGGCGGAGAAATACGTTCAGCAAGGCAAGCTGCAGAACGCCATTGCTGAATATGAGAAGGTGCTGAAGGCCGACCCCAAAGAGCTGACCGTTTCCAACACCATCGGCGATCTTTATGCCCGCCTGGGCCAGACCGACAAAGCGGTAGAGAGTTTTAAGAGCGTCGGCGATGCCTATGCCGCCCAGGGTTTCACCGTTAAAGCCATCGCCATGTACAAAAAGCTGACCAAGCTCAAGCCCACTCTGGAGAGCGTGCTTCGACTGGCCGAGCTTTACACGCAACAAGGCCTTTTCAACGACGCGCGCGCGCAGTACCTGCAAGTCGCCGAGGAGTTTCTCCGTGCCGGCGAATTAGAACAAGCCGTTCGCATTTTCCAGAAGACCCTGGAAATGGACCCGGAAAACGCCCCCATGCGCCTGCGTCTGGCGGAAGTCTACATCCGCCTCGACAAGAAAACGGAAGCATGGCAGCTGTTTACCGCCGCCGCCGACAATCTGCGCGCGAAGGGCCAGCTGGCGCAAGCGGAAGAAATTCTCCAGCGCATGCTGAGCATGGATCCCAACAATAGCTATGCGCTGCTGCTGCGCGGCCGTAATGCTTTCGATACCGGCGATTTCAAAGGAGCGATCGGCGCGTTGGAGAAAGTGGCTGATTTGGACACCCATCCGGACGGCTTGCGCGCGCTGATGCAGGCTTACCTGCAAGCTGGGCGCTTTCCTGATGCCTCCAGTCTTGCCGCCAAGCTGCTTACCGTGCACAACGATGCCGGGGCCATGACCACCTATGCCGACGCGCTGGTGGCTGCGGGCCAGTTCGAGGAAGTTCTCCAGGTTTACAAAGAGTATGGCGAACGCCTGATGGCCGCCGACTCCGCGAAAATGCTGGAGACGCTCCACCAACTGATTGGCTACTTGCGCGATGACCCGAACGCCCTGGAAACCTTGCTCGAGATTTCTCAAAAAGCTGGAGACAACACCCACGTCAATGAATTGTATGAGTTGCTCGCGCACGCATCGGTGCAGTCGGGAAACTTGGAGAAAGCACGCGACTACTACCTGAAGTTGACCCAACTGGAGCCGCAAAACCAGTTGCATACGCAAAACTATCAGCAAGTGCTGGCGCGCTTGTCGGGCGGCGCGGCCACTCCGTCGAAATTGATTACCCCCGAAGAGGGCGCGGTGCTGGTGGATGAACTCGAAGCTACCGCTCCCTTTATTGATCAGCGTTATGCGGATGATGTGGCTCTGGCAGTCCGGGCCGCGCTGACCGATGCCGAATTGTTCGTTTCTTACAATATGCCGGCCAAGGCGCTCGGCCCCCTGTCCTCTGCATTGCCGAAAGCCCCCCAGGATTTGCGGGTGAACCAGCGGCTGGCCGCCCTGCACACCCGGGCAGGACGTTTTGCCGAGGCCGCAGTCTGCTGCCGAACTCTCCAACAGCTTTATCACGATGCCGGGCATCCCGATGAAGCCACCCGCTACGGCGACTTGGCTACTAAGTATGAGGAACGCGCATCCACCAAGCCCGCCGCAGCCAAAGTCGCGGCAACAAGCGCAGAAATGAAGGCGGATACTTTTTCCGCCAAAGCGGTTGCACCGGCGAAAGCAGCTCCTCCCACGGCAACTCCTGGAATTTCCAGGCAAAAACTTGCGGCTCCCACTAGCGAGGAACCGGCGGAATTCGAAATTCAGGCTGCTCCCTCTGACTCGGAAAGCGAAATCGATATCTCCGACGAATGGGAAGGCGAACTGGCTGAGGATGAGACCCCAGCCCAGACTGCATCCGTTGCCGAACAGGCCCCGGCCGACGACAAAGTAATTGAGGAGACGATCGAAGAGTTCCGCTTCTACCTTTCGCAGACGATGGTCGAGCAGGCGCGCGAAATTCTTGCCAAGCTGGAACAGATGAACCTCAGCTCGGAGAAGCTCGCCGAGTTGCATGACGAGATTCAAGCCGCCGGGAAGCACGAAGCCCCAGCCGAACCCACAGTCGAAGAGATCTCAGTTGAGGAGATTCCGTCTGCATCCGCCGAAGAAGAAGTATCAAAAGAGGCCGCAGTCTCCGAGCCCGAAGAGCCCAAGCCAAGCGAGCTGGAAGAGTTTGTCTCCGATCTCGATGCCTCGCTTGGAGACGAGTTCCTTCCCAAGCCTTCCAAGGTCGTTCCACAACCCGCGCACGGCCTGGAGGAGGTCGCCCAGGCCAGCCATAAACCGCAAGGAAGTGGCGTGCTGAAAGAGTTTGTCTCCGACCTGGAAGCCTCATTGGGCGATACTTTTCTGCCTCAGGCTCCTCTGCCAGTGGAACCCGTTCCGCCTGCCGCCCAGCCCCAACCGCTTGTGGCGCAGACCCCAGCTGTGGTTGCAGTCAGCGCCGCACCCGCGGGAATTTCAACCGGACTCGGGGCGGCGGCTGCACCGGCGCCCGTGCCGCATCCCAGCACCCCGGCACCTGTCTTCAGCTATCAGCCCGCCAGGCGCCGACCCCAGCCCGCGATTGCGCCCGCCGCCCTTGATTCGCCGGGAGTGGACCTGGCCGACATGTTTGGCGAGCTCAAGCAGGAATTGGAAGAAGACGTCGCCACAGTCGAAGAAGATCCGGAAACTCATTACAACCTTGGCGTCGCCTTCCGCGAAATGGGCCTGTTGGATGAAGCCATCGCCGAATTGCAAAAAGTATGCCAGGCTGTGGACCGGGGGCATCCCTTCCCGCAACTGATGCAAACTTACACCTGGCTGGCCCAGTGTTTCCTGGACAAGAATGTACCCCAGGCAGCTATCCGCTGGTATGAAAAGGCCCTCAAGCTGAATGGGATCGATGAAGAGACGCGGATTGCCCTGAACTACGAACTGGCCTCAGCTTACGAGTCGGCCGATAATAAACCGGCTGCCTTGAACCACTTTATGGAGGTTTACGGCAGTAACATCGATTACCGCGATGTCTCCGAGCGCATTAAGACGTTGAAGTCGTAGAATGTCGGGATGGGTCTTCGCGTATACCCAGGGGCGCGCAGGGTGATGGTCTCGGTCCCTCCCTTAGCAAGCAGGAGTAGGGCGTGAACGTAAAGATCGGCTTGCCTCCTCCTGAAATTCCGCCCAGTTCTCCCCAGACCAGGCCGTCAGACCAGCCTGCCGGGCACTCCGGCGCGAACCTTGCGGGCCACAGCCGCCTTCTGTTATGGCTCCATCGTCTGGCAGTGCTGCTGCTGGTGTTCTTTTGCGCTACCGTCGGAGTACTGCTTCTGCTATTACCCTGGCGGCAGGAATGGACAGACAATTCCTTGCTCTTGCGCTGGCCGGCACTACGCCCGGTGATTTCGAGCGGGTTCTTTCGTGGACTGTGCAGTGGCCTGGGTGTGCTGGATATCTGGATCGGCTTCTGGGAGGCCGTGCACTATAGCGAAAGGAAACAATAGCGCCGAAGCGCGCCCCTGTCAGGAGCGGCAGAACCGGACGTCATAAATCGAAGCCTTCATAGAAAGAGAAACGCAGTCATGGATCAAAGTCACATGAAATCCGCGCCTCTGGCCTATCAGAATGAGCCCTTTCTGAACAGTCCTGAGGGGCGAATTCTACGCATTCTGGCGGAGTACATCGAACCGCTTGCGCGTTTTCGCCGCGAACAGATCCAGGATACGGTCGTGTTTTTCGGGTCTGCGCGCTTTCACAGCCACGAACATGCTCAAAAGCGGTTGCGCGAACTGGAAGAAAACGGCCAACAGCCCTCTCACCTCAAGTCGGCGCGAGCGTTGGCTAACACCGCACATTATTACGAGGACGCCAGAAAGCTTGCCTTTCTGCTGACGGAATGGTCGATTCAGATTCCTGCCCGCAGAAGGCGTTTCGTCGTCACTACTGGCGGCGGCCCGGGCATTATGGAAGCCGCCAATCTGGGCGCGCACGAGGCCGGAGGCAAAACCATCGGGCTTAACATCAATCTGCCCATAGAGCAAAACCCCAATCCCTACATCACGCCCTCGCTCAACTTCGAGTTCCATTACTTTTTCATGCGGAAATTCTGGTTCGCCTATCTCGCCAAGGCGCTGGTGATTTTTCCGGGTGGGTTCGGCACGCTCGATGAGCTGTTCGAAATCCTGACCCTCGCGCAAACCCAGAAGCTGGCCAAAAAGATCCTGGTTGTGATCTACGGTGGCGAATATTGGAGGCGACTGATTAACTTTGAAGCTATGGTCGATTCAGGCACCATTTCGCCGGAGGACCTCGACCTCTTCAAGATTGTTGATTCACCCCAGGAGGGCTTCGAGTTTCTGCGCGACGCCCTGATCAAATATCACCTCGGCCCGCCGCCGAAGCGAGTCGGGGAGGTGATGCCGGAAATCGCCAAGACGAACCCCTGATCTGGCGCAAGCGATTCCAAGTTTGCTTCTCTATTACATCACCGACCGATCCCAATTCGCAGGCGATGAGGCCGCCCGCAGGCGAAGCGTGCTGGCCAAAATCGCCGAAGCCGCAACCTTCGCAGTGGACTACATCCAGTTACGCGAGAAAGACCTTTCCACGCGAGAGCTGGAAGCGCTCGCTCACCAAGCGATAAACAGCCTGAGAGCTGAGAACCAGGAACCAAGAACTGTTTTGCTCATCAACTCGCGTACTGACGTTGCCTTAGCCAGCGGGGTCGACGGCGTCCATCTGCGGGGCGACGACATTTCGCCATCGGATGTCCGGAAAATCTGGGGCCAATATGGCGGAACGGTTGACCACGCGGTGCCACGCGCCACGCCGATCATTGCCGTTTCCTGCCACTGCGTTGCCGACGTACATCAGGCCGCTGAAAACCGCGCTGACTTTGCCGTTTTTGGGCCCGTATTCGAGAAATCCGGGTCCAGCTCGCGCCCCACTGGTGTGGACAGCCTCGCACTAGCGTGCAAAGAAAGGATTCCCGTGTTCGCATTGGGGGGAATTAACTTGCAGAACGCCGTGTTTTGTCTTGAAGCAGGCGCGGCGGGAATCGCGGCCATCCGCCTTTTCCAGGAAAACGAGATCGCCGCTACCGTTGCGGCACTTCGTCCCAGGGGCACCAATGGGTTACCGAAGGCCAGGTAATTCGTCGAACCACGGTATCGAGAAAGCGCATCTAAGAGGATATAATTAGAAGTCGTCTCTTGGGGAAATGCCCGCGTTAGGTAATTAAGTATGCCAATTAAAACGAAGTTGATCGTCCTTCTTTCTTCCACTGCCGTTCTTCTTTTTGCTCTCGCCGGAGGCTTGGATGTGCGCGCCTCCAGTAATGACGGGGCTTACCGCCAGTTGAAGGTCTACAGCGAAGTGCTTTCGCGCGTGCGCAGTGATTACGTGGAAGAACCCAACGTGCCGCAGGTGACCGATGGTGCTCTGCACGGGCTGCTGGAGTCGCTGGACGCGGATTCCAGCTACTTGTCGCCTGCCCAATATGCCGAGTACAAGGCGCATCATGCGGAAGCAAAAGGGGATATCGGGGCAGCGGTTTCCAAGCGCTTCGGTTATGCCATGATCGTCTCCGTGATTCCCGGCGGCCCCGCTGACAAGGCCGGCCTCCAGGCAAGCGATATCATCGAGGCCATCGAAGGCAAGAGCACGCACGAAATGTCGCTGGCTGAGATTCATGCCCAGTTGGAAGGGCAGCCCGGTTCGAATCTGAACGTCGCGGTGGTCCGCGCCCGGCGGGCTGAGCCGCAGAAGCTCGTGATTACGAGGGAGATCATCAATATCCCTCCTGTCGCTGATAAAACTCTGGAAGATGGCGTCGGTTACGTACAAGTAGACGCGCTCACCAAGGGCAAATCGCAGGAGATCGCCAACAAAATAAAGGCGCTGCAGAAAGCTGGAGCGAAGAAGTTAGTCCTCGATTTGAGAAACTGCGCTGAGGGTGACGAGGAAGAGGGCATTGCGACCGCGAATTTGTTCCTGAACCATGGCACGATTGCGTATTTGCAAGGCCAGAAGTATCCTCGCGAAGCGTTTAATGCGGATGCGGCCAAAGCGATTACAAATCTTCCAGTGGCAGTGCTGGTAAATAAAGGTACGGCAGGTGCTGCGGAAATTGTTGCGGCCGCGATCCTGGAGAATGCTCGCGGCGACGTGGTCGGCGACAAGACTTTTGGCGAAGGCTCGGTCCAGAAACTGCTTCCTCTACCCGATGGATCGGCCCTGATTCTCTCGGTGGCAAAATACTATTCCCCATTGGGTAAAGCCATTCAGGACAACGCGGTAACTCCGAATGTCTTGGTCGCGGACAATGATGACGACTCGCTCGCCCCGGAAGATGAAGACAACCCCAATCCTCCTGAGGAAGAGAAAAAGCAGGCGCCGCAGCCGGATGAACAATTGCAGCGGGCGCTGCAAGTGCTAAAAAGCCACGCCAGCTAGGGCTAGGCCAGTTTAGACCGCGAATCGCGCGCCCTACGGCGCGCGGTTTGCTTTTCTGGCGTCTCCATCGCTTTAGGCTCCTGCTATTCTGAATTCAGGTTCTTTGCGTGACAACGCTGTTCAAAGAGGAAGCGACGCCTGAGCACGCCACTCGAAGCAAACTTATGGGCCGTGTCGTGCTGGCTCTGCTGGTGCTGGTTGCAGCCTTGGGCGGCGCCACCGTGGGTTTGCTGCTCGTCTACTCCACTAACCTGCCACAAGTCGACGAGCTCGAGCGCTACCGTCCCAGCGCAATTACCGAACTTTATGATGACCAGGGACGCATAATCGGCTCGTTTGCCTTGCAGCGTCGTGTCGTCGCCTCTTACGACGATTTCCCCGCGGTACTGCGTGACGCGCTGATCTCCATCGAAGACAAGGAATTCTACCGTCATTGGGGAATCAATGTTTGGCGCATCGCGGGCGCAGCGTACCGTGACATCCGCTCGGGAGGCCGGGTGCAGGGCGCCTCGACACTGACCATGCAGCTGGCGCGCAATCTTTTTCTATCTCCGGATCGCTCCTTTCATCGGAAAATCCAGGAAGCCTTGCTCGCCATCCAGATCGAGCGGCGCTTCACCAAGCCGCAAATCTTCACGCTCTATGCCAACCAGATTTATCTCGGCCACGGCGTTTACGGATTTGAAGCCGCGTCCGAGTTTTACTTCAGCAAGCCGGCCAAGCAACTAACCCTCGATGAGGCCGCCGTGCTGGCCGGCTTGCCGAAGTCACCCGGACTGTATTCGCCAATCACACGCCCGGATCGTGCCCTCAAAAGGCGCAACTTAGTGATTGACTCGATGTTGGAAGATGGCAAACTCACCACCCAACAGGCCACTGAGGCCCGGGACCAGCCGCTGGTGCTGCATATTGCCCGCGATCCCGGATCGATTGCGCCTTATTTTGTGGAGGAAATTCGCCGTTATCTCGAAAGCAAGTATGGCAGCGATCAGGTGCATGAAGGTGGATTGCGCGTTTACACCTCGCTCGACATGGACCTGCAGCGCGCCGCCAATCGCGCCGTTCTCGACGGCCTGGCCGCCTATGAGCGGCGTCATGGCTGGAAGGACCACCTGGAATATTTTGCTCTGGCCAACACACAGATAGCGGACGATCTGCTTCCCGACTGGGCTGCCGATCCGGATGTCGGGGATTACATTCACGCACTCGTGCTCTCGGTTTCGCCGGGTGCCGCAGTTATCAAGCTTGGCCGCTATAGATCAACTCTGACCCAGACTGAAGTTGCCTGGACGGGGCGAAAAGTCCAAAACCTGCTAAAGCCCGGCGACATCGTTTACGTGAAAATTCTCTGGCTCTCCGCCGGCGGCAAAGCCCGCGTGAGTCTGGAGCAGGATTCCGGCGCGCAGGGAGCGCTGATGGCGCTCGACAATGCCAGCGGTGAAATCAAGGCGATGGTCGGCGGGCGCGACTTTAATCTCTCCAAATTCAATCGCGCCACGCAGGCGCTGCGCCAGGTGGGTTCTTCCTTCAAGCCCTATGTTTATGCCGCCGCCATCGATCGCGGCGCTACGCCCGATGACACCGTGCTTGATGCGCCGGTCACCTTCCAAACCGCCTCTGGCCTCTACATTCCCCATAACTATGACGAAAAGTTTGAAGGCACGATCACGCTGCGCCGGGCGCTGGCGCAATCCCGCAACATTCCGGCGTTGAAACTGGCGGACAGCATGGGCATCAAGACGGTGATCGACTACGCCCACCGCTTCGGCATCACTTCGACTTTGCCCCCGTATCTCCCGGTGGCGCTAGGCGCGGCCGAGGTGACGCTTTTCGAGCAGACTTCCGCGTTCAGCGTTTTCCCCGACGATGGCGTGCGGCTGACGCCGCGCTACATCACCAAGGTCACGGACTACGACGGCCGCGTTCTGGAAGAAGATTATCCCGACGTCAAAGACGTGATCAGCTTGCGTACCGCCCGCATCATGACGGGAATGTTGCAGGAGGTTGTTCGCCACGGGACGGCGATGGCGGCGGCTTCCATGCCGTATCCGCTGGCCGGCAAAACCGGAACCACCAATGATTTCACCGATGCATGGTTTATCGGTTTTTCCCCTACCATGACTTGCGGAGTGTGGGTTGGCTACGACGAAAAGAAGACTTTGGGAGTGAGGGAAACCGGCGCGCGTGCCGCTTTACCGATCTGGATGGACTTCATGAAGACGGCCCTGGCGGGTAAGGACGCCGGGTCTTTTCAGCCGCCCCCCGAAATAAATCCAGCCTCAGCCGGCCAAAAAGTCGATACCCCGGATAACGCCCCGGTGGCCGAAGAAGCGCATTAGAGGAATTTCCTGGCCCCCTCCCGTGCCACCCGGAGCCAACCAATCGAAATTAGACCCTGTGCGACGGTCGCACAAACGGAATTATTCAGAATGGGTAGTTGCTATTGAGCGGGAGTTGGCGTATCTTTGCGCCGTGAAATTGAAATCGAATTTCAATTTCATTTTTTGTTGCAATCTTGTTGCAATTCAGTTGCAACTAATTGACGATTTCTTGACAACTGATACAACCCTAGTGGGCAGGATTGACGTGAATGAATTCTTCAAGTGAGCGGAATCGTCCCCGGCGGCGCCGGGACCGGGAAGCCAAACGCCGCGCACTCGTGTCGGCGGCAATTTCACTTTTCTCTAGGAAGGGTTACGATCCCACTACGACCCGGGAGATCGCCGCGCAAGCCGGTTGCGCCGAAGGCTTGATCCACCGTTATTTTGGGGCCAAATCAGGACTACTGCTGGCCATTCTTGAGGCTATATCCTCAAGCCAAGACTCGCCCTTGGAAGGAGCCAGCGAATGCAACTCGCTGGCCGAAGAGCTTCAGCGCCTGATGCGACTTCAGCTCGACCATCTGTGGAAAAAACGCGATTATTTGCGGATCAGCTTCTCCCAGGCTTTTCGCGATCCCCGCTTCGGCGCGGCGCTCTGGGAAGTACCTCGCAAACGCACAAAGCTACTCGCCCAACAGCTGCGCCACAACCATGGGCGCTGGGCAATCTCGGAAAATGACTGTGAAGCCCTTGCCCACGCGATCACGGCCTTCAGCTTCGTCTTTGGCTTTATACGGCCGGTGGTTCTGGGCCAAAGCCGGAAACAAACCCAAGATCTCGCGTTCAAGGTGGTCGCGCTCATGGCCCGCGCGGCGCGGAAACTGGAGACCACAACACTTCAGAAACGCAGTAACCGATCCGTAGCTCGACGGTCCTCCCGCGAAAGCCGGCCCGCCACGGCATAAGCGTTCTCCTTTTTCGCCACGATCTATAATCTTGTGGTGAAATCTTTCTTTCGCCTTGCGCTCCTCGTGCTGTTTCTGCTGGTTGTGGCCATGTTTTCTGCGCTCACGGCCATGCGCATCGCCGTCCACGGAGGTGAAGTGGCCGTGCCTGACTTCACCGGCGCGACTCCCGCTGAGGCGCGCAGAATCGCCGAACGCAATGGACTACAAATCGATGTGGAGCGGCAGTATTACAGCAGCGTAGTTGCCGAAGGAAGAATCCTCTCCCAGCGCCCGTCTGCGGGAACTCTGGTGCGCCGCGGCTGGCAGGTCGGCGTAGCTGAAAGCCTGGGGCCACAACGAGTGGTAATTCCCAGTCTGCTCGGTGAAAGCCAGCGCGCCGCTTTCATCAACATTCAGCGTCGCGGACTGAATTTGGGCACAATGGCTGAGATGCCGTTGCCCGGCATGCCCGGCGATCAGGTGCTCGCACAGAACCCTCCGCCAAATGCCAGCGATATCGCCACCCCAAAAATCAGCCTGCTGATCAGTGATGCGCCACCGCCCCAGGACTTCGTCATGCCGAGCTTTGCGGGCCAGCCGATGGGAACGGTCACGCTTACCTTACAGGATGCAGGTTTCCGCGTGGGCACGGTGGCATTCGTTCCGCAAACCGCAACGTCGCCAGGCGGCGGCACGCCCTCATCGGCTAGCATTGTTGTTTCGCAGAATCCTGCCCCCGGCGAGAAGGCGTTGGCTGGAACGGCGGTGAACTTTGAAGTCCGCTAAACCAAAAAAGGGCCAATTATTTTTTTTGCAGAATCGCGGCAAAGAAACCATCGCAGTTATGGATGCCGGGAATGGTGCGCAGGAAAGGACCGCAAGTGAGCGAGGCTGGCTCGGGCCAAACAAGTTCCCCTTGGGAGCGAAGTTGATCTAATTCGCGCGAGCAATCCACCACCCGGAATGATGCTTGTCCGTTGAGCGCACTGTCTACAACCTCCTCATTTTCTTCCCGCTCCAGCGAGCAAGTCGAGTAGATGAGCATTCCTTTCGGCGCGACATGCCGCATAGCCGCCTGCAGAATGGCGGCCTGGCGCGAGCGCAGATCGGCAAGATCTTCCGGCTTCAGCCGCCACTTGATTTCCGGATGGTGAGAGAGCGTGCCTGTGGCGGAGCATGGCGCGTCCACCAACACGCGGTCAAAAAGCTGCGAGACTGCCAGTTCGCGAATGTCCGCGTTCACCACGTGCACGTTCGGCACTGAAACCCGCTTGCGCAGCAGGCGAGCGCGATGAGCATGCAGTTCCACTGCAAGAATCTTCGCGTCAGGATTGCGCTCCGCCAGCAGCCGCGTCTTTCCGCCCGGCGCGGCGCAACAATCCAAAATGTTGAAAGCGTTGCCAATGAGCAGGGCGACAAGTTGCGAGGCTTCATCTTGGACGAAAACACGGCCCTCGCGAAAGGCGCGGGTCGCAACCAGCCTTCCGGAAAGCACGCGCTGAGCAGAGCGGAGCAGAATGCCCGGGCCGAGCGTGATGCCTTCTCGGGTCAACTCATCAATCGCAGAGCGGTCAAAAATATGGATAGAGGTTTCCGGCGAACGTTGGTTGTGTGCACAAATCCGGCGCGCGGTATCGAGGCCGAACTCCTTTGTCCATTGTTCCACCAGCCACAAGGCATGGGCGGTAGTTTCAGCCAGAGTTTGGACTTCGTTGCCCTCGAAGCTGTGCTCCGGCGGGCGAAGCCGGGCGGCGCTCAGCTTGCGCAGTACGGCGTTAGTGAATGGCGCCGCAGATCGTTTGCGCGCGCGCTTTACCAACTCCACGCTTTCATGCACGGCGGCGCGTTTCGGAACGCGCTCAAGAACCGCCATTTGGTACGCTGCGAGCCGAAGCGCAACCAAAACTTCCTGATCAAGTTTTGCCAATCCAATTGAGGAGTAATGCGAGATCAAAGAATCGAGCCACGACCGCCAACGAAGAACTCCCATTACTAGTTCAGTTGTCAAACCATGGTCCGCGGGCGAAAGCTCTTCGCAACGGCGGGAGTGCAGAAGCTCAGAAGCGTAGGCTTCTTCCTGCTCGACTCGAATCAGAATGTCAAACGCAGCAGCACGGGCCGGAGAAACAGCCATCAGATCACCACGTGGGGCGGATTTTTCATGCGCCGAGCTTTTCTCCCGGCTGGGGACGGTAGCCGTTGATAAAATCGGCGGCCAGCATTCTCTTCTTGCCTTCCGGTTGCAATTCGGCCAAGTCCAGAGCTGAGTCTTCCCCGCAACCGACGAGCAAATTTCCCGCTTCGACCAGTAATTCTCCCGGCGGCAAGGAGCGCAGGACTGGTTTTGCCCGCCAAATGTTGAGATTCCTGCCCCTGAAAGTGGTAAATTCGCCGGGCCAAGGCTGAAATCCGCGCAGGCGATTGCAAATCTTCGTCGCCGGCCATCGGAAATCGATTCGGCCAGCCTCTTTTGTCAGAACCGGCGCGAGAGTAGCTTTTGCGTGGTCTTGCTCACGAGGCTGCACTGTGCCGGCTTGCAATCCCTGGAGAGTCTCGATCAGCAGATCGGCACCGGTCGTGGCCAAACGAGGGCCGAGGGTTTCGGACGTGTCTTCCGGCCCGATTGGGACATCCGTTTGCATCAGAATGTCACCGGTATCGAGGCCCGCGTCAATCCGCATGGTCGTCACACCGGTCACAGTTTCACCATTGGCGATGGCCCACTGAATCGGCGCCGCGCCGCGATATTTCGGCAGCAAAGAAGCGTGCACATTGATATTCCCCAATCGAGGCAAATCAATCATCCATTGTGGAATGATCCGGCCGTAGCCGACCACAATGATCGCATCTGGCCGGATTGCTTTCAGTTGAGCGTGGAATTCTTCGTTGGCCTTGATTTTTTCCGGCTGGACCACCGGCAAACCCAACTCAACCGCCTTCCGCTTCACCGGGGATGCGGCTGGCTCCATGCCCCGTCCTTTGGGGCGGTCGGGCTGAGTAACCACCAAACGCACCGCCATGCCCGCCTGCACGAGCCTTTCCAAAGACAGCACGGCAAAGCCGGGTGTGCCACAAAAAACTGTGCTGAGAGTCTTATCCATTCATTTCTAGGCCATTTCGGGGCAAGCATCTGTCACACGGCCTACTTTTCCAGACAATTGCCAGATTTGGGTTTCTCTTTTTGTTAATATAGACGAGCCTGCAGGTAAACAAACGCTGGAGAGGTGGCCGAGTGGCTGAAGGCGGCGGTTTGCTAAACCGTTATACGGGCCAAAACCTGTATCGAGGGTTCGAATCCCTCCCTCTCCGCCAGACCTTTAGTTTCTGCTATTTACAGTACGTGACTACCAACTGACTACCAAACCGAGTCCGAGGAAGCTCAAGAGCACGCAAACAGAAGCAGCCTGGCGCTGTTAGCATAGGGCTTAGGACTCCCACGACGGGAGATTTCCGGCTGATCGAGCCGAGATCTCCCGTTCTGGTTTTAGCTCGATAGTTTCCGACTTGCCGTCAACCGGTAGCAATCGCCATTGTGTTTGACAGCCCAAGGCTGAAGCTACTCCTACAATCCTGTCTCTGGCTTGGAACAACAGAGTGTCTGACGTCCAGCCCAGGACTGCGCGGAGAAAGCGGCCTCCTCGAAGCCCGGCTTTCTGGCTCGCCGTATTGAGCGAATCTCCTGCGCACGGTTTGCGGGGGAAGCATCCCGGACATGATCCCAGGAAGTTAGTTGGGCGTAATATTATCTCCTGCCGATTCACAAGAGAGGAGAAGATGCGCGATGCCTGACCCATCGCAGTTCAACAAGGACCGCACTTATCCCGAGCGGTGGACGATCACCTTCAGGAACCCACCGATCAACATGTTTGTTCCTACAACGATCATCGAATTGGCGGTTCATCTAGTCGTATTTCTTGGAGCTGGTCTCGAACACGGGATTCATTCGGAAATAGTAGTTCGAAGGGTCGACGTCGTCGCCTTTGTCCAATCTCTCCATCACGTCCGGCGGGCCAAGACGCCGCAGGTGTGCTGGTGGCTGAGTTCCACAGCAATGACGGACCGTTCACCTTTACGGCGCAGGACCATGCAGAACTCATTTTAATCGGATCGCTCAAGAACGGGAGAATAAGGTCGTCATCCTGACGGGTGCGCAGGTGGCGATTAACGTCCACTAGCAATACTGCCGAGAACGGCATAGGATATTTGCTCGTTGTTCCGAACCAGGCTGCTCGTCGTGAGAGACTCCAGCACTCACAGGTAACGAGGTTCCCTGATGCCGCACCCAAGCCCGACACCCCAACAACCGCCCGCCACAAACGGTCTGGCGCTTGTGCGCCTGACGATCGGCGCGATGTTAGTGTCGGTCTTTTTCGAGAATCTGGGGAAAGGCCTCTACACGCCGGCCGGTTACGCGGGCCTGATCAATTACTACATCAAGAACAGTCACTCGCCGGCCATTTGGAAATCGGTGATGGGCCTCGCAGCAAACCACGCAGCGATGGCGGCTCCCATGCAGGCCGTGACCGAGATCTCCCTCGGTATTCTGCTCGTCATCGGTCTGCTTACCCGGCCCGCTGCAACTGTGGCCTTTCTCTATCTCGGCAGCCTTTGGATTTCAGAGTGGGGCACCGCATGGATCTGGGAACTACTGGTTCCGGTGATGGCATGCCTTGGCCTCGCGATCGGAAGTGCCGGCCGGAGATGGGGCGTTGACGCGTGGCTATCGCAACGCTGGCCATCCGCTCCCTGGTGGTTGATCTGAGCTGAGGAAACTCTGATTAAGTTACGCCTTTGAAAGGGACCGCCGCCTTCAGGCTACGCTTTGAAAAGGATCGCCTTTGGGCGGTCCGAAAATAGACCCCCTTTTGCCGGCGGCTTTAGTCGCCGATCACTGAATCAGAATTTCCATGAGGGCCCGTGCGCGTGTCGGTCATCATCCCTACCCATAATGAAGCGCAAGCGATTGAGCGCGTCTTAGCGGATATCCCATCTGATCTTGCGACGGAGGTCATCGTTGTCGACAGCAACTCGAACGACGGCACACCCGGGATCGCCGCGCGCCTGGGAGCCCGCGTAGTTCGGGAACCGCGCCGCGGCTATGGGCGAGCCTGCCTCACAGGCCTGGCCGCGGCGGATTCCCCTGACGTGGTGGTGTTCCTTGACGGAGATTACAGCGACCGGCCCTCCGAATTGCCGATTCTTTTAGCGCCAATCATTGAGAGGCGTGCGGACATCACGCTCGGTTCCCGCCTGCATGGGCGGCGTTCTGCTGGAGCGTTGCCCTGGCATCAGGCGCTTGGTAATCGTCTCGCTGCGGGCCTGATCAAGGTGCTTTATGGTTTGAAAATTAGCGACCTCGGCCCCTTTCGCGCCGCCCGCGCGGAAGTGCTACGCGCGCTCGCGCTCGAAGAAATGACCTACGGCTGGGCGGTGGAGATGATCCTCAAAGGCGCCCTGGGCGGATACCGCGTGGTCGAAGTCCCGGTGAGCTATTACCCGCGTATCGGAAAATCCAAGATCAGCGGTACGCTGAAGGGCACGGTCGGCGCGGGCTGGTTCATTCTCAGTTTGATCGTGCGCTATTATTTCCGGCAACGAAGAGACAGAAAGGCGCGGCCAGCGTAGACGCTGCGGACTTTAGCTACACTCATCCAACCCCTTTCAGGAGGCGATCAAGGATGCACCACGTGCGCCAGGAGAATCTGCCGTTTGTCGGTAGTTCGTACGAATTTATTGGGGCTGAACAGGGCGACACCGGCGTTTCGGTGTTCCTGTTTCAAGGCAAGCCCGGCTCGGGGCCCGGGCCGCACCGGCACCCTTATGACGAGATCCAGTTCATCCGTGAAGGGCGGGGAATCTGGACGGTCAACGGCAAGACGTTCGAGGGCGGCGCGGGAGATATCTTTGTCATCAAGGCCGGTGAGGTCCATAGCTTTAAGGCAGTTGGTGAGTCGCCACTGCTGCAACTCGACGTTCACCTCAGTCCACGCTTTATCCAAGAGAATTTATAAAAGAACCTGTGAGCCGAGCGATCTCTTCTTGACGAGGACGAGTGGCCCGACTCAAGCCAAAACCGGGCTGGAGTTGGCCACGCGTCGTATATTATTTCTCCAACAATGTATGAAATCTGCAACGGAGACTCTGGTGCGTCCGTCAGGCAGAGACCGTGTGCTGGTAATCATGGCGAAAGCACCGAGGCCGGGCGCGGTGAAGACGCGCCTGGCTTCCAGCCTTTCCCCAGCGGCCGCGGTCGTTTTCTATTGCTGTCTTCTGGAAGACACGCTGACGCTGGCGCGGTCATTGGGCAATGTTGAAGTTGCCATCATGTGCCCAGAGGCGGACACAAGCGAGCTGGCGCAATTGGCAAACAACGAAGCGAGTGTAGTCGCCCAGAAAGGTGAAGGCCTTGCGGCAGGTCTCACTTCGGTTTTTGCGCACTTCGCAGAAGGCGAAGAGCGACGCGTCATTGCCTTCAACAGCGACAGCCCACACCTGCCGCCTTCTGTTCTCGAAGATGCGTTCGAAACGCTGGGCGCACATGACATAGTCATAGGGCCAACGCACGACGGAGGCTACTACCTAGTGGGCGCAAAGGCTTCTCATCCCGCGCTTTTTGCGAATGACGGAATGGGCACCAGCAGCGCGCTGGAGAGACTTCTCTCACGCGCACGAGCCCGTGAGCTCTCCCTAGGCTTCGCAGATCGTTTTTATGACATCGACACCGCCGAGGACTTGAGTCGGCTCGCGGGGGAGTTGCGTCTGGACCCGGCAAGGGCGCCGCGCACGGCGGCCTGGCTTAAAGAGTGGGGAGATGCCGTAGCAAAGTTGCGAACCGGCACTGGAGATTTGTAATAGTAATTAATAATGAGGATGACCCCTTGGTGGCGAGTGTACGCTCTCGGCGTCGCATTGCTCGTGGCGCTCACCATCTGCTCGCGCAATTTCGGCGACCGGGGAGGGCCTTACTTCATGGTCTCTTTGACGCTGGCGGGCGTCGCGTACCTCCTGGCCATCCGCGATTTTTTCACTACGCCAAAATTTCCGCGGCGACTTGTCGTCATTGGGCTGGTCCTGGCCGCCGTGTGGCACATTGAATTCCTTCGCCTGCCCCCGGGCGCCAACGATGACGACGATATCCATCGCTATGTCTGGGACGGCCGCCTGCAGAGACTCGGCTACAACCCCTATCTTGTCATTCCCAGCGATCCTGCCGTGAAGGCACTGCATACTCCGGAAACCCGCAACTTGAACAACCCGGACCTGCCCAGCCCGTACCCACCAGGAGCGCAGCTCTTTTTCCGAGCTGTGACCGCGATTCACGAATCTACGTTTGCGTTCAAAGTTGCATTTGTACTTTGCGAGTGCGCAATCGTTTTCGTGTTGCTCGATATCTTGCGTTATGCCCGGCAGGCAGAGCACCTGGTTCTGGCATTCGCCTGGAACCCGTTGTTGGCCGTAGAGGTGGCGGGAAGCGGTCACATTGATATTGTGGGCGCGTTCTTGTTGCTGATCTCCGCCGCTGCGCTGGTACGCCGATGGCGGGCTACTGCGGCCGTCGCACTTGGGCTGGCGAGTGCGGTCAAATTTCTGCCGATCGTTTTACTCCCTCTCTACTGGAAGCGGGTTCGGATTCGCGACGCCGCGTTGGCGGCAGCCGTAGTCGTGCTCCTGTACGTGCCATTTCTCGATCACGGCCGGATTCCGTTTGGGTCGCTTGCCACGTATGTGCAGAATTTCCGCTTCAACGGACCCGTGTTCGCGATACTCGATCGAGTGGCGACTCCGCAGTGGTTGGCTGGGCTGGCAGTGCTCGCCGGACTTGTAACTGCAACCTGGCTGAGGCGAAGAAAAGCAGCATCCGAGTGGTCTCCGGCCACATTCGCCTGGCCCATGGCTGCATCTCTCTTATGTGCACCCGCTGTATTCCCATGGTATCTTCTCTGGCTGCTGCCATTTCTGACGTCGGCGTCGACGCTGCTGATCATAGTCTGGACGGTGAGCATTGTCCCCGTTTACGTCATGTGGCACTTGCGCACGCTCGGGCGTCCGTGGGGGCCGCTTCCTAGTTGGGTCATGCTGGCGGAATACGGATGCGTGGCAATCGCTGCCGTAATGATCGCGTTGCGCCGGATTCAACAATCGCCCGCGCGCCAACGCCCGCCGGACTAAGGAGCGCAAGAATCGTGCGTCCTGGAATCTAACAGGGTCATCCTACGCAGCTTTCGTTCATTTCACCGAGGAGCGAACTCTATGAGAAATGCCCGCCGTTTCACGATGATGGGTCTTCTGCTGTGCGGAGTGCTGGTCCTTGCCGCTAACTCCTGGGCGCAGCAACGCTCGCCAATTCTCGATCAAGTCGCCAAGGCCTACGGGATCGATTCATGGGATCAAGTTGAGGCGATCCGCTACACCTGGAATGGGGAGATTACCGGACTTTTCAAGGCTGCGCACAAGTGGGAGTGGGAGCCCAAAACCGGCAAGATTTCCTTCGAAGGAACGGATAAAGACGGTAAGCCGGTCAAGGTCACTTACCTGCAATCCGAACTCGGAAGCCAGTCCGAGCAGGTTAAGAACGTAGTTGAACCGGCTTTCGTCAACGACAATTATTGGACTCTGTTCCCCTTCCACGCTTATTGGGACAAGAGCGCCAGCGCGATCGATCAGGGCAAGTTTAATCTGCCCCTGGGCCCCGGCATGGCTGAACTGCTCCCCATAAAGTATCCCGCGGAGGGCGGGTACACGCCCGGCGACACGTGGGATCTTTACGTTGGTAAAGACAACCGCGTGGTGTACTTTGTCTATCATCGCGGAGGTGCCAAGCCGCCGAGCCGCGTCTTCGCAACCTGGGCAGGCTACAAGAAAGCAGGTCCAATTCTGTTCTCCACCGAGCATCGCGGCTTCGCCGACGGCAAGCCCCTGCACATCTTCATTTCGGATGTGGCGG
>Ga0335076_10001507_pt1 | contig 22563 bp, 20 predicted proteins | sample Lox_Sample_25_FD_206717 | JGI IMG/M metagenome (GOLD analysis project Ga0335076, IMG submission 206717) | Soil microbial communities from Loxahatchee National Wildlife Refuge, Florida, United States - Lox_Sample_2.5 | ecosystem: Environmental > Terrestrial > Soil > Wetlands | place: USA... | reverse complement strand
CCAGGTCCGAATCTTCCATTTCCGATACATCAATCACGAATTTCTTCTCGCCTGCGACGCACGTAATCCCTTGCATGTGCACGAATCCATACAGCAGGTAACTCTCCGCGTTCCCATCCATATATTCGTACAGCGTGTCAGGGGTGTATTCGCGTTTGCTTCCAGACTGTTCCCAGCCGGCCACCAGCTTACAGTTGAGGTATTCCTGTGCGCTTGCTATGCCGCCCAGCAACAGCAGCACCGTTAAAACCAGCCCAATTCTCATCCAAACAACTCTTGTGCGCGTCCCATTCGCGCCGCAACAGCCACTCCGTGACGGCACTTCACCGTGCACTCTTCACAATCGCCACAACGCATCGCCTTCTGTGCTACCGGCAATTCCTGAAACCGTTCCCGCCCCAACGCGAATTGCCCGTAGCCTTCCGCATACGTCAAGAATCGCAGTGTGTCTTGGATCGCCAGCCCCTTCGCGCATGTACCTTCACATTCGCCGCACAATCGGCAATACAATGGCTTGATCGTCTCCAGCTTTGCCGCCAGCAGTTTCTCATCGCCAGCCGCAAACGGTTGCGTCATGGCCTTCAGGTTTTCTTCCAACTGGTCCATGTCCGTCATACTCGGAATCGTGGTGGACACGTTCTTGTTCTTCAAAGTCCACTTCAGCGCCGAGAGCATCGCCCCTTCGCGGTGCAACTTCTCATACGCAGGATCTTGCGGCTTCAGGCTGCGGAAACCGCCTGCCATCACTTTCATCGCCACCACGCCCAGGTTGCTTTTCGCCGCCGCTTCCACCGCCTGCTCCATCCCACTATCCATCGTGAAGTTGTACGCCACCAGCACCACATCCCACGCGTCCTTTTGCGCCATCCACGGTAGCAATTCCTTCTGGCCGCTGTGCGTGCTCACTCCTGCAAAACGAATCTTCCCCTGCTTCTTCACAATCTGTTGCGCTTCGATCAATTCGTCGTGAACGTCTCCGGGAGCGTTCTTCGCGTGCAAGTACCAGATATCGACATAATCGGTGCCCAGTTCCTTCAAGCTGGTATCCAGATCCTTCAGTGCGCCGACCTTGTCAGCTGCGGGAGATTTGGTCGACAGTACGAGCTGGTGGCGCTTCTCCTTCAATGCCGCCCCGACCATTTTTTCGTTGTTTCCATGCTGGTACACACGGGCGGTATCGAAGTAATTGATTCCCAGGTCGGCGGCACGCGTGATCACACTCGCATCCGACGTAACCATGCACCCAAATCCGAGTGTGGTGACCCGCAAGCCGGTTTTGCCCAGGATTCGGTAATCGAGTTTCACGGGCCCCGTGCCCTCGACGGACTGCTTCTCCGACCGAAATAGTCCTAATTTGCCCACCGCCCCAACCACCGGCAACGCCAGCCCCGTCGACAAAAATCCGCGCCTCGTTGTGTCGTATGTCATAGGAACACTCCGCCAAGCCACTTACACTGAAGATAGCCTTGTAACTCAGCGTTGCAGTGACGGAGGACACAGTGGACTTCTCACGTAGGCACTTTTTCCAGCTTGCCGGTGCCGCGGGCGTTCTTTCTCTGACCAAATCTCCAAGCGCTTCATCCCTATTCCCGGTTGATTCCCCCGCAGCCCCTTCCCCCGAGACCACCTCGCAAACCGTTTTTCCCTATGCGGAGCGTTCCAAAGTTGCCCTGATTCACGGGGAAGATCGCCGGAAGAACGTTTTCGGCGCCCTGATGACCATCGATTCCGAAATCCAGGCCGGCCTCGCCCGCAAAAAGTACGTCATCATCAAGCCCAACAACGTCTCCACCGAAAAGCAGTTAGCCTCTACTCATTCAGAGGCCATCAACGGCATCCTCGATTACCTCGCTCCTCGTTTTCACGGTCCTATCATGGTCGCGGAATCTTCGGCGGGAGACACTCTCGAGGGCTACGACAATCTCAACTATCGTCATTTGGAGCGGGACTGGCGCTCTCACCAACTGAGTCTCGTCGACCTCAACCGCGAAGCCAAATATCAGACGCACGCTCTCATCGACTTCGATCTACACATCGTTCCCGTTCGCCTCGCGGCTCGGCTCTTCGATCCCGATGCGTACATCATCTGCTGCGCGGTTCTGAAAACCCACAACGCCGCCGTCGCCTCTTTGTCCGTGAAGAATATGGTTCTCGGCGCTCCGCTGCACAATGCTCCGGGCGAAAGCCGTTGGAGCGACAAACGCAAGTACCACGTTGGCGTGCGTCAGATGCAATACAACATGCTTCTTACTGCCCAGAAAATGCGCCCGTTCTGGGGCGCTACGGTCATTGACGGCTTCGAAGGCATGGAGGGCAACGGTCCCACCTCGGGCACTCCGGTTCCTTCGCATCTGGCCATCGCTTCCACGGATTACCTCGCCGCCGATCGTGTTGGTCTGGAAACCATGGGCGTCAACAGCCAGTGGCCCGGCTATCTTGTCTATTGCGCGCAGATGGGCCTCGGTCAATACGACTTGTCGAAGATCGACGTCATCGGTGCTTCCATCGCCTCGGTTCAGAAAAAATATCGCCTCCATTCGGACATCGATCGCGAACTCCAGTGGATGGGCCCCATGGAGGATCTGCCCCCCAAGCTGGGCCGCCTTCATACCGATTACGAGAATCTCCCAGGCTGAGCGCTCCTCTTGATCCCGTTGTAACGCCAGTTTCATCCATCCGGGTAGGCGCGCATCATGATGCGCCCCATGTCCGCGCAATCCCGTCCGCTTTCATCTCCCGCGACCTGCGCATCTTGACTTCACCCCACCCAACTCCTAACATCAGGGTGCCCCGGCCCTTCCCGCGCAGAAACTCGGTGTCAACTCTCGTATGCGCACTCTGCTCAAGCTCGCTCTCGGGATGGCTCTTACGCCGGTCCTCTCTTTCGCCCAGAAGCCCTCCCCGGCCCCCACCCCTGCTCCTTCGCCGTCACCTACTCCCCAACCATCTCCATCTCCAACCTCGCCGATCCCTGATACCCAGACGGCAATCCAGCCCGTTCAGCCCGATTCCGCGGATCTTGTGATGTATCTCATGGGGCGTGTTTCTATCAGCGACGGTTCCACTGTTCCTCACGATGTGATGATTGCGCGCGTTTGCGGCGAGATCACGCGCCAGCAGGTGTATGTGGGTCCCAACGGCGAATTCAGCATGCATCTGGGATCGCGCTCGGACTCGTTTCTGGACGCGAGTGCCGACCGCACTCAGAACCCTGACACCAACACCCAGTATTCCGAGGTGGGCATTCCTCGTCGCGAGTTGATCACTTGCGAGCTTCGCGCCTCTGCTCCTGGTCTTCGCTCCAAGCCCCTGGACCTTGTGGGCCTCGACACGTTCGGCAGCACCATCGACGTGGGCAAAATCATCCTGGAGCGCACCACCAAGGTAAAAGGCAACACCGTCGACGCAAAAAGTCTCATGGTGCCCAAGGATGCCAGAAAAGCTTTTGAGAAAGGGATTCAGCTCGAAAAAACCAAAAAATTCGCGGACGCCCAGAAGTATTTCGAACAAGCTGTCCAACTCTATCCCAAGTATGCGAGTGCTTCGTTTCACCTGGGCTTCGTTTTACAGAAGCAAGGCCAGGACGCTGCGGCTCGCGCGGCGTTCGTGCAAGCCACGACCAGCGACGCCAAGTTCCTGCCTCCATTTCTATCGTTGGCCGAAATCGCCATTGACGGGCAAAATTGGTCTGAGGCCCTCCGCCTCACCAATCATATCCTGGAACAAGATCCACTCGGTCGTGCCGACATCACCGCCGCTATTTTGGATCTCGATTCGCTCAATTCCGCCGAGGCTTATTTTTACAATGCGGTGGCGAATTACAAACTCAATCGACTGTCGGAAGCTGAAAAGAGCGCTCTCAAGGCCGAACAGTATGTAGCCCTGAGCACTCGCTCTCCGCAGTTGCACCTTCTGTTGGCGGACCTGTTCAGTCGAAAGAACAAATATGCCAGCGCCATCTCTGAACTGCGCACCTACCTCGAGTTGGATCCCAATGCCGAGAACGCCGATAATGTGCAGCAGCAGATCGCAGAACTGACGAAGCTGCACGCCGCGTCCTCCGCCAAATCGAGCCAAAACTAGTTCACTGCCTTTCACATTCTCTTGCACCCAAGCGCGCACCTCGTTCATCCAACCACCCGGGCAAACCCGACCTAACACCTTCGCTTTCCCCAGTTATTCAAAGGAACTCTGCATGGCAAATCCACAAAAAACAGCCATCGTTACCGGAGCCTCGCAGGGCATCGGCGCCGGCGTGGCAAACGCGTTTTTGCAACGTGGTTACGGCGTGGTTGCGAATTCACGCAACATCACCAAATCGAATCCGTTTCCTCCTTCCGCGAATCTTGTCGCGGTCGATGGAGACATTGGCGACCCAAATACTGCCGCAAGCATCGTGGACGCCGCCCTTTCCACGTTCGGCCGAATCGATGTGCTCATCAACAATGCCGGGATTTTCATCCCAAGGCCGTTCCTTGAGTACACCGCTAAAGATCTCAACGACTTGGTGTCCACCACGCTGGCGGGCTTTCTCTATGTTTCTCAACTCTGTGTCAAACAAATGTTGCGTCAGAAAAATGGGTGCATCGTCAACCTATCGACCACACTCGTCGGACATGCCAATGCCAGTGCCCCCGCTTCCGTGCAAATCATGATCAAGGGCGGATTGGATGCCGTCACCCGCGCTCTGGCTTTGGAGTACGCCACAGACGGCATTCGCGTGAATACGCTCGCCGCGGGAGTCATCAATACTCCCATGCACAAACCCGATACCCACGAGCATCTGAAACTGCTCAACCCGCTCGGCAGGCTCGGTGAAATTCCGGAAATCGTGAACGCGGTTTTGTTTTTGACTGACGCCACCTTCACCACCGGGGAAGTCTTGCACGTCGATGGTGGAGCCCATGCCGGCAAATGGTAACGCATGAGCGCGCGCGAAAGCCGCGGTTTCTCGGTTCTGAAACAAAAAAGCGTCAGCAGTTCCGTACTCCTTGGTTTATGGATTTGTTCCGCCAGTGCCTCGGCGGCGCATAATCGTTTATAATCGCGCCCATCCAATCATGGCCGCTCTCACTGGCACCTCCGCTCCTTCTTGGTCTGTCCGCCTTGCCTTCGAACTTACCGGCAATGACCAGAGAGCACAGGCGCTGCTTGCTGGCCTAACCGAGGAACATTCAATTGGCAACCCGCGCCTGGCTCTTGGAGGTATCGGGCAATGTCTCGAGCATCTTTGCCTTACAAATGACGCCTATATGGGTGCGATTGCTCCTGCGCTCGAGGGAAAAACGGAGGTGCCAGTAGAAAACATTGCTCCTGGATGGTTTAGCCGCTGGTTTATCCGCACTTTCGTAGAGGCCTCTCCAAACACCAAACGTGCGAAAGCTCCAGGGAAAATCAAACCAACGCAGCGCGTGCCGCTTTCCATCCTGGACCGCTTCCTATCCGCCAACAAGGCGTGCCGCGAACTGATTGTCCGAGCGCGCCACAAAGACGTGAACCGCATTCGCTTCTGGAATCCTTTGTACCGGGCATCCGCTTCACGGTTGGCACCGCGTTTATCATCATTCCCAGTCACGAACGCCGTCATCTGCTGCAGGCCGAGCGCGTCCGCGACTCCGCCGGCTTCCCCGGCAAACCTGCTCCGCAGTCGTCGCTATAAAGCAGCGGGAGAAAAGCATCGGTCCCGCCTTGCGGCTTCATGCCGTCACCCGTTACTATCACTCGGCGCGAGGCATACTTGCCTCGAATTCATGGCAACACCCATCTCGCTCCAGCACGCGAAGACTTTGGCAGCTCGCCGATTTTTCCTGCTCTTCCTCTTCCTGTTGGCGTCCTTGATTGTCTATCCCTACGCGGAAAACACCAGATTCGGATACTACACATTTCGTGTGGTCGCCAGCGCCGCTATTCTGTTTTGCGTCTACGCCGTCAGTTTCCAGCGTGGTCTTCTGATTGCCGCGATGCTCATGGCCATTCCCGCTTTTCTTCACCGCATTTTTAACGTAGGCGTGACTGCCGATTTTCTATCTCTCCTCAACATCGTGCTCAGTTTCAGTTTTGACGTGTTTGTTGTCGTCATCATCTTCCGCCGTGTTTTTGCCCCCAAACGGCCCAACTCCGAGACCATCTTTGGCGCACTTTGCATTTATCTCTTGATCGGATTCGCCTTTTCCAGCATTTATGGAATGGTCGCCGTCATCCAGCCTCATGCCTTCTATCTCGATCCACTGACCAATCTTCACGCCAATCCCGACCGGCTGGATTTCGTCTACCTCAGTTTTGCGACCATGTCTACCCTTGGGGCAGCGGGCATCACGCCCGTCTCCGGCGAGGCTCGCTTCATTTGTGTCATTGAAGCCATCATCGGTGTCTTGTATCTCGCCGTTCTCATCTCGCGATTGGTGGCCGCGTACCGCCACCCCACCGCCTAGTCACTACTCGCAGTTCGTCGTAGAGAAGAGATGCGGGCGCGACTATTTGTCTGGATTGAGCGGCTGCCACAATTCGATTTTGTTGCCGTCGGGATCATAGATCCAGGCGAATCGGCCGTAGCTTTCGTCCTGCCGCTTAGGGTCGATCTGTACGCCTTCTTTGCCCAGGCGCTCCAGCAGCGCGTCGAGGTCGTCCACGATGTAGTTCACCATGAACGAGGCTGAACTGGGCTCGAAATACTTGGTGTTGCCCGGGAAAATGCTCCAGATGGTCATCTGCTCACTTTCCGGATTGTCTTTTTCCCGCCACAGCAGCATGACACCATGGCCGCTATCCGCGAGCCCAAGGTGTTTTCCGTACCACTCTTGCATTTGCTGCTTATTCGCGGACTTGAAGAAGATGCCGCCGATGCCGAGGATTCGGCCGTGCCGGGTCATGATTGTTTTCCTTTTCTTGGATTGTGCAAAGGCAACCCTGCTCTGCCTCCAACCCGCCAGCGCTTTCCTCTCCTCTTCGGTAAAGGGGGACAGGGCAGCGAGTCGGCTCGTGCCCTAGTATCGCGAAGCAGGCTAATTATGCAAGCAGATACCACGAACCCGTGGCAGGTAAAATCGATGGCATTCCTCGCATATCATCTCATCGGCCAATCGCATGCTAACTCCCTATTAACCAATTGCTTAACCCCCGCCGAGGTACGCCGCATGATGCCCAGTTGAAGTCCCATCTCCTATGACCCACGTCCCATTGCACTTGCAGCCCCACAGTGCCACAATCGCCTTTCTGGCCGTTGCGGCCAGCCACCGGGTAGGAACACTTCCGCTCTCTCCGGTGTCTAATACTAGAGCGGACAATGGTTTGGGCATTTTGCCAAACCGAACCTGCAGCCTTCCGTCCGAGCCAGTTGCTTGAGCCAGGCGGAAGCAATCGCGAGGCAGACCGTGTCCGATTGGGCTAGCGCCCTTTCTTGGGGCAGGGATGAAGCCGAACTTGTCACTGAGCTGCAAGCTGGCTCAGAAACGGCATTCGACTGGCTGGTCACCCACTATCACGGCCCGGTCTACAACCTCATCTTGAGTATGCTCGGAGACGCCGCAGATTCCGCCGATGCCGCTCAGGAGGTCTTTCTCAAGGCATTCAAAGGCATCCGCCAGTTCCGCCAGGGTAGCTCTTTGAAAACCTGGTTGTACCGCATCGCGATTCGCGAAGCCTTGAATCACCGCCGCTGGTTTAAGCGCCATCTGCAGAAGAACGTCTCCATCGATGCGGAGCCCGAAGAAGGATTTGCGCAGATTGATGTCGAGGACGAAAGCGCCACGCCTTTCGATCTACTGGCGGCTCAAGAGATTCAAATCGCGGTGCACAGTGCGTTGCAGCAAGTCCCCGAAGTTTTCCGCGGCGCCGTCATTCTCCGAGACCTCGAAGGTCTGAGCTACGAGGAAGTGGCGGAAGTTCTGGAATTAAGTGTCGGTACAGTTAAGTCGCGAATCTTGCGGGGGCGCCGCGCCTTGAAGGAGAATCTGGAACCACTACTCGGCGCTCGTCGCGCTGCGATGAGACCGGAAAATACACCAGGCTTTTTGGGTGAACAGGTCGGCTTGAGACTGGCCTACGTGCGGGCCACAGAGTGTGCCGCAGTCGAGGAAGCATTGCGTCCTGACCGGACGCGAGAGGATCGATCATGAGTTGCAAGAGTGTACGAACTCGACTCGCAGGTTATCTCGATGATGCCCTTGTGAGTGCTCCTGGAATGGCCGAGCGCCGCGAAATTGGGCAACATCTGGAGCACTGCGAGGGTTGCCGCGAAGAATTGCAGCGTTATCGTCGCTTGTCCGTGCTTCTTTCCCGCATGCCCAGGGCGGTTCCCCCGGCGGATTTGGCTGTGCGCATTAAAGTGGCGGCCGCCCAAGCTCAGGAAACCCAGGGTTGGGAAAAACGCTGGCAGCGCATCAAGGATCGCTCGGAAATTCTACTGGACAACGTGTTTCGTCCGTTGACGGTGCCCGCAACCGGCGGCCTGTTCTCCGCCTTCATCATTTTCTTTTTCGTCTTGCATATGATTCTGCCTGGCATCACCGTTCGTGCGGATCCCAACGATATTCCCACTGGCTTGTTGCAGCCTGCCGAACTGATTTCGCTTTCCGATTATCCCGAAGCGGTCATTGCGGAAATGCAGCATCCGGATCTCGAGCTGTACCACGATTTGTTGGTCGACGTGACTGTGGATGCCAACGGCCAGATGACCACTTACGAAATTCTTTCCGGCCCCGCGTCGCCCGAAGTGCGTCGCCGGCTCGATCAGACGCTGTTCTTCTCGCGCTTTCGCCCGATGCTGAGTTTCGGTCGTCCCACCTCCGGCGGCCACGTGGTACTGAACTTCAGCGCCGTGCACGTTCGCGGCTAGTCGCTGCTCGCGCAGCGTTCTCGTCAGGCCAGCACGACCTTCATTCCGAGCGAAGCGAGGAATCTCGCTTCGAGGTTTCCGTTCCTGCACGCACTGGCATGATGGTTCGAATCCCCGAACGGTACTCAATTTGATCGCCAAAAGCCCGTCCCCCCGGCCAGCTTGCTATTTCGCGAACGCATTCCAAATTCCCCCGCATCTTTTTTCCGGCTTCAGTGTTCAATGGAAGCAGGAGCCATTCGTGTCTACGGCGTCGCGTTTCTTCGCGTTTACTATTACTTTGCTCTTTGCCTCGCTCTGGACCGCGCTGCTTCGCGCGCAAACCAGCGTTGCCGATCAAACCTTATTGAATGCTGCCAATCACGATCGTGCCGCCAGCGGTTTGCCGCCCTTGCGCTGGGATTCCGCGCTCGCCGCGGCAGCCCATCAACACGCCCTCAAAATGGCGCACATGAATCAGCTCTCGCACCAATTCCCCGGAGAACCACCGCTGCAGGACCGTGCCCGGCAAGCCGGTGCGCGCTTCAGCATGGTTGCGGAAAACGTCGCGCAAGGCCCAACCGTCATGGGTCTGCATACGCAGTGGATGAACTCCGCTCCTCATCGCGCCAATCTTCTCGATCCCGACCTGAATGCCATTGGCATTTCCGTGGTGCAGTCCGGCAACACACTTTTCGCCGTGCAGGATTTCGCCACCACCGTTCCTTCTCTCAGCTTCGACGACCAGGAAAAAGAAGTTGCCGAGCAGCTTAGCGGCCGGAATTTGCAAGTCGTTACCGGCCAGCCCGACGCCCGCAAAACCTGCGCCATGGATAACGGCTGGTCCGGCGCCCGCCCTGCGGCCGTGTTGCGTTACGAAATCTCCGACCTCGCCAAACTCCCCGATGAGGTGCTGCAGAAGGCAGCTTCCGGCAAATACCACTCGGCTTCCATCGGCGCCTGCAAAGAGCCGGGCTCAACAGAGTTCACCCGCTTCCGCATCGCCATCCTCTTCTACTGATCCACCCACCCACCCAACCAACCGTCATCCCGAGCAGCGCGAGGGATCTCTCTTTGTTGTCTGTTATCCGTTATCCGATATCTGATATCTGATATCTGATATCTGATATCTGATATCTGATCTTTCATTTCCGCTATTCTCACGGCTAATGTCCGCCATAAGGAAATCGCAGTTGCGTTTTCCATTAGACCAAGTACACTCGCTTTCATGTATTTCGCGGCCTACTCCTATTGGCGATTTACGTACCGCACCTTCCACAGGCGAGGGGCCGCCGTCTAAGCTAGTCGAATCCAACGATATTCGGCCCACTCGCAAAGAGTGGGCTTTTTTTGTTTTGGGGTCTGCTCGTTCCGGGAGGGAAGAAGGAAAAAGACATGATCATTTCCATGAAGCTGCACGCCACGCGCGACGAGATCGACGAAGTCTGCGGCATCGTCAAGCACTTTGGTTACAAGGTTCATTCCATCGAAGGCGAAGAACGCGTCGTCATCGGCGTGGTTGGCGTCGGCGATGTTACGCCGTGCCTGGAATCAGTCGAAGCAATGCCGCAGGTTGAAAAGGTCGTCCGCATCACCGCTCCTTACAAATTTGTCAGCAGGGAATTTCGCAAAGACAGAACGCGCATCAAGGTAGACGGCACCTACATCGGGGGCGATGAATTCGTGGTCATCGCCGGCCCATGTTCCGTGGAAAGCGAAGAGCAAATCATGCGTTCCGCCGAAGCTGTCGCCAACGCTGGGGCGAAACTCTTGCGAGGCGGCGCCTTTAAGCCGCGGACTTCGCCGTACGATTTCCAGGGCCTCGAGGAAGAAGGGCTGAAACTGCTCCAGAAAGCCAAAAAGGCCACGGGCCTGGCCATCGTCACTGAAGTGATGGGGGACCGCGATGTCGACCTGGTGGCGCAATACGCCGATGTCATGCAAGTAGGCGCCCGCAACATGCAGAACTTCATGCTGCTCAAAGCTCTGGGTAAATGCGGCCGACCCGTGCTCTTGAAACGCGGTCTGAGCAGCAGCATCAAAGAGCTGCTTATGAGCGCGGAGTACATCACCGCCCACGGGAATCCCGAAGTGATTCTGTGCGAGCGCGGCATTCGCACCTTCGAAACCGCCACGCGCAACACCTGCGACATTTCCGCAATTCCGGTGCTCAATGAACTGACGCATCTCCCCGTGATTCTGGATCCCAGTCACGCCGTCGGGAAACGCAGCCTGGTTCCCGCGCTGGCCCGCGCTGGCGTAGCCATTGGCGCCGATGGCTTGATCATCGAAGCGCATCCCGCCCCGGAAAGAGCCATTAGCGATGGCGCGCAGTCGCTGGAATTAGGTCAGTTCGCCCGCATGATGCAAGAACTGCAGCCCTACATCGACCTGTGGAAAGCTTCGCGCACCAAGGAACTCACTGCCGTCGCACATTAGCGCGTCGCACTTCCTATCAATCTCACAGCCCTCTTTTGCGAGTGGGAGCGGCGGCCGCCGTAGCGATCCAAGGAATCAAGGCGGTCTGCGCTAAGTGCACCACCAGGAAAGCTGATATCCCAGGGAGCCTACTATAACTTCTCATCCGTCGATTTCTACACCGGGAGAAGTGTGCTGCTTTGGAATGGGCGGAAAAACAATTTGGTATATGGGTCGTATTCTCCCGAGAGTCCCCCGGTTTTTATCGACGATGCTCGCTTTCAAACCCTATGGAGCTCAGGCGACCGTTGTTTTGTGCTTACGGAGCAACACTTGCGTCCCCATCTCGAGCAGACGGTACCGAACCAGCGGCTCTTTCTGGTGCGCGAGAGCGGCAGCAAATCTCTGTATTCGAATTTCCCACTGAATTAATCGCTAGCTGTTCGGCAGGACTCAAAAGCACCCTAACGACGCAAGATCGTGTAGTAAATGAACGCGGCGATCAAGCCGAGTACTCCCAACAGTACAATCGAGAAAACAATGGCGAGAGGCCAGTAAACCCAGGCTGATTCATTTTTTCTGATCTTGTAGATGGCATGGGTTAGTGACAAAGCTGTTGCCATTCCGCCGACAGGCGTAAGCATGAACGCGGGCATAAACCCGTCTAGCTCCGGTCCCCTGCATCCGTGCTGGTAACAATAAAGAGCGGGCAGCGCGATCGACAAGATGTAAACAATGGCAATGCCGTAGCAGATTGCCAGACCTATCCGGCGCAGCATAGACCCATCCCCGAATAACTTTCCATATCGCCACACTAGCACGCGCAACCGCGCGCTTCCGGGCAGCCCTTGCTTGGAGTACGAATCTGCCAACGAACTGGGCGCTTGTGGGCAGCGCTCAATTCCTGCGTCTCCGCTTTCTCTTACCCGTTAGGTCAATGAACGCGTGGGGCGTGCCGCTGTGCCTTCGGCCAGTAGCAATAGCCGTCCCGTTGCCTTACGGTATGACCGTTTCGGAAGGGTGTCTTCACTGGGGAAGATGTGAGGGCCGATGTATTGCGAGAATTGTGGACTGCAGATTTTCCCGGAAAAATTGGTGTGCACGCGGTGCGGAAAAACACCCACGCACGAATTCGTGCAGTTCTTTGCTTTGGCTATCCTGCTGTTGACCTTCGTCGCCAATTCACTGGCCGGCTGGTTCCTGCTCCCGCGCTTGGCGGCAACTCATCCTTCCCGCTGGTTCTTCCATGCTTGGCTGTGGACGGACCAGGAAACCATGCAGTATGGATGGATGCCGCTGGCTGCGGCGCTCCTGGCCTGGGAGTTTTTTGTTTGGAGCAAAATCCGGAAAAAGAAGGCTGCGCCGAAAATCAAGCGCTGGGTGAGCCGCAAAATTCTCACCTTTGTGCTGGCGGCCGGCTTCGCTCCCATCGTTCCTTGGTGGCTTCCTGCGGGTCAGCCTCCCGATAAAACTCTAGCGGCACTCGCGCGCTACCCGGGGCTCCCCTGTGCCATGTCCTGGGGTGCCATTCTGGTCGTCGCGGTGGTCTTATGCATCAAGGGCGAAACCCGCGAACTCCTCCTCGGCAAGGGCAAAGTTTTGTCGGCGATTAGTGCCGCAATGTTGATCCTCTTCCTGACGCTAACCCTGTTCGGCTGGTCCCTCACCTGACGCGTTTTTCTCTTTTCTCTTTTGTGCGCACCACAAACAAACCTGTCATCCCGAGCGGAGTCCGCGCAGCGAGGGATCTCTCTTCGATTTCAGTTTTCCGGCAATTTCCGTGAGGGTGGCACACCTTCAACCGTAAAGCAAACTGCAGGTTCCGCATCCCTTGCGCTTTTTGCAAGGGTGCGGATTTTGGCCTGTCCTGCGATTGTCCCTTAGTTCCGTATACGGGACGTACTCACTCGATCACTATGTCATTCCAAGTTCGAGGAACTCGCGGTTCTATGTCCAGCCCTCTGCATCCCACACAACAGCCGAAAGAGAACCAATCCAGCGCCCGCCATCTCCAGTGTGCGTGTCATTCACATTACCTGTGCTCTCCCATAGCAGAGCCCTCTATGCTCACAGTCTCAAGTCTCACTTTAACTCTCCCCAGCCCTGCCAATGTCCCGCCAACTCTTCCTTGCCCTCCAAATTGGGATACTGCGAATCCGTACGTTTCTGTACTTTTCCGTACTTTACAGTACGGTATAGTACACACATTTGCAGCATCCCTTTCCTTTTCTGTCGTTTCCCGACTTCGTACGGAAATATAAGGGAGGGAGTCGGGTACCCAGCTTAATAACCGCCCCGTACCAAAACGGAACTCTTACCGAATCCTTTCGACAGCTTCTTCGCTTTCATCCACTGCGTCCCGAAAACACGTCCAAAAAGACTGAAGCCCGGGTTTGCGCCCGGGCTTCAATCTGGTTCAGGGTCCGAAGGTTGCGCCAGGGATTACACGCCGCCTCCGGTGGTGGGTTAGGGTTTGGAAGGAAATACGGGGTCAGGAACAGCGTGGTTTGTTACGGGGAGACCGGTCGATACGCTGGTGGCCAGCGCTCGAACTAAAAGTTTGCGCAGAAACGCGCGCTGCGAAGCCGGGCGGCTCTTCAGGTCGCAAAGCATGCGCCGGAAGTCGGCAGTGGACAAGCCATGACGATTACGTTTGCTGAACGGATCGGGAGCGGGGAGCGAGGGGCAGTCACTATCGGAGAACTGGATGACCTTCGACATGGATACTCCCTGCCGCAGCGAACCTCAGAAACTGCGGTGTCCTTCGCAAGGGATTTGCTGAAGACGCGCATACTTTGCCCGAACGCGCGAAACACAACAATGCACCGGAGGTGAACCGTCGGTGGACCACAGGTGAACCAACTTGACGCGCGCATCTCTTGTAGGCACAAGCGCTTCGAGCGTTCCAGATTGTGTCTTGCCCCAGGTGCAGGAATGAATCCGTTACCAGAAGGTGACCAAGTTCTGGTAATATTCGCGCATCTCAGGGACAGGGATGAGTTCGCCGGCCACTCTTAAATTTGCTGATTTTCTGGTTGATCCGCGGGCAGGAGAGTTGTTTCGACGCGGCAAGAAAATCAAGTTGCAGCAGCAGCCCATGCAAGTTCTTCTGGCTCTGCTGGAAAAACCGCAACAAATCGTGACCCGCGAGGAATTGCGTCAGCGCATCTGGCCGGCGGACACCTTCGTCGATTTCGAGCACAGCCTGAACACCGCAATCAAAAAGTTGCGTCTGGCCTTGGGCGACCGCGCGACCAATTCCAAGTTCGTGGAAACCTTGCCGCGACGCGGCTATCGCTTTCTGGCGCCGGTGGAAGCCAGCGACAGCAAACCTGTAAAGAAAGTCGGCGCGAACCCACTGGTAGGCAAGGTGTACAGCCTGGTCGCGGAAGGAGGCACGTTGTGCGTGCTGGCCCCCGTGGACAAGAAAGCGTTGGACGAATGGGAGCGCTTGGGTGAACTGAACGACGATGTCGGCATCTCCATGATGATCACGGATCGGAGATTGTTGTTGCTCGAAGCGGGCAAAACCGTGCGGCTTCTGGAGATCGAGGGAAGCAGCGGTTGGTGCGAGGTGCGGGTTCTGGAGGGCGAACACTATGGGCGGACCGCACTCTTGAGCCGCAAATCACTGGATGCCACGCGAACGGCCAAAAGCAAAAGCTGACTTGAGGCTTCAATATCGGGCAGGTTCAGTTGGAAGCCGTGGACGTGCCGCTGGAGTTCGCCAGCTTCAAAATGAGCACCTGTCCATTGGAGTGAAAGCTCCCCCCGGTAGCAGTTTTAGCCTCCTGCATCGGGTTTTTGGGCAGGAAGTGAGTGACTTGGGCGACCAATCCCGTGCTCGAAAGGGTCTTCTCGACGTAATCGCGCTCCAAATCGATGTTGGGATCGATCTTGTGCGTTAAGCCATTGTTGCGCTGATCCTTCTCGAAGCCAATATCGTGAGTGGCGGCGCCGACCCACAACATTTGTCCGTTCACGGCGAACGGAGCTTTCCAGACGCGCAGGTGATTGCGCGAAGCGACCACAGTAATCGGCTCGGCATGCGCCCAGCCATAGTCTTGCTGCCTGTCGAAGAGGTACAGCGGGCTCATAGGCATGGTGAGGTAAGACTCTTTCGAGAAGCTGGCGAGAGCACCGGCTAGGACGGTGGATTTGACGTCCGCGTCCACCTTGACCCAACCCGCGGTGGTGAAGACTTTCTTCATTTCATCTTCATTGCCGATAATCAGGAAATTCACCATGTCTCCCGGATTGCCCTCTTTGTCGCCGATGCGGCGTGGAATTTTCGCGAACAACGAATCGTCGACGCCGGAGATGGACGAAACTTGTTTGGCGATCTCTTGCGCTGAGCCTGGAGCGGCAGCGTAAACCGTGACTTTCACGGTATAGGAACCATCCCCTGTATCGGAATTGGACTGATTGATACCGATGGAAAGTTTTCCGCTGATGGGAGCAAGAAGATCTTTGCTGGTGCCGATCAGAAAAGGCTGAGCAAAATCCGGGTCGCCAATTCTGCCAACGAGGGCGCCGCGCCCGGCACCGTTATAAGGGAGAATGCGTATCAAATCCTTGAAGTTGCGAGTCAACCCTTCCGGACCATTGTCGACCTTCGCGTCGGAATATTGCAGTTTTCCTTCTGCGCTGATCACGATGCGTTGCCCGGGCTCCAAGGTAATCCCGGTGTCCGTCCAGACCTTGCCACCTTCCAGAGTGAAGGTCTTGGAGGCAATCTGGGCGGTTGTGGGAGTGGGAGAGGCGGCAGACTTAGCGTCAGCGGGAGTTTGTGCGCGCAACGGGAATGCGAAAATCAGAAAAGACCCCAAACTAAAAGGGAAAAGGAACGAAGCTGATTTTGTTTTCATGTGGGTTCCTCGGCGGGGCGGCGTACTATTGGTAACAAAATGGAGGAAGGCTGGCAAGTATGATGCGGCTACGAACATTCCGGCGGAGTTGGACAACGGTAATTGGCGCGCCCTCATCCATAAATTAGAGTAGGACAGAGCGCTCCGGGTCGCCCGGGCGGAATACCAGGTTACAGGCACGCTTCCTTGACTCACGTGAAAGGCCCTTGTAGATTGACTTAAGGACGCGGCGTGATTCCTGAATGCCCGTATCAGTTGAGGATACCGCCATTCAAGCCTCATGAACCTGCCCAATCCAGCTGCACCGTGATCCAGGGGACCGCGCCAACCGATAAAGATGGCGAAAAAAGTCAGTGAAAAGATAGGTGTAGTTCTTGTCGTGCTGTTGGTGTATGCGTCGGTGAGCGCAGCACAAGTACCGATTCAGCGAACGAACCCGCGACTTGCTCCCAAAACGGCAGCCACCATCGACACAAGTGAAGCGATGTTCACGACCATGTGCGCGCTGTATGCCGCCGGCTACGAAAGCGATGTCAGCGCGGACAACTGGGGAGCGTATCGCTCGCAAATGCGGGAACGGTTACGAGCGCAACAGGGGCCGGCCGTCGATGCGCTAAAGGAGTTTTACCGCGCGCACCAGTTCCGCGATCCCGCAGCGATGCTCTCGCGTTTTGTTTGGTTTGGATTAGTGTCGGGACCAGCGCCAAAATTCCGCCCGACTCTGCGCAGAGACGAGCTTCCTCCGGAAGTGTTGGACCTGGAGGGCTTCAGCGAAATTCTCTCGAATTACTATACCGAGCAAAAAATCGGGCGAATGTTCCAGGAAGTGCAGCCATTGTATGACGGGGAAATCGAGCGACTGCACGATCCGGTTTCCCAGATACTGTTTCAAGCAACAACGTATCTTCGAGCGGTAGTAGATCCCGCGAAGCCGCAGACCTTCACGATTATCGTGGAACCCTTGGTTGGGCGAATCACCAACGTCAGAAACTTCGTGGATCATTACGCAGTGGTGCTGAGCGGCAGCGAGGATGTTCCGTCGGACGTAGTGCGGCATGCCTATCTGCATTTCCTGTTGGACGGACTACCGTTGCGGTTTCCCCATGTAATCACGGTGAAGCGACCGCTATACGAGATAGCGGCGAAGGCACCGCGGCTGGAACCGGACTTGAAGGATGATTTCCCCTCATGGTTCGGCGAATGCACGGTGAGGGCTGTGGAAGTGAAGCTGAAGAAGATGTCACCCAGCGAGCGCGAGGCCGCGTTGCAGAGCAACGATGCTGACGGATACGTGCTGGTCCGGCCAATTTTCGCGGGGCTCGCGGAATACGAAAAGTCCGAGCCCGCGTTTCGGGATTACTTTCCGGATCTGATTCGCGCAATCGATATGAAAACCGAACAGCCACGGGTAGCGGCTATTCAGTTTGCTCCGGCGGAAGACGCACAGAAGAAGGAGTTGGAGGCGGAGGCGGTAGCGCGGCGGGTGCGAGTGACCACCGTGCCTAACGATGCGGAAGCAATTGCCGCGCTGACCGAAGGGGAAAAGGCGTTGTCGGAGAAGAATGCGCGCGCGGCGGAGGTTTCCTTCAAAAGCGTTCTGGCGAAGTATCCCAACCAGCCGCGGGCATGGTATGGACTGGGTATGGTGGCGGTGTTGGACCATGACGCAGAACGGGCCAAGGAAGTATTCGGGCGATTGACGACCGGGCCATATGCGGCGTCGCAGGATCCACTGGTGCTGGCGTGGTCGCACATATACCTCGCCCGGATATTTGAGGATGAAGGTCAGTTGGAACGGGCCAAGTCAGAGTACCAGGCGGTGCTGGCGGTACAAGGGGCTCCTGCGCGGGCACAGGAAGACGCGCAGAAGGGATTGGGAGAGTTAGATTTGCGAAAGCCGTCAGAGCGGCCGTGAGTCGAGAAAAGGAGCGGGGTATGAAAGAACGTGGGAACTGGAAAATGAGTTTTGCGTTAGCAGCGACGCTGCTTGGAGGTTCACTGGCATTAGGGCAGGCACCGGGCACGCCACCATCGCCAGCGCCGCCGACGACACCGGACAATAAGCAGAGCAATCCGCAGGCTGCGCCTTTGACGCTGGAGTCCACCCCTCCGCCGGTGAGTGCGGAGGAGGACGCTGCGTTCAAGGCGTTCAACGAAGCTTCCAATGATGATGCGGCCAAGAAAGATCAGGCCGGAGTCGATTTTGTTCAGAAGTACCCGCAGAGCCGCTACGCCGCGCAGGTTTATAGCTGGCAAGTAAAGTATTACTACAGCAAGAACCAGATCGACAAAATGGAAGCAGCCGCAGACAAGGAACTGGCGCTGTTCCCGAACGATGCACAGACGCTAGCGATCGTGGGTTCGGTGCTTCCCCGCGCGATGAACGCAAGTACGCCGGAACCGCAGAAGCGATTGGCGAAGGCCCAGGAATATTCGCAAAAGGCGTTGGATCTGCTGCCAACGTATCCAAAGCCGGACAACATGACCGATGAGGCCTTTACCAAGGCGAAGAATCTGACCTCAGCGATGGCCTACAGCGGGCTCGGCCTGGTGGCGTTCCGGCGCGGGCAATTCGCCGACGCTATCCCGCACTTTCAAAAAGCGGTGCAACTTGATCCGCAACCCGACCCAGTGAATTTCTACCTGCTGGGCATCTGCAACGAGAAGACCTCGCACTTTGACGAAGCGGTCACCGATTTCAGCAAGTGTTCCGACATTCCGGGAGGATTACAGGCCACCTGCAAAACGAATATCGACGAAGCCAAGAAGCTTGGTGCGACGCAGCTAAGCGCGCCGAAATGAGAACTCCGTGCCGCGGCACGGGAGGAGTGAACATGGTCCGCGGTGAAGACGAACGCTTGATGGAAAGGTTGGGTTACCAGTTTCGTGACCCAACGTTGCTGGACCGAGCCCTGACCCATAGCTCGGCGGTTCCCGAACTGCGAGCCGCACGAGGGGAAGACATCGCGTTCACAGGGTCGGCGGTGCAGGACAACGAACGCTTGGAGTTTTTGGGCGATGCCGTGCTGGAGTTGCTTACCAGCGAATTCCTGTTGAGTCATTTTCCCGAGTGGACGGAGGGGCAGCTGTCCAAGAGCCGGGCGCGTATTGTCAACGCGCATTCCCTGGAAATAGCCGCGCGTTCTTTGGGAATCGGGGAATTTCTAAGATTAGGACGAGGCGAAGAGAAGACTGGCGGACGAGACAAGCCAGCGCTGCTTGCCGACGGGTTTGAAGCGATTGTGGCGGCCATTTACCTGGACGGCGGTTTGGACCCAGCTCGCGAGTTGCTGAAAAAGACTGTGCTGCTGCTGGCGAGCGAAGACGGCGAACGCATTTCCGAATCCGACCGGAAAAGCGCGCTGCAGGAGTTTCTGCAAGGGAAAGGCGGTCAACTAGCCGAGTACCGCCTGGCTGGAGAGAGTGGGCCGGATCACCAGAAGACGTTTCTGGTGGAAGTGTGGGTGAGGGGCGAGCGCATGTCGAGCGCCGAAGGAAGTACGAAAAAAGAAGCCGAACAGAAAGCGGCGCGCCAGGCACTCGAAAAATTGAGGCAGGCGGAGACAAACACGAAGGAAGAGGTTGGACCGAATGCCGGATGAAGCGCTGGCACCGGAAAACGTAGGGACGGCGGAGTCGGCGGCACAGGCTGCAGCTGGAGAGGCGACGCGAGATTCCGACGCATACACCGGCGATCAAACGACGGTATCAGAATACCTTGAATCTCTGCTGGTTACGGTGATCCTGGCGCTGTTCGGAACCAGTTTCGTCGTGCAGGCCTTTAAGATTCCGTCGCAGTCGATGGAGCGGACGTTACTGGTGGGAGACCACCTGCTGGTGAACAAGTTCATTTTCGGCGGGCGTGGCGCCTGGTACGACAAGCTGTTGCCATATCGCGAACTGGAACGCGGTGACATTATCGTCTTCAAATTTCCATATCAGGACCATCCGCATTTCGTGAAGCGGGTCATTGGCTTGCCCGGTGATCATTTGAAGATCGTGGACCAACAGGTTTATGTAAACGGAAAAGCGCTGAGCGAACCGTACGCAGTCCATGATCCTTCGTCTGGATATGGCGATCCGCTCAATTACAATTTCCCGCCCGTTGGCAATCAGATCTACCTGTCGTCCTTGCAGCCGGAATGGGCGAGCGACATTCGGAAGTACATTCAGGGCGATGAATTGGTGGTACCGCCCGGGAAATATTTCGCCATGGGGGACAACCGGGACCATAGCCTGGACAGCCGGTATTGGGGGTTTGTGGACCGCGACGCCATTATGGGTCGGCCCTTCCTGATTTACTGGTCGATCGACGCGAATAGCGCAGATTACGGAAACAGCAGTTTTGCCCAGAGAGTGTTGGGAATATTTGACACGTTGGCGCATCTGCCCGCCCGCACCCGTTGGAACCGCATGCTGCACACGGTTCACTGATCCGGCAGTCGCGAGCGCGCTACACTTTGCCGGTCGAGTCTGAGAAACTCCATTGCAATGAGTCCTGCTCGAAAATACCTCATCCTTGGCGTGGGCCTGCTGGTATTACTCGTGGCGGTTCAGGGCGGAGCGTCGTTGCTCGTGCGGACGCATCGGATGAGGGGCTATTTGACTGGACACCTGCAGGAGGCGTTTGGACGGCCAGTCGAGGTGGAGCGATTTTCGGTGCAGGTTCTGCCGATTCCGGAATTGGATGCGGAGGGAGTGACGATTGGGGAGGACCCATCGTTCGGGAACGAGTACTTTTTGCGCGCAGAAAATATGGGTGCGGGATTGCGGTGGACGGGCCTGCTGCGCGGACACTTTGAATTTGGCACGATGTCCTTCCGGCGGCCTAGTTTGATTCTAGTGCGAAACCAGGATGGCCACTGGAACTTGGAACGCTGGCTACCTCCGGCGCGTCCTGTAGCGGGACAAAATCCTTCGGCCAGAGGTTCCCAGCCGAAGGCGGAGTCTACCTATCACTTGCGGAAGATCGATTTCGACGAGGGACGAGTCAGCTTCAAGCTGGGAAACGAAAAGAGGCCGTTTGCGTTTACGAATGTATCGGGGAGCGTAGAGGAAAATTCCAGCGGGCGCTGGCAGTTGCAATTGGAAGCGCAGCCGTGGCGAAGCGGAGTGCCCTTACAATCCACGGGCACGCTGCAGGTTTCGGGATTTGTGGCGGGAACGTCGGCTCGATTGCAGCCAGCGCAATTGCAATTGCATTGGGGACAAGTATCGCTGGCTGATCTGTTCCGGCTGATGACCGGAAATGATTCTGGCGTACGGGGAGAATTTGCTCTGGATGGTAATGCCAGCATTGGTGCAGGCACTCCGGAAAGCCCGACGAGCGTGTGGCGGTTTGTTTTGAAGACGCGAGCGATGCAGATTCACCGCTGGGACTTGACCGAGCGCGACGACAATCCTCGCGTCAATGTGAACCTTAATGGAGTATGGGATGTGGCGGCAGGCGAGGCCCGGGCCGAGGAAGTTCGCGTGGAATTGCCCGGGTCACAATTGACAGGCTCGGCGCAGGTGCGCACCTCCGTACCAACGGATTGGCAGGCTCACTTCCAAACCATTGCGGTGCAGGGAACGGATCTGCTGGCGTGGTATCGCGCATTTCAACCGAATGTGGCGGAAGAAGTCGCTGTCAGCGATCTGATTACAGGATCCGTGAATGTCAGCGGATGGCCATTGAAGTGGGAAGACGGCGCGATTGAAGGGGCCGAAGGTTCATTGCGGATTGCAGAAAACATCGCTGCTCAGATTGAGCCGTTTCGCGGGTCGATTCGGAATGATCACTTCAGCATCGAAATGCTGCGTTTTGAGTTACCGCCAGCTAGTTCACAGAAAGAGGCCAATCCCAAGCCGGAGAAGGTCGCCGTAAAAGGGAGAGCGGGCTCGAATACAATCGACACTTCGTTGACGCAGGATTTGTCTACCCAACAAGGAAATCTGCGGCTGAATTTTCATATAACGGATCCTGCGCCGGTGTTCAAGCTGGCTGAGGCATTTGGATATCCTTTGAACAAAGGATGGGAATACCAAGGCGCGGTGAATGGATCGCTGGGCTGGACTTGGAATCGGTGTTGCAATCAGGGGCACAGGAACGGCGCGCTGGAGTTAACGAAAGGGGAACTGCACATAGCGGGACTGAATGAACCGTTGAAGGTGGAGGACGCACGACTGGAATGGAAGGATGGGTTGCGAGCGGCGGAAATCAATAAGGCCGATGCATTTGGAGCGGCGTGGTCTGGAATTGTCGCGGAAGAGGCGGCAAATGCGCTTGGCCAGGCTCCGTCGTGGCGGTTCGCACTGCACGCGGATCATGTGGACGCAACGGAATTGGATCGCTGGATCGGGCCGCGCGCGCGCCCTAACTGGTTGCAGCGTCTGCTGCCGTCATTGCTGCTGGACAGCACCGCGCATGCCAGCGAATTATTGCGACGCGTGTCTGCGCAAGGAGATTTGAGCGCAGATGTACTG
>Ga0335076_10001506_pt1 | contig 22563 bp, 23 predicted proteins | sample Lox_Sample_25_FD_206717 | JGI IMG/M metagenome (GOLD analysis project Ga0335076, IMG submission 206717) | Soil microbial communities from Loxahatchee National Wildlife Refuge, Florida, United States - Lox_Sample_2.5 | ecosystem: Environmental > Terrestrial > Soil > Wetlands | place: USA... | reverse complement strand
CCGTAGACGCTGACGGCCGATCACGGGCCGCGACCGCTACCACCCGCGCTGCCCGCTTTCCTGCTTGAACGTTCCCACTGCTTCGGAAGTGATACCGCAGTAGTACCGCCCGGCTTGTGGCGTGCCTGCCCTTGCCATTCACAGAAGCTGCGGCAGGTGCTCGGCACACTCCTTTGCGCGCCTCTTGGAATAGAAGTCGCTCGCGCAGCGATCTTACCGATCCTTGACCCCAAAGACATCCGCCGCCCGTTCATAGGGGCACGACCTTGTCCAAGGAGGAGCCATGCTGCGCAGACTGTCTGCCCTATCCGCCCTCACCATCTCGCTCGTTGCGGGCGTTCTGGTTCTGACTACCGGGCCAGCTCGCGCATTCTGCGGATTCTACGTCGCGAAGGCCGATGCCCCGCTCTTCAACAAGGCATCGCAAGTGATCCTGGTACGGGACGGCAGTCGCACCGTCATCAGCATGCTGAGCGACTACCGCGGCAGCCTCGACGAGTTCGCACTGGTCGTCCCGGTGCCGCAGGTTCTCAAGCAGGGGCAGATCCATGTCGGCGAGCGCAGCACCTTCGAGCGCCTCGACTCTTACAGCGCGCCGCGCCTGGCCGAGTACTACGACCCTGACCCATGCCAGCGCGCGCTGTACGCCCCCGCGTCGGTGGGCGGGGTAGCAAATGTGGCGGTGCGAGGTGAATCGAAGGAGGAACGCAGCCGCGCGCTTGGCGTGGCGGTGGAAGCGTCCTATACGGTGGGTGAATACGATATCGTGATTCTCTCGGCGCGCGAATCAGACGGCCTGGAGACCTGGCTGCGGGAGAACGGCTACCGCATACCCAACGGGGCCTCCAAAGCGCTCAAGCCGTACGTCCGCCAGAACATGAAGTTCTTCATCGCCAAGGTGAACATCAAGGAGCAGGCGCGCACCGGGCTTACTTATCTACGGCCGCTGCAGTTCGCGTACGAATCACAGAAATTCATGCTTCCGCTACGGCTGGGCATGGTCAACGCAGACGGACCTCAGGACCTGATCGCCTACGTGCTCACGCGCCACGGACGCGTAGAGGCGACTAACTATCGTACGTTGAAATTACCCGCGAACTTGGAGCTCCCGCTTTACATCCGGAGCGACTTCGCAGCGTTCTACCGTTCCATGTTCGAGCAGCAAGCAAAGACACAGGACCATCGCGTGGTGTTCACGGAGTATTTCTGGGACATGAGCTGGTGCGACCCTTGCGCGGCCGATCCGCTGTCGCCCGATGAGTTAAGCGCAGCCGGCGTATTCTGGCTGGACAGCGAAGATGCGGTGGACAGCACCGCACCGCGCCCGGTTCCCAGATGGAGGCGACAGTTGTCAGGTGCACCGGTGCTGGTGACTCGCCTGCACGTGCGCTACACGCCAGAGACGTTCCCCGAGGATCTCATGTTTCAGGAAACCGGTGACCGTGAGAACTTCCAGGCCCGCTACGTTCTGCGCCACCCTTGGCACGGCAAGCCCGACGCCTGTGCAGAAGCCCGACTATACTTCGACGCGCTTGAGCGGCGTCAGGAGAAGGAAGCGCAGACGCTGGTCTCGCTCACAGGGTGGAACATCAAAGACGTGCGGACCCGCATGGACCTCAAGGCGGTGGCGGAGCGGCCGTGGTGGGAGCGGCTGTGGCGCTGAAGGCTCGTGTTTCGTGGCTCGTGTTTCGTGGCTCGATAAGAACGCGACGCGAACGTGGGTGACGAACCGCGAAACACGCATCACGAGTCACGGGTTTCATGACTCTCGACCCCCGCCTCTACCAGATCGCGTTCCTGGCAACGCTTCTCACCGCCGGCGTCTGGCTACGCGATTTCAGCCTGCGGCCGGAGCAGTGGCTGCTGACGTTCGCAAGCGGACTCGCGACCCAGCTTATTTGTGTGCACGTACTCCGATTGAAGCGGGTCGGCATCTTGAGTGCAGTCATCACTTGTTTCGGGCTCACGCTGCTGCTGCGTGCGGATAATCTGTGGGTCCATCCGCTCGCCGCCGCACTCGCCATCAGTGCGAAATTCTGGCTGCGCGTGAACGGCAAGCATCTCTGCAATCCCGCCAATCTCGGCGTGATCGCCGCGGTGTTGCTGTTTCCTGGCGCATGGGTATCGCCCGGACAGTGGGGAAGCGATCTGGCGCTGGCCTGCTGGGTCATCGCGCTGGGGGCAGTAGTCACCCAGCGGACCAGACGTTGGGACATCAGCTGGATGTTCCTCGCCTGCTGGTTGGCATTGGTCCTAGCACGCGTCACTTATCTCGGGCAAAACTGGGGCGTCTTGCTGCATCAGCTGCAGAGCGGAGCACTATTGCTGTTTGCTTTCTTCATGATCTCGGATCCGATGACCATCCCCAATCGACAGCGCGCGCGGCTGCTCTACGCCGTGCTGGTGGCTGCTCTCGCTTTCTTTTGGCAGTTTGTGCTGTTCCGCCCCAACGCGTTGATCTGGGCGTTGTTTCTCGCCGCGCCCCTAGTTCCGCTGCTGGACCGGCTACTGCCCGCGCCACGCTTTCAGTGGCGAGCCGCAGCATTGGATGTAGACGCGGTGCGAAACAGGCCCGTAGCGCCTCACGAGAGTATGTGAATGGAGAGATAATCCGATCGCCTGCATCTTGAGGAGACGTGCACAGTGGAACGAGAAACGGCTTTGATCGTGGGCGCCGGGTCGGGCCTCAGCGCTGCGCTCGCACGGCTGTTCGCGCACGAAGGGATGGTGATTGCCCTGGCGGCCCGCAATCCCGACAAGCTCTCTGCGCTCACTGCAGAGACGGGCGCGATTGCATTGGCCTGCGACGCGTCCGACGCGGCACAAGTTGAACATCTGTTCTCGAGCGTGGATGACCGCCTCGGTACGCCTTCAGTGGTGGTTTACAACGCTGGCCGAAGAGTACGCGGCCCCGTAGAGACTCTCGATCCTGCTGAAGTGCAGCGGGCGTGGATGGTGGGCTGCTTCGGTGGATTTCTCGTTGCGCAGCAAGCCGTTCGCAGAATGGTGGAGGCCCGGCGCGGCACTATCCTGTTCACGGGCGCAACGGCCAGCGTGAAGGGGTTTGCGCAGTCCGCCGGGTTCGCCATGGGCAAGTTTGCGTTGCGCGGGCTCGCGCAGAGCATGGCCCGCGAGCTGGCCCCTAAGGGCATCCATGTCGCACACGTCGTGATCGATGGCGGCATCGCGTCGAGCTACGCAAAAAACCCGGAAGAGCGCGCGTCCGATCGTTTTCTCGATCCGGACGCCATCGCTCGCGAATACTTGCACCTGCATCGCCAGCACCGCAGCGCCTGGACCTGGGAGCTCGAGCTCAGGCCGTACACCGAGAATTTCTAAGGAAGGCCCGATCGGACTTTCCCCTGTGTCAGCTCCGCGCCACGTAGCCGTAGCGCAAATTGCTCGGTGTGCCTCCGCTGTTGCGGTAGGCCGTCTTGAGTTGCGCCAGCCGATCGCCAGCACCAGCATAGCTGGTCGGCTCCATGCCGTAGAGTCGGGCGGAGGTCTCGCCGAAGATGGCGCTCTTCACCGGCCCGGTCGCGGGACCCAGCGGCGCATAACCATATTTGGCCTGCATGTCCTCGGGGATCTCCAATCGCCTCAGACCTTCGATCTGCCACTGCGGCGCACCGGTCCACACCGCATCCGAACCCCATACGACGCGCTCTGCGCCCAGGCCCTTGATCAACGTGCCCATCAGGGCGGCGGCCATCTTCGGCTGTGCCACCGTAGTCATGGCGAACACCTGACCGAGATCGCCGTAGACGTTGCTGACACCGTACCTGTCGGGGATCTCGGCAAGATCGGTGACCCAGTCGATACGACCGGTCTGCTCGAACTCGGCGAGAGCTTCCTCCGGCGTACCGCCGCCGGGGAAGCGATATGCGGCGTGGTAGATCAGGAAATTCAGCATCGGCCAGTCCTTCGCCGCCTTGCCCACGTCCCGCACATCGCAATAGGCGCGCAGATGGGGATACTGCCGTTCGACTGACGGCGGGAACAATCCCTTGTGCACGCAGATGTTGCGGATGCCGGCCTTCCATGCTTTCTCATAGAACGGGTAGACCAGCCTTTCATCGTCCATCCGCCACGGATATCGGCTCAAATCTTTGTGCGTGTTGTCGCCGATGGTATAGCCCTTGAAGGAGTCCGGCTGATCCTCCGCGATGGCGCGGTCGACCTCGTCCAGCCAGCCGGGTTGTCCTGGCGTGAAGATCGCGTGACTCAACATGCGTCGCGCGCCCAACAGATCGTTCACCCTCGCGCGCGCGCCCGCAGTCATTTGGTTGGTGAGAAACCAATCGGCCGCGACGTCGGAAGGCGCGCTGCTGATCAGTGCAATCTTTGTGTCGCTGTCGTAGAACACTTCCTTGAGGTAATTGTCGAACTTGAGGTCGTCCAGCGACTGCGGCTTTCCGGAGAGCTCCGGGTTCCAGCCCGCCTTGCCCACCGCCTCGCGCATGCGGACGAAGCCCTGCAGTTGCGTGTCTTCGCGTAGAAAATGGGTATGTCCGTCGAAAATGAACTGTCCCGCAAGCTGGTTGGCGCGCTCATCCGCCAGCTCCGGGGTCGCCGCTTCGACGCGAGTCACTCCGAACAGCGGCCCATAGACGTCGTTCATCGCGACGAACGCTGCCGCCATGCCTGCCGCAGTGCGAAGGAACTGTCGCCGACTGATTCCATGCCGACAGGCAAGCTCGTCGGCCAGCGTCTTCAGCCGTCCCTCCACCTCGCGCTGCTTGGCGGTCTGGGGCGAGGGCGCGAACTCGTCGCTCGATACGATCTGCGTCGGAATGGGAGAGTCGAACGCGATTAGTTCCGCAGGCAGCAGATCGTTGCGCTCTTGCTCCGAAAGCAGTCTCATTGGTCACCTCCAGCCGCAAATATACCGTTGCCTGACACGCGGTACCACGCCCGAGTTCCCCTGCCGGAGCGTATGGTCGCTCGCTGATATGTCACCCTGCGACTACACGAGGGGAATACATCCGCTTACTACATCTCGACGTACACTTATGCACCGAGCCTGGAATCCAGGCGCGGGGGCCATGCCCGATTCGACGGCCGGCGGACATGGCATGTAGCGCGGTCGTTCCCAATTCAGAGGAAGAAAATGGATCAAAGCAAACGCAGCACCGCAAGGGCGCTGTCTGGCGCCGCCATCGCGCTCGCAGCGGCAGGGCTGTTCGTCAGCCAGACCGTCGTGCCCGCCGCCGCAGCCGATGAGGCCACCATACACTGCAGCGGCGTGAACTCGTGCAAGGGTAAGAGCGAATGCTCAACCGCCAAGAACGGCTGCAAGGGCCAGAATTCCTGCAAGGGCCAGGGCTGGCTGCCGCTGACCGACAAGATGTGCAAAGCAAAGGGCGGCGTGGTCGAGAAGAGCTGAAGCTGCCGCGCGCGGCGCTCCGGACGTTCGCGCCGCGCCTCTTCGATCCAACCGGGCAGACACCCAGCCGACGCTCGAACGCGGCCTTCCTAGCTCGACGCCGAAGGCTCGACGGGCTTGGCCGGCACCTTCACCGCGCTCGGCTTGAGCTTGTCCGGCAGCACCCGCCCCATGCGCGCACGATGGCCGGCGTAGTGCCAGAGCTTTGCGTCGGCCACTTCGATTTCCTTGTCGCGCCCGCGCGAGTTTCCGCGGATGATGAGCTTGGGCTCATCGGAGACGGCGACGGCGACCAGCCTCTCCTCCTTCTCCAGACCCATCACGATCACTCCGCGACCCTTGGACATCTGCTTGAGCTCGGCCAATGGGAACAGCAGCATGCGCCCTCCGGCGGAAACCGCCGACACGTAGCTGCGCTCTACCGGCTCGAACATGAAGGGCTCCAGCGGCGCCTCGCCCTCTTCGATGCTCATGAACTCCCGACCGGCGCGCCGGTTCGACATCATGTCGGATATCTTGCTGAGGAAGCCGTAGCCACCGCTCGACGCAACGATTACGCTCGTCTCCGGCTTGCCGGCCACGACGTACATGATGTGCGCGCCCTCCTGTACATCCACCAACGATGAGGCGGGCGCCCCGTCTCCACGTCCCGGCGGGAGCTCGCGGGCCTGCACTGTGTAAGCCCGTCCCTTGGAGTCGAGGAAGATCGCCGGATCCACGGTGCGGCACTGAATCAAAGTCAGCAGCTCATCGCCCTCTTTGAAGGAGAGGGTCGACGGATCGACTCCCCAGCCCTGGCGCGCGCGTACCCAGCCCTTGCGCGAGAAGATCACCGTCACCGGTTCGTCGATTACCGGGGTCTCGATCTCGGCCTTCTCCGCTTCCTCGATCTTGGTACGACGCTTGTCGCCGAAGGTATTGACGTCGGCTTCGATCTCGCTCACCACCAGGTCCTCGAGTACTTTGCGGCTGGCTAGGATCTTCTCCAGGCCCTTCTGCTCCTTGCGCTTCTCGTCCAGCTCCTGCTCGACTTTGATGTGCTCGAGCTTGGCCAGCATGCGCAGGCGCATCTCGAGGATGTCCTCGGCCTGGCGCTCGGAGAGCTTGAACGCTTTCATCAGGTCCGCTTTGGGCTCGTCCGCGTTGCGGATGATCTTGATCACCTTGTCCACGTTGAGGAGCACGAGCATGCGCCCCTCGAGAACATGAATGCGGTCCAGCACCTGATTCAACTTGTGCTGCGTGCGGCGCGTGACCGTCGCGATGCGGAACTTGATCCACTCGGAAACGACGTCGCGCAAATCCTTGCCGGTCGGACGCCCGTCCAGTCCCACCATGACGAGATTGATGGGTGCATTCGTTTCCAGACTGGTCTTCGCCAGCAGGAGATTGACGAACTCGGTCTCGTCGATCTTGGAGGTCTTGGGCTCGAACACCAGGCGTACCGGATGCACGCGATCGCTCTCGTCGCGGGCTTTGTCGAGCATCGAAAGCACGAGTTGCTTTTCGCGCTGCTGTTCGGGCGTCAGAGATTTCTTGCCGGCCTTGGGTTGCGGGTTGGTGATGGCATCGATTTCCTCCAACACCTTGCGTGCCGAAGTGCCTGGAGGCAGCTCGTGCACGACGATCTGCCACTGCCCGCGCGCCAAACGCTCGATGGTCCAGCGTGCACGCACGCGCACTGAGCCGCGCCCGCTCGTATATGCATCCTTGAGTTCCGCGCGCGGTGTGATGATCTGACCGCCGCCGGGGAAGTCGGGCCCCTTGATGTGCTTCATCAGGCCCGCCATGCTCAGCTCGGGATCGCGAATCATCGCGATGGCGGCGCTCGCCACTTCGTTCAAGTTGTGGCTCGGTATTTCGGTGGCCATCCCCACGGCGATGCCGGACGCGCCATTCAGCAGGACCACGGGCAGACGCGCCGGGAGCACCACCGGCTCCTGACGCGTGCCATCGTAGTTGGCGACGAAGTCGACTGTCCCCATGTCCAGCTCCGACAGCAGCACTTCCGCGAACCTGGTAAGCCGCGCTTCGGTGTAGCGATAGGCTGCCGCTTCGTCTCCGTCGCGAGAGCCGAAATTGCCCTCGCCGTCGATGAGCGGATAGCGCATGGTGAAGTCCTGCGCCAGCCGAACCAACGCGTCGTACACCGATTGATCGCCGTGCGGATGCAGCTTCCCGAGTACCTCGCCCACGACCGCCGCCGATTTGGTGCGCTTGGTCCCGGCCCGCGTACCCGTGTCCCACATCGAATACAGAATCCGGCCCTGCACCGGCTTTTGTCCGTCGCCGACACGCGGCAGCGCGCGATCCTTCACGGTCGCGATTGCGTACTGGAGATACTGCGTAGAAGCGTACTGACCGATCGGCAATGCATCGCCGAACTCGCCCGACATGGGCGCGAAATGCGGTGGGAGCGTGCCACCGGCTCCACCGCCAGGGTTGGGCTTTACCGGTATTTTCGACGCAGGCTTCTTTTCTCGCTCGACGACAGCGGTGGCGCCATCATCCGCGCCGAACAGATCGCCCGTGTTGTCGTCCTTACCTTTCTTGCCGTCCATCTACGTTCTCCGGCGGAGTAACACTAACTCGTGGCTCGTGGCTCGTGGCTCGTGGCTCGTGGCTCGTGGCTCGTGGCTCGTGGCTCGTGGCTCGTGGCTCGTGGCTCGTGGCTCGTGGGTCGTAATTGGAAACCGCTGAATTTTGCGAGTTCCGGCTTTCGAATCACGAACCAAGAATCACGAGCCACGAATTACGTGATGTCCGCTTCCACGAGATTGCCATAGGTTTCCATCCACTCGCGCCGCTGCGAGGCGTTCTCCTTGGCCATCATCATGTTGAAGATCTCCACTGAATACTCCACGCCACCCTCCAGCGATACCGGAAGCATACGGCGCGTGTCCGGGTTCAATGTGGTCTCCCACAGCTGCTCGGGATTCATCTCGCCCAGGCCCTTGAAACGGCTCACTGTCCAGCTCCCCGGCTTCACACCCTCGTCCTCCAGCTTCTCCTCGAGGACTTCCAGTTCCTGCTTGTCGAGAGCGTACAGCTTGCGCGCGGGCTTGCCCTTGCCTTGGCCAGGCACGTCGATGCGGAACAACGGCGGCTGCGCGACGAACACGTTGCCGCTCTCGATCAGCTTGGGAAAATGGCGAAAGAACAAGGTGAGCAACAATACCTGGATGTGCGCGCCGTCCACGTCGGCGTCGGCGAGGATGATGATCTTGCGGTAGCGCAGTCCCGACAGGTCCGCTGTATCGGCCGACGTGTGATGATCGACCCCGATCGCTAGAGCGATGGCTTCGATCTCCTTGTTGGCGTACAGGGTGTCGGCACTGTCCTGCCAGGTGTTCTTGGGTTTGCCCTTGAGCGGAAGCACGGCCTGGAATTCTTTGTCGCGCGCCTGCTTGGCGGACCCGCCCGCCGAATCGCCTTCGACGATGAACATCTCGTTGCGGTCGGGATCGTCGGAAGCGCAATCGGTGAGCTTGCCCGGCAGCACGGCAACGCCGGAGATCTTGCGGCGTTCCACCTTCTGTGCCGCGCGCGTACGGGCCTGAGCCTGGCGCAGAACGAGATCTGCAATGCGCTTGCCCTCGTCGACGTGCTGGTTCAGCCACAACTCGATTGGATCACGCACCATTTGGGACACCAGCTTGACGGCATCGCGCGAGATCAGCTCGTTCTTCACCTGACCTTTGAACTGAGGATCGAGCATCTTGACGCTCAGGACAAAATTGGCTCGCGACCAGACGTCCTCCGGGACGACCTTCAAGCCACGCTGACCCATCGCATGGATGTCGATGAAGTTTTTGATCGCGTTGTACACGCCCTCGCGAAGCCCCGAGACGTGAGTTCCACCCAGGCGGGTGGGGATCATGTTGACGTACGACTCGGTTACCAAGTCGCTCTCCGGCGTCCACGCGATGGCCCACATCGCGCCCTCACCTTCGGCGAAGCTGTCGGACTCGGACTGGGCCGCGATGTAGCGTTCGCCGAAGAAGCTGTCGGCCACCGGCTCGGCGCCCGCGATGGCGGCGTCGAAGTAGCCCTTGATGCCCTCGGGAAAATGCCAGGTCTGGGTGGTGATCTTTCCTTTCTTCTCGATGCCGAGCGTGAACTTCACACCCGGGAGCAGCATCGCCTTGGCCCGCAGCAGTGCCGCTAGATCCGCAGCCACGATCACCGGAGAGTCGAAGTACTGAGGGTCGGGCCAGAAGCGCACGCGAGTGCCGTTGTCCTTCGGACCGGCAGTGCCTACCTTCTTGAGCGGCTGCTTCACCTTTCCGTTGTCCCCGAACACGATGCGGTAGGCGGCGCCATCGCGCCTGACATCGACCTCGAGACGCTTCGACAGCGCATTGCTCACGCACACGCCAACGCCATGCAATCCACCCGCGATGCGATACGCGGCATCCTTATCGGTCTTGTGGAACTTGCCGCCAGAGTGCAGCGTCGTGAAAATCACCTGCACCGCAGGTACCTTCTTCTTGGGGTGGATGTCGACGGGGATGCCACGACCGTCGTCCTCCACCGACGCGGACCCATCTTCGTAAAGCACGACCGACACCTTGGTTGCAAACCCCGCCAGCCCCTCATCGGCGGCGTTGTCGATCACCTCGACCAATGCATGATTGGGGTTGACCGGGTCGGTATACATACCCGGGCGATGCAGGATCGGCGATAGATCCTCAAGAATCTCGATGTCTTCGGCGGTATACGCGCCTGCCTTCCTGGCCATCTCCACCTCGTTTCAATTGACGTGCAGTACCTCTGGACCCCGGCCCCTTGCGTGCCGGGAGGGCAAGCACCTGCGCTCTCATTTGCGAGCCGAGCCTGGCCCGCAACTCTCGAATCGCAAGCTCCCGCTCCGTTTCGACCCCGCCCCGGATCGCGTCGACCAACGCGAGCAACTCGTAGAGCCTCGGGTCGCGCTTAGCCGCATAGGGCACCGACTTGTACAGCGGCGAAAACTCGTAGCCGCGCACCTCCCCCTCGGCATCGGGCCAGACCGGGGGCAACTCCTGCGCAAGGGCCAGGATTCGACTCAGCGGCGGCGCCCCACAGGCAGTCGGCATACCTCGCGTGAGACGGCCGTGCACGGGGGTGAACACATACTTGACGCCGTGAACGAGAAGCTCCTCGAGCCTATCCGGGTCGGGGGTACCCCACCCTTCCTCCAGACGCATCAACGACGCCTCGGTCGCGCGCTTGACCCCGGCGTGCACCTCCGAGGCCGACATCCCGAGTTCGTAGGCGAGCTGGCTATAGGACCAGGGGGCCCGGTCCAGCGCGACGATCTTGAGCAGGACGCAGATATCCTGCGGCTTGAGGCTCAAAAGCTAACCCCTACGCAGACGATTGCCAGGCATTCTATTCGCGAATCGCGAATAGCGAAAGGCTGCCTGCTTTCCCTCGAGTACCGGGGTTACACTGATGGACCAGCAACGCTTGGCCTGGAGCCGAAGGATAACTGCGCTGTCGCAAGGACTGCAGGATGGCGGCACTAACCAAACAGCAGCTCGCTCATCTCGGGTGTGTTCTGGCCGAACGCCAGCAAATGCTGGTCGGAGAGGTTCGCGCGATGCTCGAGCAATCCGGCAACGAGACCTATCTCGAGCTCGCCGGGAGCGTTACGGACGCTGGGGACGAATCGGTAGCGGACGTGTTGGCTGACCTGGGGGCCGCTCAAATCCATCGCCACGTGCAGGAGCTTCGCGACGTCGAAGCAGCGCAGGTGCGACTGAGGGCCAGCGAATACGGTGTTTGCGTCGACTGTGGCGGCGAGATCCTCTATCAGCGCCTGAGCGCTTACCCGACGGCTCAACGCTGCATTCAATGCCAGCGTCAGCGCGAGAAAAGCTACGCGCATGACGGGCGACCAACGCTTTGAGCCGCGGATCGGGAACCGGTAGTTCTGCAGGTGCCGCGCCCACTGGTCGCTGAGTGAGGACGCGGCGTGCTCCCGCGCAAAACAAGAAAGGCAGGGGATCTCCTGCCTTTCAAGCAAAACGAGATCTAGTTACTGGTTGTCGGCCCGGCCCGCACCTTTTGGTGTAGGACTCGAGACCCCACCACCGCCAGCAGCAGTCGCCCCCGACGGGGTGCCACGGCCTTGGGCAGCGGGCGCGCCGGCCTGCACGCCTCCGGTGCCGGAGGATTGAGCGGTGCCCTGCCCCGACTTGTCCATCGGGTTCGCGGACTGCGAAACGCCGCTGGACTTGTGTTTCTTCTTCTTGGCGTGCTTCTGCGGTGCGGGCGGATTGCCTGTAGTGCCCTGATCAACAGCGAACGCCGAAAGCGTCACGGCCGCGAACAGCGCCGCTACCAAGGCGGGAATGAGTCTGCGCATGTCTTTCTCCTGTCGGTCTGAATTGTGTGTAGCCACAAAGGGGCGAATATTTCATGCCCGCCCTATCAACGTTCAAGATCAGCAACGGTTTACGGGTTATTTTGCCTGCACCGAGCAGTCGGGCCCTTCTCCATGAACTTTCGTGGCCGGCAACGCGACATCATCACCCTGCTCGCCTGTCGGCTTTGCCGGCACCAAGGCAATATCGCCGTAGTACGCCTCTGCCTTCTCGCCCGTAGCGTCTGTGTCCGTGATGACTCCAATGGCTGTGATTTTCCCGGGCGCCTCACCGAAGACGCGACGGTAGTCCTCGTAGACGTTGCGCGTTTCAGTCACCCAGCCGCCCCGCACATGCTCGGGCCCGCTCTCGACCAGGAGCATCCTGATGCGTGACGTCCAGGTATTTTCGATGATCGTCTCCTTGGGAGCGCCAGCTCCCCAAACGTATTCGAGCGTGGCGTATGGCAGATCAATGCCGGTCAGGGCCTTGACCTGGGCCGCCCAAAGCCGATCTCCGATCGAAAGCTTGGCAGCATCGCCGTCGAACGAGACTTCGATGCGGGCCGGAGCATCTTCGGTTTCGCGGCGTGTGTTGTCGCCTCCAGGCACCAGGTTATCCACCTTCCATCGCCAGGTAAGCCACGGATATTTGGTCGGATCGATATCGACCAGTTCGACCAGACCGGACGAACTTCCATCGGCACGTGCCTCCACTATCGTTGTTCCGCAGTCATCCACCAGCGCGTAATGCGTCTCCTTGCGAAATTTGGAAAAGACCAATGCATGCCAACCTCCGGGGTAAGGCCCGCCGGGCCGAGCGGAGGAGAATGGCGCAACCTTCGCGGAGGGAGCAGGAGGCGCGTGTGCACAACTGCTCAGCAGCGCAGCCGAGAGGATAACCAGCGGGCCAATCCGCTGGCGGCGTAGCTGCGCAAAGCGGAAAGCCGCCGGGAAGCGCGGGCGGATCACGGGTTCTGCAGGCGGAACACAATAGGGAACCGCACCGCGAAGTCGCGCGAGCGCAACTCTTCTGGGGCGTTGGGCAGCCGTATGTTCCGGGCAATTTGCAGAGCCGTCTCGTCGAGGGGCGGATAGCCGCTGCTCTCGCCGATCACGATGCTTTGGATGTAACCTGCCGCCGCGTAACGCACCTCGATCTGAGTCGTGCCTTGCCAGTCCTTCCCTATGGCGTCCTTGGGATAGTCGCGTTGATCCAAAACCTGTGAAGCGACGCGCTGGACTTCGGCCGCGAAACGCTCGACCGCAGTGGGCTGGCTGCTGTCGCGCTTCGTTTTCTCCGCCGCCGGGTTCGACGCAGCTGAAGAGGGTTGCGTGAGCGCAGCCCCTTTTCCTACGGGAGCTGTAGGCGAAGCTGGCGGTTGCTGCTTTGGTTTTGACGGCTGCGCAGGCGTTGCGGTCTGCCCAGTTTGCGCCGCTCGCGATTCGGGTTGAGAAACGACGGACGGTTGTTGTTTAGTCTCGGGTTGCGCCAGCGCGACCGTGGATGGCGGCTCGCCCCGAGCGACAGGCGTAGTCGAAGGAAGGTCTGCGGATTGGGGCAGCTGTTTGGCATCCGGTTGCACTGTCGCAGGCGAGGATGCGAGGGAATGAGTTGCGGGCGCGGCGGCCGCTCCCGGCGTCGCTGACCGCCAGTCATGCTTCGACTCCGATTCACGCACGGTTGTGTTGGTCACCTCGCCTTTGGTCGCTCCGGATGACGGCCTGGCGTCGGCCGGCGCAGTCGTCGGAGTCGAGCCGGCAACCGATGCCGCCGATGTGGATGCAATCGGCTTGGCAGCCGTTTGCGCTTGCGGTTTCACTTCCGGCTTCGCTGTCGTGGTCGCCACACTCGCCGCTTGTGACGAAGACGTAGATGGCCACGGCGCGGCTGGCATCGGCGCGGTCCGCTTCACTTCGGGCTGCGCAGCAGCGACGGCGGGGATTGCGGCTTGCGCCGAGGGCGCTGAGGGTGCGGGTGTTGTCGCCGATGGACTCTGCTGTTTCGCCGACGACGCGGCTGGCGGCGTGGTGGCTGGCGGCGCAGCCATAGACGGCGACGGTAAGGTTGGAAGTGGTGCCGGCTGATTCAGCTCCGATTTCTGAGCAGCAAGCGACGGAGTCGCGCCCGCAGAAGATGCAGGGGGTGCGGTTGCGCCAGCCGATGTAGCCTGCTGTTTGGCCGCTGGTGACCCCTCCGTATTGGAGGTGGCCGCCTGCGCCGAGGCGATGGATGGCAGCGGACTGGGTGTCAGCGGAGGCTGCTGCTTTACCTCGGGGCGTGGCGGTTTCGCCGGCACCGCAGTCTTCGACGGTATCGAAGACACGGCAGTTTCGGACGGCGTGCTCGTGCCTGATCTGGGCGACACTCCCGATGGCGTCGTCGCACGCGGTTGAACAGCGGCCTTTGCCATGGCGTCGGCGACGCGTTTGCGATAGGCCTCTCGCGCTTCGCTCTGGATCCTCGCCCGGTTTGGCTCGACTATCGCCTGTGCGGCCTCGCGTGCGCCCTCCATGTAGCGGTAATGCGCACAACGATTGTTGTAATCAGCGACGAGAGCATTGAAGTGCTCGACCTGAGTGCGCTCGTATCTGTCCACCAAGGGCCTGATCGCATCGATCCGCATGATCTGAGCAAGGCAGTAACGGATTGCGGCATCGGAAAACATCAGATTGTCGACCCCGCCGGGAGGAACCTCCTCGTCAAACGGTAGCGCTGGCTTCTGGTCCGGGGACTGCGACACCGCGGCAACGGGCGCGCTCTTGTCTTTCGAGCCTTTGGGCGCGGACGCAGCAGGAGACCGCGGTTGAGCATCGGGCGACGAGTTGGACCGATCCTGCGCACTGGCAACATTCCACGCGGAACCCACCAGCACCGACACGGCCACCACAGTGGCCCAGGACGGAATCCCTGCCTTACGATTTGGCGTTGCTTGCATCTGGAAGGCCGTCTGCGAAGCGCAATAATAGCTGGATCAGTTCTACCCGTTTCCAAGCCAGCAATGGCACTCTCTGAATGTACTGCAAATCAGAGATTTGATACCGACTCGCGTTCAGTCTGAGTCCAGGGTGCCTGTTTGCGTGTCGGGTGCAGAATTGGTGCGCGCTCGGGCGACAAAGTTTCGGCAAGACCATCGGCGCCTGCAATCTTTTCTTGAATGCGCGGGGCGCAGCACGGCCGTGCACCGCGGGTCGCAATATCAGGCGCGTATCGCTGCGATATGTCGGCCATCGCATCGGTCGGACAACTCAAAGAACAAACGGTATCAGTGCTGCCACTCGTCGAGAATACTCCTGGTAGACCGCTCCGAACTGCTCGCGCATCCAGCGCTCTTCCAACCGGAGCTTGCGCCACAACGCGATCGACGCGACCGCAACGGCGAGAACTCCCCGCCATTCACCTACCGCCAGGGCGGAACCGGCGAATGCCAATAGCAGGCCGGTGTAGATTGGATGACGAACCAGTGCATAGGGTCCGCCGGTAACGAGTTCGTGATCTCGTTTGATGGTCACGCTGGCGCTCCAATTTGGACCAATGTACCGGCGCGCCCACACGGTAAATAACATGCCCGTAGCAGTTAGGCATACGGCGATATCCAGAATCCAGGTGGCGTGGGCGACAAAGCGCTCGCCCAAGCCCGGAATCGGCATGTGGGGCACCGAGAGAAGAAATGCAGCGAGCGCCAGCGGACCGATATGCGCGAGCCGGGACGGGAGGGATTCACGCCGCACCGTTTGCTTGACGTTACGCGACGAAACCCACCAGTAGGTTGCCCAAGACAGCCATAGCGCCAGGAACAGGTAGTGGTAGAAATGGGGCATGGGCGATCTCCGGTGACCGCGCAGTCATTCTTGCTCGGGAAGCACCAACGCGGCGCTCGGGAACATACATATCTCAGGCGGAGCTTCCGCCCATCGCGCCAATAAGGTGCAACTAGAACCTATCTCATAATCGTTCACGTGTGCGATGGAGACGATTTTCGATGACCGGCTAGGCGCGAGCGAGGCCGTTTGGCCGGCCCAAACGAGGACCGAGCAACAACGCCGGGCGCGAAAAGCGTCCCATCCCTTCGGGTTGTGGCGCGCACCGGAACGCGGAGCAGGGGCGCACAAGAACGCGCTTCGATGGTACGCGGCATCCCGCTCCGGGGTCGCATCCATCGGGCAAGCCCGACGGAACCTGCTCCACCCTGCGTGGGCGCACGGGCGTGCGCTGCGTTACTCGGCTTGTCAATAGCGCGCGTATTGACTGCACCTCGCGCCTCGCGCCCATCCCGTTCTGGCCGCAACGCATCGCGCGAACGATTATGAGATAGGTTTCTAGACCTGAGTCTTGAGAAGGCAGGATTCAAGAAGCTGAATTGCTGCGCGAGCGAACAGCCACATGTTGGCCTCTCGATCAGCGCTGCCGGTCTCTAAACTAGTCGACGTCTCAACGGGACCGGAAACGGCGATGCAGGCATGACCAGGCGCGTCTCCATAGCGGTTTCCGGTCGGGCCGCTAGCTCCGGTCTCGCTCAGGCCCCAGGTGGCGCCGAGGTTGACTCGTACCCGGCGCGCGAGCAATCTCGCGAACGGCTCGCTTGCGGAGCGAATATCCGTCATGTCCTGCGCGTTCACGCCGAGCAGCGCCGCGCGACCGGCGCCGGTGTACACGATGCCACCCCCAAGGTAGTACGCGGATGCTCCAGGCACAGCGACGAGCGCCGCGTTGATAAGGCCACCGGCGGAGGATTCGGCGACAGCGACGGTATGCTTACGCTCTTTGAGCAGAAGACCCACAACACTCCCCAGGGCCGCAAGCGATTCCATGGTTCTCCTTGAATGACCTTATCCGGTCCGTCAGATGTATTCCGTCCTCGTGGAACGCTCGGCAAGTTGCATTCCTTGTCACGTCCTGAATGGTGATCTCTCGTGTTTGAACGACGAACGCGATCCGCGTGTCCGCGTCGGCATTCAAAGTTACCGGTTACGAGGCCGAAGCGTGGATGTAGATCGCAGCGATGGCGATGCCGGTCCCGCCGGTGCACCGACATTCAACCTGTGCGCTCCAGGTCAATCGGCGGCGCGAACACGACCGCCCTCCACGATCACGGTGTCGCCCACCTGGAACAAAGCGGGATAGTGTTGCTCGATGGACTGAACCAGTCCATCGAGCCCGACCACTTCGATCACCCAGATGTCGGTGTGCTTCTGCACCAGGAAACTAGGCTGGGTAACGGGCGGAGCCTGAGGATTGTACGCCCCGAATGGCGGCTGTCGGCTCAGCGAACCGTGCGCCTGGACAGGCGGGGGAGACTCGTCCAAGCCTCCATGTCTTATCGCGACCACCGTGGCGCAATTGGCTTGCGTGCAAGCTCGCGGCACGGAAGCGCCGGCGGATTCAGCCAACACTTTGCGGCCTGCAACTTCGTCGGCATGAGTCCAACTCCCCGGCAGCACCGTTACGAGTGCCGGCGCCAAGAAAAAAATAGGGAGCGGCCGCATTCTTGAGCCCACATCGACATTCTTACCCTGCGGGTAGCAAAAAGTAGCATGTCGCCTGGTTGACCGAAACAAGGTCCTTGCTATTGCCTACGGACCGCGTACGGGTTCGCCGCCAAAGGACACCCCCGGCTGTTCTGCCCGAATCCGAAAGTGAGATTGATTCCCCGGTCACGCGGCTTTTTTGTTCGCTTCTTTGTTCACGGCTTTTCGTTCAGATAGACAATACCGAGCAGTTTGCGCACCGGCCGAGGCATGGGGCGCCCGTTCTCATAACGAGAACCTCCGCTTTGCGTCACTTCGATGCGACCCCAGAACTCGGCTTGGTTGAGTCCGAGACTGTTGCGAAGCTTACGTGGGTTTACTTTCTTCATTTGCTCTCCTTCCCTCGATTCCAAAATCGTCGATATCGCGTGGATGCTATGGCCCCGGCATTCAGCCGCCAATCTCTACGAGGCTAGGCTGAGTCGCTGAGCGAGCTTTGGTGTCTGCGTGCGCTCCGGACCGATTGTCTGGCGCCGCCATCCGTATCTCGCCTTCGCTCTTGCACAAATGTCTCCAGCATATGCGGAGCAAAATGCCAATGCTATCAGTGAACCGCTCAACAGTCCGTCAGACAATGTCCTACATTCGCGCACGTCAAGCAGCAAGGACCAGGCACCTCTCGGCGTTCAGGCGCGCGAGCTACCCGCCACGAGACGAGGCCCACCACGAAACCTATCCTGGCGAGAAAGCTCCAAAACCACGCGCAGCCCTTGGCGTCGGACACCTGTGCAGGATCGGCGATAGTGCTTAGCGACGCGCGAACCCGGCGATCGCAAACCCCGAACATATGATCTCGAACAGTATCGAGAAGATTGCGGTTCGCCCGGCGGAGAGTTTCATCGCGGCAGCCAAAAACTTGACACACGTCGCCCGATCAGGGCGCGGTTTCAGGCACCGATTTGCCATTGGGCCTGAAAACTGGCCAATGAAACAGCATACACAATCGGTGTGCCGCAGTCTCGTCACGCGTCTTTCCTCACTGATTGTCGCGCACTCTTTTCGTATCCCGCCTAGAATCTGCTCAAGACCATCGGTTACCGGGCTCTTCAGGATAAAGAAATGTCGCAACCAACCAACGTCAATGCTTTGCTATTCGATCTCGGCGGCGTTCTCATCGACTGGGATCCCCGTTATCTTTACCGCCCTCTGTTCCAGGGTGACGACGCTGCTATGGAGCGCTTCCTGGCGGAAGTCTGTCCGCCCGAATGGAACCGTCAGATGGACGCCGGCAGGCCCTTCGATGACGCAATCGCCGAGCGGCAGCATCTGTATCCTCAGCATGCACATCTGATCGGGTTGTGGAAGATTGGCTGGAGCCAGATGCTGGGCGAGCAAATTCATGAGACCGTGGCGGTGGTCGATGCCTTGCGCAAACGCGGACGCCGCCTTTATGCATTGACGAACTGGTCAGCCGAAACCTTTCCCGTGGCGCGGGATCGCTTCGACTTTCTCCAGTGGTTCGAGGACATCGTCGTATCTGGCGAGGTTAACCTGGCGAAGCCTGATCCGCGCATCTTCGAGCTCACCCTCGAGCGCTGCGGGCTGACCCCGGAATCAACCCTGTTCGTCGACGACATGCGACCAAATGTCGAAGTCGCCCGCGGACTCGGTCTGCACGCGCTCCACTTTGAAAACCCGCGGAAGCTCCGGACCGATCTGGAACAGCTAAGCCTGTTGTAGACCCGCGTCGATACGACGGGAACCTACACGTCGGAATTGCAACCAAGGAATCTGTGAGATAGTACCCAAGAACATGGCAGTGGAGGTTTTCATGCATCGGAAGCGCCGAGATTTTCTGACCCTTGTCTCTGTGATGGCAGCAGCGGGCCTGCTGCCGGCCGGACTAGCGCGCGCGGAAGCCTGGAACAAGGCTGCCTTCGGGGCAAAGAACATGGATGATCTGCTCAAGGTCCTTGGCGCCGGCGCTCCGCAACTCAGTACCGACGTTGTGCTGGTCGCGCCTGAGATCGCCGAGAACGGAGCCGTGGTTCCGATCGAGATCGAGAGCAAGCTCGTCGACACACAATCCATCGCCATCCTCATCGAAAAAAACCCCAACATCCTGACCGCTATCTTCGAGATTCCGAGCGGCACGCTGCCGTGGCTGCAGACGCGCGTGAAGATGGCGGAGACCTGCAATGTCTACGTGCTGGTCAAAGCCAGCGGCAAGTTTTTCTACGCCGCGAAGGAAATCAAGGTAACGCTGGGCGGTTGCGGCGGGTAGAGACGAGCATCGGCGCATCGTGTCGAAGTAGAGAGGATAGCGAGGAAGAGATATGGGAAGCCCGATGAGGATACGAACCAAGCTCCAGGGTGACGTCGCGCAGGTCCGCGTCCTGATGAGCCATCCGATGGAGACCGGGTTACGCAAGGATGCCGATGGCAAACTGGTTCCCGCACACTTCATCGAGCTGGCGACCTTCACCTATAAAGGTCGCACTGTGCTGTCTACTCAATGGGGGCCGGCGGTATCGCGCAACCCCTATCTATCGTTCAAGTTCAGCGGCGCCGCCAAAGGCGAAAAGATACTTATCTCCTGGGTTGACAATGAAGGCGACTCACGAACCGATGAAGCGATCATCGAATGACTACGTTGCCTTCATTGCGGCGGAGGCTAACATGACCGTGGGCATGTTAAGCGCGCTCGCGCGCGGCCGGAACCACAATGAAGGCGACTCACGAACCGATGAAGCGATCATCGAATGACTACGTCGCTTTCATTGCGGTGGAGGCTAACATGACCCTGGGCATGTTAAGCGCGCCGCGCGCGGCCGGAACCACAATGAAGGCGACTCGCGAACCGATGAAGCGATCATCGAATGACTACGTTGCCTTCATTGCGGCGGAGGCTAACATGACCCTGGGCGTGTTAAGCGCGCTGCGCGCGCGGCCGGAACCACAATGAAGGCGACTCGCGAACCGATGAAGCGACCATCGAATGAAGTGTGACCGCCACGCCAGACAGCGGGGGGGACTGGTCCTCATTTCGGCCGCACTAGTCGGCGTCGGAGTTGTAACAGGGGCGATAAGTCAGGACGATCATGCCCTGGAGGAAGTCCACAAATACCGTCGGATGCTGGAGGAAGGAAATCCGGCCGAGCTGGCGCAAGCGCGCGGCGAGCAGCTGTGGGCCGCGACGCGCGGCCCGAAGCAAGCGACATTGGAGCGCTGCGACCTTGGACTGGGTCCGGGCAAATTGGAGGGAGCCTACGCGGAACTCCCGCGCTACTTCAGCGACACCCGGAAGGTGCAGGATGTGGAATCGCGACTCGTAACTTGCATGGTGACGCTGCAGGGGCTTGGCTACGAAGAGGCGACCAAAGGGTGGTACGAACCTGACTCGGACCTTGAAGCGCTGGTGACCTACGTGGGTTCGAAGTCGAAAGGCAGAAGCATCAATGTGCCCGGCGCACGTCCGGAAGAGATCGAGATGGCCACCGTAGGCGAAGCCATCTTCTTCCGCCGTTCCGGGCCTCTGGATTTCTCCTGCGCGACCTGCCACTCGCGGGAGCATCGGCGTCTTCGCCTGCAAGAAGCACCCGATTTTGCGGCTGGCCCCTCGGCGCGGAGTTCTATGACGCAGTGGCCAGCTTACCGCGTATCGCAGGGAGCTGTGTGGACTATGGAGCGGCGGCTGATGGACTGCATGCGCCAAATGCGGTGGCCCGAGCCGAGTTACCAGTCGGATGTCCTCATCGCGCTGCAGATGTTCCTGCAGAAGCAGGCGAACGGAGGCGTGATGGAAGCGCCCGGAATCAGGCCGTGAAACTCTGATCATGAATGCACGGGCAAGCGCCGCTCTTCTTCTCGCTGCGTGCACGCTGCATGCGATCGCAGTCGAGAGCGGCGAGGCAGCAACCGAGCGAGCGGACCAAGTCATGCGCGAATCGTTCGGCAGCACGACGCCGGAGCAGTGGCGTGTTGGCCTGGCGCAGGACGAGGTCCAGCGTCTCTGCAGTCTCTACCGGGACAAGGTGCCACCGACCATCGGCGAGAAGATTGCGGCGATGTCGCAAGCCTCCATGCGCTATCCAGACAGCGGCAAGTTGTTGGGAGACTGGCGTGAAGGCCAGAAGCTGGCGTCGACCGTGACAGGCGGCCACGTCAGCACAATCCAGCCCGAGCCGGCCGATCGCACGCGCGGTGGAAACTGCTACGCGTGCCATGCTCTGGATCCCGCCGAGGTCGCGGCGGGCGATCTCGGCCCGAGCCTCACCCATTACGGCCGGGTGCACGGCACCTCCCCTGCGACCATCAAGTTCGTCTACGACAAGATCTACAACGCCCAAGGCAGCTACCCTTGCTCGCTTATGCCACGTTTCGGTCGCAACGGCTGGCTCACGCCGGAGCAGGTTGCCGATTCGGTCGCGTTCCTGCTCGACCCCAAATCTCCAGTCAACAAGTGACAGCGGTGCCGTGTTCATGGTACGTGGTTCGCGATACGTGATTCGCGGTTCGTGATTCGCGGTTTGTCGTTCGTGACCCCCGATGCATCTCCGGACATAGGAAACGGTTTGACAATGACCACGTTCGCTCCCGATGTTCTACCAGTCCAGGAGAACCATTTGCAGGGCTCATTGCAAACCACGAATCACGAGTCACGAATCACGGGTTTTTAGATGACGCGACGTGAGTTCTTGCAACTGCTGGCCGCGGCGGCTGCCGCAGGGATGCAAATCGACCAGCGACGCGCGCTCGCTGGCAGTGCTTCGCCGTCCTTCTACGATCTCCCTCCGTTCGGCAATGTCGGGCTGTTGCATTTGACCGATTGCCACGCTCAACTGCAACCTCTGCATTTCCGCGAACCCAGCGTCAACCTAGGGGTAGGCCCAGCGTCGGGGAAACCCCCGCACTTGGTGGGAGAAGCGTTGCTGCGGCGCTTTGGCATCGCACGCGGGAGCGCCGAAGCGCACGCCTTCACGTTCCTCGATTTCTCTGCGGCCGCCAACATCTACGGCGCGGTCGGTGGCTTCGCACACCTTGCGACGCTGATCAACAAGCTGCGCGCCGAGCGCCCCGGCTCATTGCTCCTCGATGGCGGCGACAGCTGGCAGGGCTCGGCTACCGCTCTCTGGACGAATGGCCAGGACATGGTGGACGCTGCTCTTCAACTCGGAGTCGACATCATGACTGCGCATTGGGAGTTCACTTATGGGGCCCAACGCCTGACCAATGTTGTGAACGGCGACTTCAAAGGGCGAATCGGCTTCGTTGCACAGAACGTGCGCACCGCCGATTTCGGCGATCCGGTCTTTCCTCCCTACGTCATGCGCGAAGTCAACGGTGTACCGATCGCTGT
>Ga0335076_10001505_pt1 | contig 22565 bp, 16 predicted proteins | sample Lox_Sample_25_FD_206717 | JGI IMG/M metagenome (GOLD analysis project Ga0335076, IMG submission 206717) | Soil microbial communities from Loxahatchee National Wildlife Refuge, Florida, United States - Lox_Sample_2.5 | ecosystem: Environmental > Terrestrial > Soil > Wetlands | place: USA... | reverse complement strand
CTCCTCGAGCGTGGCGTGCTCCACCCGGCGGGTGGCCCACGGCGAGCCGGAGGCCGCGAAGAACCAGCGCAGCGCGTCCGCGCCGTGGGCGTCCATGAGCGGGATCGGCTCCAGGATGTTGCCGAGGTGCTTGCTCATCTTCCGGCCGCGTTCGTCGACCACCAGGCCGAGGCAGACCACGTTCTCGTACGAGGACCTGCCGAACACCAGCGTGCTCACTGCCATGAGCGAGTAGAACCAGCCGCGGGTCTGGTCGATCCCCTCGCAGATGAACTGGGCCGGGAACGTCCGCTGGAACGCCGCCTCGTGGCGCAGCGGCGCCCCGAGCCGGGCGAACGGCATCGACCCCGAGTCGTACCAGGCGTCGATCACCTCGGGTACCCGGTGCGCCTGGCTGCCGCACTGGCGGCAGGTGATCATCACCTCGTCCACGTACGGCCGGTGCGGGTCGAGCCCGGACAGGTCGCGGCCGCCCAGCTCGGACAGCTCGGCCAGCGACCCCACGCAGGTCACGTGCTGCTGCGGGCACTCCCACAGCGGCAGCGGGGTGCCCCAGTACCTGGTCCGGGACAGCGCCCAGTCCACGTTGTTGCGCAGCCACTCGCCGTACCGGCCGTGCTTGATCGTCTCCGGGTGCCAGTTGGTCTTCTCGTTCTCCGCCAGCATCTGGTCCTTGACCGCGGTGGTGCGGATGAACCAGGACGGCTGGGCGTAGTAGATCAGCGGCGTGTGGCAGCGCCAGCAGTGCGGGTAGCTGTGCTCGTACAGCTGGGACCGGAACAGCAGCCCCCGGTCCTCGAGGTCACTCAGCAGCGTGGGGTCAGCGTCCTTGTAGTACATCCCGCCCACCAGCGGCACCGTGTCCTCGAAGCGGCCGTCGCCGCGGATCGGGTTGACGACCGGCAGGCCGTGCGCCCGCGCGATCTCCAGGTCCTCCGGGCCGAAAGCGGGGGCCAGGTGTACCAGTCCGGTTCCGTCCTGGGTGGTCACGAACAACCCGGTCACCACCGGCCGCGCGCCGGGGATGTGCACCAGCCGGAACGGGGGCCGGTAGGTGGCCCCGGCCAGGTCGGCGCCCAGGAACCGGGCGACCACCTGCCAGCCCTCGCCCAGCACCCGCCCGGCCAGGGATTCGGCCACGACCACGCGGTCGCTGTCGGCCGGGTTACGGGCCACCACATAGGTTTCGCCGGGGTGGACGGCGACCGCGGTGTTGGACACGAGCGTCCACGGCGTGGTCGTCCAGACCAGCAGGTCAGCGCCGGTCAGCTGCGGATCAGCCCGGTCCGGGATGGTGAGCAGCGGGAACCGGACCGTGACCGAGGGGTCGGATACCGTCCGGTAGACGTCCGGCTGGCCCATCTCGTGATCGGACAGCGGGGTCTCGCACCGCGGGCAGTAGGGGCTGATCCGGTAGTCCCGGGTGAGCAGGCCCTTCTCGAAGATGACCTTCAGCGACGACCAGACCGACTCGATGTAGTCCGGGTCCATGGTGCGGTAAGCGTGCTGCAGGTCGACCCAGTAGCCCATCCGCTCGGTGAGCTCCGCGAACGCGTCCACGTGGCGCAGCACCGACTCGCGGCATCTCGCGTTGAACTCCGCGATGCCGTAGGCCTCGATCTCCTTCTTTCCCGACACGCCGAGTTCCTGCTCCACGGCGACCTCCACCGCCAGGCCGTGGCAGTCCCAGCCACCCTGGCGCGGCACGTGGAAGCCCTGCATGGTCTTGAACCGGGGGTAGAGATCCTTGAGCACCCGCGCCTCCACGTGGTGCACGCCCGGCTTGCCGTTCGCCGTGGGCGGGCCCTCGTAGAACGTCCACGGCCGCCCGGCCGAGGTCTGCACCAGGGACCGGTCGAAGACCCGCCGGTCCCGCCAGCGGGCCAGCACCTCGTGCTCGATCGCCGGGAGGTCGACGACCGCGGGCAGTTCGGGGAAGGCCAGCCTCGCGGCGGGCGCCGGCGCGGCCGATGGCTTCGAGGCGGGCTGGTCGTCTGGGCGCGGCATGGCGGGCGGCCTCTCGCGGGTTGTCCCGCCGGCCAGGCCCGGGCTGGGCCGGCCAGCGTGGCTTCGCCGGAGGGACGAGGCTCGCCGGCGGCGGCCCCGCGGTACCACCCTCCTTGGCCGCGGTCGGCGGCCTGCCGGCCCCGGTTCCGCGACCCTCTCGGTTTCACTCTGCGGCCGGCTCTACTAAGCCCCGGCCGGCTTCGCCCGCGGGCCCGGGTCGGGATACCGCGGGTCACGGCCGGGGACTGTTCTTCCGGCGGCTCCGGGGTGATCTGGTCCGCTGCGCGTATCCCCGGGCTCGCACCATCCCCGGTCGCTCCTGGTCGCCGCAGCGGCAGCTGTCCCCATCGGCGCCGTGCAGAACGCCAGGATAGCTGATGTTCGCCGGCCCGCCTTGGCCCGCGGTCCCCGGGGGCAGGCCTCGCCGGCGTTCCCGCCTGCCCTCGCGCCGCGCGCGGGCCTGCCCGCTGCCGCCCGCCGGGAGCCGTGTTTGCGGTAGCCCCCGGTCACCACTTATCCTCTCGTGACTGGTCACTATGAAGATCGTTACTAAATTGAACCAAGGGAGGCCGGCGTTGACCGCTGCAGCGCGCTCAGGCGCTGCCGCGCTTCCGGTGCGGCCGGGGGAGCGGCGCTGGACCGAAGCCGAGCTCGCCAAGGTGCGGGACGAGCTTTCCGCGGAGGCCGCGGAGCTGCGCGCTGATATCGAGCGGTCCGAGTCGGACATCGCCTCCCGGCTCGGTGACGCGGTCGGCGACGCCGGGGATGACCAGGCGGACGTGGGGGCGAAGACCTACGAGCGGGAGCATGAGCTTGCCCTCACCCACAACGCCCGCGAGCTCCTGGCGCAGACCGAGCGGGCCCTGGCCAGGATCGACGAGGGCACGTACGGCACCTGCGAATCGTGCGGAGAGCCGATCGGCAAGGCGCGGCTGCAGGCCTTCCCCCGCGCGGTGTTGTGCGTGGCCTGCAAGCAGCGCGAGGAGCGCCGCTGACCGGCCCCGCGCCCGGCGGGCCTGACCGCCCAGACCGACCCGGCGCGCCGCGCCGGGTGGCCGTGCTGCTCGGCGTGGCCCTGGCCGTGCTCGCCCTGGACATCGTCTCCAAGGCGATCGTGGTGGCCACGCTGTCGGACCGGCCGCCGCTGCATCTCATCGGCAACCTGCTCATCCTCACCGAGTCGCGCAATCCCGGGGCGGCGTTCAGCATCGGCGGGCCGTCGGAGACCATCATCTTCACCGCGATCGCCGTCGGGGTCATCGTCTTCATCGTCCGCTCGGCGCGCCGGATCCACAGCCTGGCCTGGGCGGTGGCTCTCGGCCTGCTGCTCGGCGGCGCCATGGGCAACCTCACCGACCGGGTCTTCCGCTCCCCGGGACCGTTCCGCGGCTGGGTCGTGGACTGGATCGAGGTGCCGCACTGGCCGGTGTTCAACCTGGCCGACTCGGCGATCGTCTGCGGCGGCGTGCTCATGGTCCTGCTCGCCGCGCGCGGGCACCGGCTGGATGGCGCGCCCCGCCCCGCCCCGCCGGCGCCCGGCGGCCCGGCGGCCCAGCCCGACCGGTCCTGGCCGGAGCGCCCCTCGGGCGGCGGCGGCCGATGACGGCGCCCGGCCAGCGCCGGGTCCCCGTTCCCGACGGGCTGGACGGCGAGCGCCTGGACTCCGCGCTAGCCCGGCTGTTCGGCCTGTCCCGGACCCGGGCCGCCGAGCTGATCAGCGACGGCTCGGTGCTGGTGGGCGGGCGGCCGGCGGCCAAGTCGGACCGGGTGCCCGCCGGCGAGTGGCTGGACGTGACGCTGCCGCCCCCGCCGGTCACGGCGCAGCCGCCGCCCGAGCCGGTGCCCGGCCTGACGGTGGTGTACGAGGACGCCGACATCGTGGTCGTGGACAAGCCGCCGGGGGTCGCCGCGCACCCGACGCCCGGCTGGACCGGCCCCACCGTGCTGCAGGGCCTGCTGGCCGCCGGTCACTCCATCGCCACGAGCGGCGCGGCGGAGCGCCAGGGGATCGTGCACCGGCTGGACGCCAACACCTCGGGCCTGATGGTGCTGGCCAAGAGCGAGCGGGCGTACAGCGCGCTGAAGCGCGCGTTCCGGGACCGCGAGGTGGACAAGATCTATCACGCGCTGGTGCAGGGCCATCCGGACCCGTTGCGCGGCACGGTGGACGCGCCGATCGGCCGGCACCCGTCGGGCGACGGCAGGTTCGCGGTCGTGGCCGGCGGCCGGCCCTCGGTCACGCATTACGACACCCTGGAGGCGTTCCGGGCCGCGAGCCTCGCGGAGATCATCCTGGAGACCGGGCGCACCCACCAGATCCGGGTGCACATGGCCGCGATCAGGCACCCCTGCGTCGGTGACCGGCTCTACGGCGCCGATCCGGTGCTCGCCGCGCACCTGGGCCTGACGAGGCAGTGGCTGCACGCGGTGCGGCTGGGGTTCGCTCATCCCGCCGACGGCCGCAGGGTCGAGTTCGCCAGCGAGTACCCGGCGGATCTCGCGCACGCGCTTGAGGTGCTCCGCGCGGAGTCGTGACGGTGCCAGACTGGTCCCATGGCTGATCTTGACGCGGACCGGGTGATCGGCTTGCTGCTCAGCCAGGACCGGCTGCGCGTGTTCGTCCGCGGCGGCCGCATCGCCACGATCCCGGCCCGGCTGGCCCGGCGCCGGCTGCTGCTCGACATCGTGGCGCAGGGGTTCGAGCCCGGCGTCCGGTATCCGGAGCGCGCGGTGAACTCCTTCCTGGGCGAGCTCTGCGACGACCACGCCGCGATGCGCAGGTACCTGGTGGACGAGGGATTCCTGTCCCGCGACCACGGTGAGTACTGGCGCAGCGCGGGCACGGTCGACACCCGCGCTCCCGCGGACCCGCGGGCCTGATCCCCGCCGGGCCGCAGGTCAGCCGGCTCCCGCCCGGGTTTCCCGGCCGGCCTGGCGCAGCTGGCCCAAAGTCCAGCCCCGGCCCGCCGGGTCAAGCGGGCGGGTGGCGGCGGTGAACAGTTCCGCGGCCCGCCGGTAGGACATGCGGGCCCGGCCGGTGACCGGGCAGGTGTCCGCGGGCGCGGTCCCGGCCGGGGCCCGCCGGTCGGTCAGGAACACCGGGCCGTAGGTGCGGCCCGCCAGCAGCCAGCCGAGCAACTGGCTGGTGCGGTCGCGCCAGCGGATCCAGTCCGCGGCCCCGGTCGGCGGCCCGGCGAGGGCGCGGCCGCCGCGCAGGTCGAGCCGGCTCGCGTCCAGGGCCAGGACGTCGCCCGAGTGCGCGGCCGAGTCGTAGATGACCCGCCAGAAGGCATGCTCGCGCAGGGCCGCGGTGGCCTGGAACAGGTCGGCCACCTGTCCGCGGGTGAGCGGGGCCACGGGCGCCGCCGGCCCCGGCCGGTGCCGCAGCCCAGCCGTGGGGTCCCGGCTGATCCAGCGCTGCTCCTGCCACCAGCCCACCGCGCTGCGCAGGGCGGACAGCTCCCGGTTGACGGTACGCACGTCGGAGACGAGCTCGCGGTCGGCGAGCGCGGCCGCGAGCCGGGTCCCGGCATCCGGCCGGTCGAGCCAGGCCAGCGGCACGACCGGCGGGGCCGCGCCCCGGCGCTCCGCGCCCTGCGGCGCGGGCCGGCCGACCAGTGCCCACGCCCAGCTGGTCAGGGAGATGCGGTAGACCCGGCGCGAGGCCGCGCCGAGCGATGCCTCGGCCAGGTAGCGGTCCACCGCCACCGCGTACTCCACCGGCGCCGTGGCGCCGGCCCCGGCGGCTCGCGACGCGACCGCGGCCTGCAGGTGACCGGCCACCGTGATCTCCGTTCTGCGCCTGGTGCGGCAAATCACCGCGCGTTTGCCCCCTGTCTAAATCATAACGCGGCCGCCGGGCGCATTTACTGCGGCAAGCGGATGCCTAGCGGCAATTAAATACCCGCCCAATATGCCATTGTCGATAGGCCAATGAGCTGGCCGGCTCAGGCGAGCGCGTTGTGGTTCCTGGGTCGCTCTCGCAGTAAATCCCCTGTTCAGGACCATGCGGACGCCAATAACCGCGTTCATTCTTGGGTCTATCCGGCCTGCCCGATCCGGCCCAGGCCGCGAGCGGCCTGGGCCAGCGCCGGGTTTTAGCCGAGCGCGCGGCGGAACCGGTCGCCGAGGCCGGCCAAGCGCGGCTCCGGCTCGTTGGCGAACACGAGCCGCAGGTAGCCGGCGCCGCTGGGTCCCCACCCATCCATGGGGGTGGCGGCCACCTTGCCGTGATCGAAGAGCCGCCGGGACAACGCGGCCGGGGTGAGCCCGAGCGGCCTGGTGTCGATGAGCAGGGACCATCCGCCGTGCGGCCGGACCACCGGGTAGCCGGAAAGCTGGTCCAGGATGACCTGGCAGCGGCGCTGCCAGGCCTGCGTGGCCGCGGCCACATCGGCGTCGGCGTCCGGGTCGGCCAGCGCCGCGGCCACCGCGGCCTGGGCGATGCCCACCTGGCACACCACGTTGGTCAGGCCGACCAGCCGGATGTCGGCGAGCACCGCGGCCGGGGCCACCACCCAGCCGACCCGCCAGCCGATGAGCCGCAGTTCCTTCGACGCGGAGCCGACCGTGATCGTGCGCTCGGCCAGGCCGGGGTACGCCGCCGGATGGCTCGGCGGCCGCCCGTCGAACCGGATCCGCTCCATGGCCGCGTCGTAGATCAGCCAGGCGGGGTGGCGGCCGAGCGCCGCGGCGAGCGCGGACCAGTGCCGGTCGTCCAGCACCAGGCCGGTGGGCATGGACGGGCCCATCATCAGCACGGCGGCCGTGCCCGGGCCGACCGCCGCGGCCAGCCGCTCCGGGTCGACGGCCCAGCCCCCGCCGACCTCCCCGCCCCCCTTCGCCGGCGTGGCCGGGACGAAGCGGGGGACGCCGCCGGCCAGCCGGACCCGGTTGACCAGCCCCGCGTAGACCGGGTCGGTGAGCACCACCTCCTGGCCGGGCTCGACCGTGGCCAGCAGCGCGTTGAGTATGCCGTTGAGGCCGCCCGCCACGCCGACGCACTCGGTGCCCGGGTCATATGTGCGCCCGGCCAGCCGGCCGACGTGGGCCGCGGCGGCCTCGCGCAGCGAGGCGTGCCCGCCGAACGGCAGGTAGCTGTTGGCCGCGTCGTCGTCGACGGCCGCGCGGGTCACCTCCAGGGCCACCCGCGGCGGCCGCAGGTCGGTGTCCAGGTTCTCCAGGCGCAGGATGTCCGGGTCGGCGGCCGCGTCGGCCGCGTCGCCGACGACGTCCACGCCGATGCCCGGGATATCTCGTAGCCGCGACACGGTCATGACGGCCGGACCACCCCTTCCCGCAACTACCCGTTATGGCGTTATACCGCGGGGGCAGCGGGCAGGCCACCGGGGCCCCGGAGTGTCGGGCCGGCGGTGTCGGCGGGGTCCGATAGGCTCGATGAGCCGGACCGGCGCGCGCGCCACGGCGGCCTCACCGGGCAGTTCCCGGGCGGCACGGCGGTCACTTCCCCCGGCCCTTCGCAATGCCCGGCATGGGCGTCGTGACGCATGCCCGAAGGAGGCGATGTTGGTGGCGGCAGCCTCGGCGGGCACCGGAGGGAACCGGTCCTTCGTGCACCTGCACGTGCACACCGAGTACTCGATGCTGGACGGCGCCGCGCGGCTGAACGACTTGTTCGCCGAGTGCGAGCGCACCGGCATGTCGGCCATCGCCATCACCGACCACGGCAACGTCTACGGCGCCTATGACTTCTGGACCAAGGCGCGGGCGGCCGGCATCAAGCCGATCATCGGCATCGAGGCGTACGTCGCGCCCGAGCACCGCGGGCACAAGCAGCCGGTCCGCTGGGGCACCCCCGCGCAGCGGGACGACGACGTGTCCGGCGCGGGCGCCTACACGCACATGACGCTGCTCGCGGAGACCACCGAGGGCATGAACAACCTGTTCCGGCTCGCCTCGCTGTCCTCGCTCGAGGGGTACTTCCGCAAGCCCCGGATGGACCGCGAACTTCTCGGCCGGTACGCGAAGGGGATCATCGCCACCACCGGCTGCCCCGGCGGCGAGGTGCAGACCCGGCTGCGGCTGGGGCAGGAACGCCAGGCCATGGAGGCGGCCGCCGACTACCGGGACATCTTCGGGCCGGATAACTTCTTCGTCGAGCTCATGGACCACGGCCTGGCGGTCGAGCGGCGCGCCCGGGACGGGCTGCGGCGGATCGCCAAGGAGCTCTCGCTGCCGTACCTGGCCACCAACGACCTGCATTACTCGCGCGAGGCCGACGCCACGGCGCACGAGGCCCTGCTGTGCGTGCAGACCGGCACGAACCTGGCCGACCCGGGGCGGTTCAAGTTCGAGGGCACCGGCTACTACGTGAAGACGCCGCAGCAGATGCGGGCGCTGAGCGCGGACGAGGAGTGGGTGTCGGGATGCGACGCCACCCTGCTGGTCGCCGAGCGGGCGGACGTCGAGTTCACCAAGTCGAACCTGATGCCGGTGTTCCCGCTGCCCGAGGGCGAGACCGAGTCGAGCTGGTTCCGACAGGAGGTCTGGCGGGGGATGGACCGCCGCTACCCCGACGGGTACGACGAGCCGCGCCGCGTCCAGGCCGAGTACGAGATCGGCGTCATCGAGACCATGGGGTTCTGCTCGTACTTCCTGGTCGTCGCCGACTTCATCATGTGGGCCAAGCGCAACGGGATCCGGGTCGGCCCGTGCCGCGGCTCGGCGGGCGGTTCGATCGTGTCCTACGCGCTCGGCATCACCGACCTGGACCCGATCGCGCACGGCCTGGTCTTCGAGCGGTTCCTCAATCCCGAGCGCGTGTCCATGCCCGACGTTGACATCGACTTCGACGAGCGCCGGCGCGGCGACGTCATCCGCTACGTCACGGAGAAGTACGGCGACGACCGGGTCGCGCAGATCATCACGTACGGCACGATCAAGGCCAAGGCCGCGATCAAGGACGCGGCCCGGGTGCTCGGCTTCCCCTACGCGCTCGGGGACCGGATCACGAAGGCGTTCCCGCCGCCGATCCTGGGCAAGGAAATGCCGCTGTCCGGGGTGTTCGAGCCCGACCACCCCCGTTACGGCGAGGCGGGCGAGATCCGCGCGCTGTATGACGCCGAGGCCGAGGTCAAGCAGGTCCTTGACACCGCGCGCGGGCTCGAGGGGCTGATCCGCCAGGCCGGCGTGCACGCGGCCGGGGTGATCATGAGCAGCGAGCCGCTGCTCGACCACATCCCGGTGTGGAAGCGCGAGGCCGACGGCGCGGTGATCACGCAGTTCGATTACCCCTCGTGCGAGGACATCGGCCTGCTGAAGATGGACTTCCTGGGGTTGCGCAACCTCACCGTGATCGACGACGCTATCCGCGGCATCAAGGAGAACCGCGGCATCGACATCGACCTGGATACCCTCGGCCTGGACGACAAGCCCACCTACGAGCTGCTGGCCCGCGGCGACACGCTGGGCGTGTTCCAGCTCGACGGCAGCCCGATGCGGGCGCTGCTGCGCTCGATGCGAACGGACAAGTTCGGCGACATCTCGGCGGTGATCGCGCTGTACCGGCCGGGCCCGATGGCCAGCGCCCCGGTCTACGCCGACCGCAAGACGGGCCGGGCGCCGGTCACGCCCATCCATCCCGAGCTCGCCGAGCCGCTGGCGGACATCCTGGGCGAGAGCTACGGCCTGCTGGTGTACCAGGAGGACGTGATGTTGGCGGCGCAGCAGCTGGCCGGGTACTCGCCCGGCAAGGCCGACCTGCTGCGGCGGGCCATGGGCAAGAAGAAAAAGGAGATCCTGGACAAGGAGTACGAGCCGTTCGCGGCCGGCATGAAGGCCAACGGCTACTCCGACGGCGCCATCAAGACCATCTGGGACATCATGGTGCCGTTCTCCGGCTACGCGTTCAACAAGGCGCACGCGGCCGGCTACGGGCTGATCTCCTACTGGACGGCCTACCTCAAGGCGAACTTCCCGGCCGAGTACATGGCGGGTCTGCTCACCTCGGTGGCGGGCGACAAGGACAAGTCCGCGCTGTACCTGAACGAGTGCCGCCGGATGGGGATTAAGGTGCTGCCGCCGGACGTGAACGCGTCGGCGGCGATGTTCACCGCGGTCGGCGACGACATCAGGTTCGGCATGGCGGCGGTGCGCAACGTGGGCACCGCAGTCGTCGAGTCGGTCGCCGCCGCGCGCAAGTCCAAGGGCGCTTTCACCAGCTTCGCCGACTTCCTGCGCAAGGTGCCGGTGAACGTGTGCAACAAGCGCGTGATCGAGTCGCTGATCAAGGCAGGCGCGTTCGACTCGTTCGGGCACCCGCGCAAGGGCCTGATGCTCATCCACGAGCAGGCGATCGACACCGTGATCGACGTGAAGCGCAACGAGGCGATCGGCCAGGACTCCCTGTTCGGCGAGGACCCGGAGGTCGCGGCGGCGTTCGACGTGCCGGTGCCGGACGGTGAGTGGGAGAAGCCGACGCTGCTCGGCTTCGAGCGCGAGATGCTCGGGCTGTACGTGTCCGATCACCCGCTGCTCGGGCTGGAGCACGTGCTGTCCGCGGCGACCGACTGCTCGGTGGCCCAGCTGCTCGGGTCCGCCGACCAGGAAGCCGGGCGCGCCGGGCCCGGCGAGCGCAGCGAGCGCGGCGACGCGCCGGTGGTCACCGTCGGCGGGATCTTGTCCGGGGTGCAGCGCAAGGTGACCAAGCAGGGCAGCCCGTGGGCGGCGGCCACCCTGGAGGACCTCGAGGGCGCGGTCGAGGTGATGTTCTTCCCCGCCACCTACCAGGCCTGCATGTCGCTGGTCATCGACGACGCGATCGTGGTCGTGAAGGGACGGCTGGACCGGCGCGAGGACGTGCCGAAGCTGGTCGCGATGGAGGTGAGCGCCCCCGAGCTGCCCGCGGACGGCCAGGGCCCTTTCGTGGTCTCGATCCAGGCGGCCCGGTGCGTGCCGCCGGTGGTGGACCGGCTCCGGGAGGTACTGCGCACGCACCCGGGGCCCACGGAGGTGCACCTGCGGATGCTGACCGGCTCCCGGACCACGGTGGTGCGGCTGGATGACCGGCTGCGGGTCCGGCCGTCACCGTCGCTGCTGGCCGACCTGAAGCAGCTGCTCGGCCCCGCCTGCGTCGGCTGACCTGGCTCCGTCCCGGCGCCGCCGCGGCGCCGGGACGGCTCCTGGGCGGGCCGCCATCCGCGCCGGTAGAATCCGGTCAGGTGAGCCGGGAAGCCTGGTCGGCGTCGGTCTGATCGCGCGGGAAGGCCTGCCATGTTGTCCGTCCGCTTCCGCCCGGGGATGCTCCGGTGATCCGGCGGCTGTGGCGTGGCTCGGAATGGCGCCGCGACGTGCTGCGCACCAACCTGTGGCTGGTCCCCGCGGTCGAGGTGCTCGTGGCGGCGCTGCTGTTCGCCGGCACCTACGCGCTGGACCGGGCGGCCTACGACGGCGTGTTCCAGGTGCCCGGATGGGCGATCAGCGGGTCCGCCGACGCCGCGCGGCAGATCCTGACCGCGATCGCCGCGGCCATCATCACGGTCGTCGGCGTGGTGTTCTCGATCGTGATCGTCGCGTTGACCCTGACGTCCACCCAGTTCGGCCCGCGCATGCTGCGCAACTTCATCCGCGACCGCGGCACGCAGGTCACGCTCGGGACGTTCGTGGCCACGTTCGTGTACTCGGTGCTGGCGCTCGGGTCGATCGGCCAGGGCGCGCACGGGGACTTCGTCCCGCACATCAGCATCACGGTCACGCTGGTGCTGATGGTCGTCGACCTGGCGGTGCTCATCTACTTCCTGCACCACATCGCGGTCCAGATCCAGCTGCCGCAGGTCATCGCCGGGATCGCCCGGGACCTGGCCGGGGCGATCGAGCTGCAGGCCGGCGACCCGACCGTGGGCGCCGACGCCCGGTACGCCGCGCTGCTGATCGCGGAGATGGCCGGGCCCGGCGGGGACGTCGCCGCGCCGCGCAGCGGCTACCTGCAGTACATCGAGCACCGGACCCTGGTCCGGATCGCCGCGGAGAAGGACGCGGTGGTCCACCTGCGCTACCGCCCGGGTCACTTCCTGGTCCAGGGCCACCCGTACGCCACCGTGTGGCCGGCCAGCGCCGCGGACCAGGTGGCCCGCGAGCTGGCCCGGGCCCACGTCACCGGGCCGTACCGGACGCTGGCCCAGGACGTGTCGTTCGGCCTCGACCAGCTGGTGGAGATTGGCATCCGGGCGCTGTCTCCGGCGGTCAACGACACCTTCACGGCGCTGACCTGCATCGACTGGATCGGGGACAGCCTGTGCAAGGTCACCGGGCGGTGGCAGCCGACCCGCGTCTACCGGGACGCCGCGGGCTCGGTGCGGCTGATCGCGACGCAGACCACCTATCAGCGCATGGTCCGGCGGGCGTTCGAGAAGGTGCGCCAGGCCGGCCGCGGCATGCCCGCGGTGATGATCCGGCAGCTGGACGCGCTCGCGAAGATCATGGAACGGGCGGTGGCGCCGGACGACCGCCGGGTGCTGCTCGACCAGGCCACGATGATCGAGCGGCTGAGCGAGGCGACGGTCGACGAGGAATCCGACCGGGCCGACGTCCGCCGCGCCTACCAGCGGGTGCTCGACGTGCACGCCGGGCTGGCCGCGGCCCCGGACGCGCCGGCGGCCCAGGCCACCTAACCGTCCGGCGCCAGGCCGCCGTCAGGCGTCGCGGCGCCGTAGCAGGTAGCCGGCGATGGCCAGCAGCACGGCGGTCCACAGGCAGAACACCCCGAAGCCCTGCCACGCGGACAGCACGTCGCCTCCCGCCGGCGGATGCTGCTGGCCGATCAGCTCGCCGGCTTGCACCGGCAGGTAGCCGTTGATGTGCGCGCCCCAGCTGCCCGGCAGCAACCCGGACAGGATCGGCAGCACGAATACCACGCCGATCGCGGTGGTGATGGCCCCGGCGGTGTGCCGGATGATCGCGCCGATCGCCAGCGAGAACAGGCCGAGCACGGTGAGGTACAGCCCCGACCCGACCAGCGCGCGGGTGACGTTGTGGTCGCTCACCGCCACCGGAACGTGGCTGTGCAGGATCGCCGAGCCGACGAAGAACGACCCGAACACCACGATCTCCGCCACCACGATCAGCAGCGCGGCGAACACCGCCGACTTGGCGGCCAGCATCTTCAGCCGGCGCGGCACGGCGAGCAGCGAGGCCCGGATGACCCCGGTCGAGTACTCGGTGCTGATCACCAGCACGCCCAGCACGCACAGCGTGAGCTGGCCCAGCCCCAGGCCCGAGCCCAGGATGAAGCCGACGGGATCGATGGCCACCCGCGCATCCCGCGGCGCCGCCTGCGGCCCGTTCCAGTTGGCCACGGTCAGCCACGTGAACAGCGCGGTGAGGCCGACGCTGATCACGACGAACAGCAGCAGCGTCCAGACCGTGGAGCGCACCGACCGGATCTTGGTCCACTCCGAGGCCAGCAGTCCGCCCCACCGCTGGTGGTACTCGGCCGCCGGGGCGGGGACCTGCGCCGGCGCCGTGGGCGTTGCGGCCGTCATTGCGCGCCTCCCTGGGTCGCGTTCACCGGATCCTGCTGGCCGGGCTGGCCGGCCTGGACGACCTGGCCGGGCTGCTCGCGCCGGCCGAACTCCACGCTGCCCGACGTCAGTTCCATGAATGCCTCCTCCAGCGAGGCCAGCGGGGTCAGTTCGTGCAGCACGACCGACGCGGACGCCGCGATCTCGCCGATCCGCGCGGCCGGCAGGCCGGTGACCGTGAGCAGATCGGCACCGTTGCCCGGCGCCGGCGCGCCCAGCGGGGCCGCTCCGCCCCCGTTCTCGCCTGGCGTCGCGGCGCCGCCCGCCGCGGTGATCAGCTCGGTCAGCCGGGCCGCGTCCGGCGTGCGCACCCGGACCGACTTGTCGGTGCTGCGGGCGATCACGTCTTCGGTGCTCGATTCGACGATCAGCTTGCCCCGGCCGATCACGATCAGGTGGTCCGCGGTGACCGCCATCTCGTTCATCAGGTGGCTGGACACCAGGATCGTCCGGCCCTCGGCGGCCAGCTGCTTCATCAGGTTCCTGATCCACAGCACGCCCTCGGGGTCGAGCCCGTTCACCGGCTCGTCCAGCAGCAGCACCTGCGGGTTGCCGAGCAGCGCCGCGGCGATGCCGAGCCGCTGGCTCATGCCGAGGGAGAAGCTGCCCGCCCGCTTGTCGGCCACCTCCTGCAGCCCCACCAGCCCGAGTACCTCGTCGACCCGGGAGGGCGGCAGTCCCTGGGTCTGGGCCAGGAACAGCAGGTGGTTGCGGGCGGTCCGGCCGCCGTGCACCGACTTCGCCTCGAGCAGCGCGCCGACCGTGCGCAGCGGGCTGGGCAGGTCACGGTAGAGCTTGCCGTCGATCGTCGCGGTCCCGGTGTTCGGGTAGTCAAGGCCGAGGATGAGCCGCATCGTGGTGGACTTGCCCGCGCCGTTGGGCCCCAGGAACCCGGTCACCCGGCCCGGCTCGACCGTGAAGCTCAGGTGGTCGACGGCCACCTTGTCGCCGTAACGCTTGGTCAGATCGCGTACTTCGATCATGCCGTCGCTTCCTCGTTCCCCTCGTCACGAGCCTCGGTTTCCGGCCGTCTGCAGTCCCCCTGCCCAAAGTTAGCAAGGTTCCCGGAGGACCCGGACGCTCACCCAACGTGTCGGATCGCGGCCCCGTTCCCGTACTCCGATTTTTCTCATATCCGGACAAGATCACAAACGAATTGCCGGGGAGCGCGCCGCGCACGCCGGACCTGGCGGCCCGGCCGGGCCGCCCGTCCCGTACCCTGCTGCGCAGAAATGGCCGAGCACCGTCAGCCCCCGCTCCCGGCCGCCCCGGACCGCCCGGTCGGCCGCGGGCCGTCCGGCGATCGCCGCGGCCCGCGCGTGATCCGCGCCCTGGCCGTTCTCGCGGCGGTGATCGCGGGCACGGCGCTGCTCGGCGTGGCGGCCGGGTTCTTGTGGTCGGCGGTCGCGCCGCGTGCGCTGGTCGTCGTGCTCGGCCCCGGCACGCCGTACACGGTCAACCCGGAGACCAGCGCCTACATCGCGGCCGACGGCTGGTTCACGCTGCTGGCCGTGGTCGGCGGCGTCATTTCCGGGCTGCTGGGGTACACGCTGGCGGTCCGGCGGCACGGCGCGATCGCGATGGCCGGGGTGCTGGTCGGCGGGGCGGTCGCGGCGCTGCTCGCGAAGTGGATCGGCCAGCAGTCGGGCGCGGCCGCCTACAGCCACAGCCTCGCGGCCGGCCGTCCGGGCGCGCTGCTGCACGAGCCGCTCATGCTCGGCGGCCTGGGCACGCTCGCGTTCTGGCCGCTCGCCGCCGGCCTGGTCGTCGGCGGCATCGAGGCGGTCATCCTGCTGCGCGAACGCCGGCTCGCGACCTCGCCGCCGCAGGCCGTGCCGCCTTCTTTCCCTAACGGGCCTGCGGCCGCCCCCGGCGCGGCCGGCGCACCCGGCCCGGCCGGCGCCACGGAGCCGTCCGCCGGGCCCGAGGCCCGTCCCGGGTAGCCCGGCCGGCCTGGGCGGCCACCGGCCCCGGCCCGGGCCGGCCCGGTGGCGTGTCAGGAGCGACTCAGGAGGCCGCCGCCATGGCGGCGCCGACGATCCCCGCGTCGTTGTGCATCGCCGCGGGCACCACCGGGGCGCGCAGGCCGGTCAGCAGCGGCAGGAACTTGCCCGACTTCCGGCTGACGCCGCCGCCGATGATGACCAGCTGCGGCGACAGCAGCATCTGCATGTGCTCCAGGTACTCATCGACCCGCCCGGCCCACTTGCCCCAGCTGAGCTCCTGCTCCTCCCGGACCAGCTCGGAGGCGCGCTTCTCCGCCTCCCGGCCGCGGATCTCGATGTGGCCGAACTCGGTGTTCGGCACCAGGACGCCGTCGTAGAACAGCGCGCTGCCGATCCCGGTGCCCAGGGTCAGCATCAGCACCGTCCCCTTCTGGCCCGCGCCCGCGCCGAACTTTATCTCGGCCAGCCCGGCCGCGTCGGCGTCGTTGATCATGGTAACCGTCAGCCCGGTGGCCTTGGCGAGCAGCTCGCGCGCGTCCAGGTCGATCCAGGACTTGTCCACGTTGGCGGCGGTCCTGATCACCCCGTCGGTCACCACGCCGGGAAACGTGATGCCCGCCGGCCCGGTCCAAGCGAAGCCCACCACCAACTCGCGGACCACGCCGGCCACGGCGGCCGGCACCGCCGGGCGCGGCGTATCGATCTTGACCCGCTCGGCGACCAGCGTCCCGGTGCTCAGGTCAACCGGCGCCGCCTTGATCCCCGTGCCGCCGATGTCAATGCCCAGTACGTGAGCCACGACCCCTCCGTTGTGTCCGCGGTCCGCCGCCGGGCGCGCGTTGCGCCGTACGCGCGCGAGCACAGCGTAGGCCCTTGAGGTGCTTCGCGCCATGCCGGCTGGGACCCCGGCGGGAACGCGGGCGCGCTCGCGCGGCGGGCTGTTCACCGCGATGTCATCGCGGCACGATGGACTGGGCTGACTAGCCGGAGCGGGGAGGGTGCCAGGCCGTGGAACGGGTCGTGGTGGTGGGCGGCGGGGCACTCGGCACGATGCACGCGCGGGCGGCCCGGCGTCGCGGGCTTGACGTGCTGCACCTCGAGCGAGAGCCGGGGTCGCGCGGCGCGAGCGTCCGCAACTTCGGGCTGATCTGGGTCAGCGGCCGCGACGGAGGGCCCGAGCTGAGCCTGGCCTTGCGGGCCCGGGCCGGCTGGGAGGAACTGGCCGCCGAGGTGCCGGGGATCGGCTTCCGGCCGAACGGGTCGCTGACGCTGGCCGCCGACCAGGCCGAGCTGCAGCTGCTGAAGGAGGCGGCCGCGCGGCCCGACGCCGCGGTCCGCGGCTACGAGCTCCTCGACTCGGCGGCGGCCCGCGAGGTCAACCCGACGCTGCGCGGCGAGTTCGCCGGGGCGCTGCGCTGCCGCCGGGACGCCGCGGTCGAGCCGCGCCTGGCCCTGCCCGCCATCCGCGAGTACCTGCTGGCCCGCGCGGGCCCGGCCGGCGGCTACCGCTGGCGGCCCGGCCGCGAGGCGGTCGAGGTCGCGCCGTATGCGGTGCGCGACCACACCGGGGAGTGGCACCGGGGGGACCTGGTTGTGCTCTGCACCGGCGCGGCGCACACCGGCGTGGCAGGCCCGCACCTGGCCGGCTACCAGCGGCCGCCGGTGCGCCGGGTCCGGCTGCAGATGATGCAGACGCAAGCCTTCGCCGGCCGGCTCACCACTTCGGTGGCGGACGGTGACTCGCTGCGCTACTACCCGGCCTTCGACCTGCCCGGGCGCGATCGGCTGCCGCCGCAGGCCCCGGCCGCCGCGGCGGCGCGGGCCCAGTTGCTGCTGGTGCAGCGGCTGGACGGCGGCCTGACCATCGGCGACACCCATGAGTACGACGAGCCGTTCGCGTTCGACGTGCACGAGGACGCCTATGACCACCTGCGGGGCCGGGCCGAGAGGCTGCTCGGCTCGCCGCTGCCCCGGACCGAGCGGCGCTGGGCCGGCGTCTACAGCCAGGTCACCGGCCCCGAGCTCTACCACAGATCACAGGTCGCGCCGGGCGTCATCCTGGTCACCGGGCCGGGCGGCCGGGGCATGACCTGCGCACCTGCTATCGCCGAGGAGACGTTCCCGTGACACCGACGCAAGGCCCCACCCAGCTCACCGTCGCCTGCTTGGACATGGCGGGCACCACGGTCGCGGACGACGGCAGCGTGATCGCCGCGTTCTCCGCCGCGGTCGAGCAGTTCGGGCTGCCCCCGGGCACGCCGGGGTACGCCGACGCCCTGGCCTACGTGCAGCAGACCATGGGCCAGTCCAAGATCGAGGTGTTCCGGCACATCCTCGGCGCCGAGGAGGCCGCGCGGCAGGCGAACGGCGCCTTCGAGGAGCACTACGCGGCGTCGGTGCGGGCCGGCGCCGTGGCCGCGCTGCCGGGCGCGGAGCGGACCTTCGCCGCGCTGCGGGCCGCCGGGATCAAGATCTGCCTGGCCACCGGGTTCTCCCCGGCGACCAGGGATGCCCTGCTCGACGCGCTGGGCTGGCGGCCGCTCGTCGACCTCGTGCTCTCGCCCGCGGACGTCGGCCGTGGCCGGCCGTGGCCCGACCTGCCGCTCACCGCGCTGCTGCGGCTGGGCGGGGGAGCAGTCAGCGAGCTGGCCGTCGCCGGGGACACGGCCAGCGACGTCGAGTCCGGGCTGCGGGCCGGAGCCGGGCTGGTGGCCGGCGTGCTGACCGGAGCGGCCAGCCGGGAGGAGCTCGAGCAGGCCAAGGCGCCGGTGATCCTGGACGCGATCGCCGACCTGCTGCCGCTGGCCGGCCTCGGGTAGTTCCATGATCACGGAGAGTTGTGCACTATAGGGGCTTGTGCCAAATCCGAAAATGGCGGGGCGTCCAGCTGAGGCTGAGCGGGCTGGCCTGAGGAGTAACAGTAGCGGCGGAGGTGTCGCCAGCGTCGCCGATGATGGCGGCAACGGCGCGGGGGTGGTGTCAGTGATGGTGACGTGGATGGTGACCTGGTGCAGGTTCTTGTTGTAGAGGGTGGCCTGGGGGTCGTCGGGGGTGGGCGAGGGCTTCGATCCCGCGGGCATGGGCGCGGCGTCCCTGTGGTCCGCTGGTCAGCAGGCTAGTCTAGGGCGGACCATCGGGTTTTAACGTTCGCCTGGACGACGTCCTAGGGATGTACAGCGTGACAATGGCTGGCTACTCGACTTGCGCTGATGTCTTTGTGGCTTGCTGCGAAGCTATGCAGCGCGCTACCTTGATCCAGCGTGTCAGCAGCTCCGATAAGGAGTTTCATTTCCAGAACTGGGTTGGTTCGCGGCTGGACGATTCTGGCCACCAGCATGACTCTGCTGGTCGTAACAGTTACCCAGACTTTACCCTTGTGTATCACCCGGAAGGCTATGAGGTCAAAGGCCTAGCATGGCCCGGACGTGAGGCTAGCTATGACAGCAACAGCCGAGTCCCTTCTGGTCTGCATAACGGGCGGACGATCTACTATGTCTTCGGACGCTATCCAAGGGGCAACACTGATCCTGTGTACCCGGTAGTCGATCTCGTATTGTGTCACGGAGATTTTCTCAATGCTGACCACTCCTATGTCCATGAGAATAAGAGCTTCCGGGGTTTCGGGTCTTATGGTGACCTGCTGGTGCGTGATAGAAAGATGTACGTTGCGCCGACTCCGTTCGCGCTGACCAACGGCACAACTGGGCAGGCGACGCTCATCGCGCCGGCCGAACTGTCGGATGAGCTGACCAGTGACAGCAGGCTGGAGCATGTTGGTGAACTTGTGCGAGCGGAAACAGACCAGGTAGTGATCGGCTATACCTTTGACCTACGCGCCAACATTCTGACACCGAGTTTGGCACCGAATCCGTCAGCCGGTGCGCAGCATAGTTTCATTGCATACCGCTGCAAAGGTGTGGGCAGTGGGGCAGTGAGCATGAGAGATTTGGTCTCGGTTGCCGAGCAAATCGGAGAGTCCCTCTGGCTTGGTGATGATGAATGACGCTCTTTGAAGTTGAGCCACTGCCGTTCCCTGAACGGGACGTTCAATCATTCACTCACGTGCCGTCTGTAACTGCGCTAGAGAAAGGGTTCCCAGCCGCAGTACTGAGTCGGATTGGTGAGCAAGAGTCTTGGCGCAAGGAAGTTCATCGGCCTGCTACCAGTACGCATAAGTGGTGGGCCAAGCGGCTGGGAGCCATATTTCGAGGTATTCTGGCGGCAGCGGTTACAGGGGATGAGGAATCTGCTCTAGCTGCATACGGTTCAGCGGCAAGGCTAGACGGCTTGACCGTTTTCGATCCGTTCGCTGGATCCGGTACCACAGTCGTTGAAGCTCTGAAGATGGGTGCGAGCGTCATAGGCTGCGATATCAATCCGGTGGCGACTCTTGTCCAACGGCAGGCTGTCCAGGAGTGGGACACAGCGGAGCTGATGCGCGCCTTCAAGCTAGTAGAGGAATGCTGCCGTTCAGAGATCGACCGGATACACTGTGCAGAGAGCGGCGAGACTGTCCTGTACTACTTCTGGGTAGCAGTCGCCGCGTGCCCTGTCTGCTATGCGGATACGCGCTTGTTCTCGACTCACGTATTCGCGCAGAACGCTTATCCGAAGCGTGTTCCGTCGGCTCAGATAGTTTGCCCAGCCTGCCTCGATGTGATTCCAGGACGCTATGACTTCACTGAGCTAACCTGCCGGAACGGGCATCGGATCACACGATACGGGTCAGTTCTCCGAAATTCGATGACGTGCACCAACGGCCACACTTCCAAAGTGATTGATGCCCTGGCTGGCCAGGTGCCACGTTATGAGATGTATGCCAAGCTTGTCCTCGGCCGTAACGGCGGGAAGCGGTACGAGCCCATTAGCGACTTCGATCGGTCCCTCTACGCTCAGTGCACGAAGCTGCTTCATTTGAAAGAGGCGGAACTGACCTTGCCCCACGGCGAGCTTAAGGACGGCGAGAATACCCGGCAGGCGATTCGCTGGGGATTCGCCAGGTGGCAGCAGTTCTTCAATGACCGTCAGCTTTACTCTCTCGGACTGATGGCAAGCGCAATCCGCGACTTGAGCGCAGGTGCGGCTGAACGCGAAGCTCTCGTAGCGCTCTTTTCGGGAATGCTTGAATTCAACAACATGTTCTGCTCATTCAAAGGTGAGGGCACAGGGGCTGTCCGGCACATGTTCAGCCACCACATTCTCAAGCCAGAGCGGACCCCTCTAGAAGCCCATCCCTGGGGGACGCCGGCATCCTCTGGCTCGTTCTCGACGCTGTTTCAAAGTCGGCTCCTACGTGCTCAAGAGTACAAGCTCGCGCCGACGGACCAGGTCCTCGTCGGCGATGCCGTGGTGCGCGCTCGCGGGCTGTCGATGGCTACCGAAGCGACAACGGTTGACGCCTGGCCGGTTAACGGTCTGAAGCAGGGCTCGGTGTACCTGCGTACGTGTGACTCCGCGCAGACTGACTTGCCCGACGATTCTGTGGATCTTGTGGTGACCGACCCGCCGTATATGGATAACGTGCATTACTCTGAGTTGGCCGACTTTTTCCATGTTTGGCTGCGAGAGCTTATACCATATGTACATTATCCGCGGGACGAAGTTACAACCCGCAGCGCACGAGAAGTTCAGAGTGCGTCACCGGCAGAGTTCGAGGCGGCCATTACGGATGTTTGGCGGGAGTGTGCCCGGGTGCTTAAGCCAGAGGGCGTGCTCGCATTCACCTTCCATCAGGCACGGCTGTCCGGCTGGGTAGCCCTAGTGCGGGCGATAGCCGAGGCAGGTTTGGTAATTACGTCTGTTCAGCCGGTCAAGGGTGAGATGACAACCAGCGTTACCAAGGGAGGTGCGGAGCCGTCTAACCTGGATGCGGTTATCGTATGTCGGAAACGAGTAGGCGGCGAGCCCGGCTCGCTGACCGATCCTGGTGAGGCGGCAGAGTCGGGAGAAGGACGGCTCATGGCTTTGGAAGACGCCAGCGTCGATGTCGGTCCTGGCGATATTCGCTCAGTAATCCGTGGGCATGTACTTGCGACATACACTGAAAACCCACAAGATACAAACATCGATTTGCTCGCCGCCCTAGCCGATCAGATGGCAACGGAACGAGTAATGCGGCTTGCGGCTAGCCGGGAAAATGAGTGATCAAGTGATCGTAGGCGAAGGTGTCCTGCCGGATGCCGTCTTTGAGCAGTGACCGCTACAGAGAATAAGTAGGCTGAGCTAGGTCACGAGCCCGAGTCGGTGCTCCGCCGAGGCGGCCGGGTGGGTGACCTTCCTTTGGGCATGGTCGGGCGCGGGGCGTCTGTACTCCGTTACGACGGCTGATCCCGCCCTTGTCTTCGAGCCAGGGCAGACCCGATCGCATGGGCCGCCGCTAAGGTGAGCGATGATGTCCTTGATCGTTCCCGCCCTGTAGCCTTGGTCAGCTCTAGGTAGTCGCGGAAAACGTTGAAGGCCCACCCGCGCATGGAATCCGCAAATTCGGTCGCCTCTCTGTCTAGCACGTCCGTTGTCAGCGTGCCGTGGACGAGAGCGCTGCGTAGCTATGTGCCGAAAGCTTTCCGCGAAACGTGGGAACGGCGCCTTAGGGTGCGCCTTGGGGGTGGTGCAGGATGTCCTGCAGCGCGGACAATACGTCCCGGACGGCGCCGTCGGTGGTGATCTCCGGGTCGCCGAGCGCGAGCGGGATGCCTACCCCGTCGACCAGCGCAATCGTAAGCACGGCGATCTGCTCGGGGTCCAGCCTGGGCGCGAACCGCCCGGTCTCGCTGGCCCGCCGGACCACGCTGGCGACCAGCCGGCGCCAGACGTCGTAGTCGCGCACCGCGTCCGCGCGCATCTCGGCATCCCTGATCCCGAAGTGCCAGGACTCGATCCACAGCCGGCCGGTTCCGGTCGCGGGATCCTCATACCCCGCTACCGCCCTGGCCACGATGTGGGCCAGCTGCTGCCACGGGTCGTCCAGCGCCTCGATCTCGGCCTCGAGGGCCGCGATCTCGGTGCCGGAAGCGTGCCGGAACGCGGCGACCAGCAGGTCCTCCCGGGAGCCGAAGTAGTACTGCAGCGTGCTGAC
>Ga0335076_10001503_pt1 | contig 22574 bp, 22 predicted proteins | sample Lox_Sample_25_FD_206717 | JGI IMG/M metagenome (GOLD analysis project Ga0335076, IMG submission 206717) | Soil microbial communities from Loxahatchee National Wildlife Refuge, Florida, United States - Lox_Sample_2.5 | ecosystem: Environmental > Terrestrial > Soil > Wetlands | place: USA... | reverse complement strand
GCGATGATGGCCGCGGATGCGACGATCGCGCTGAAGGAGCCGATCCTGCTGGCGATCAAGCAGGTTACCGGCCGCGATTACCTGCGGATCGAGATGTTCAACGATCATCCGCTCACCACCCACGCGTTGGTGGTGCGGGTGCTGACTCAGGCGCGCGAGAACATCATCAACGGCGTCGCCGAGCGGGCGCTCGTCCCGGCATCGGCGGCCTCGGGCACCTGGCTCGGAGGCTCGTTGAAGACGCGGCTGCGCCGCCTCTTCGCTTAGCCGCGGCAGCGTCCCCGGCGACAGCGCCCGCCCCGCGGGCGCTGCGCCTTGCCTCTGTGCCGTCGCAGGCACGAACGCGTAACGCCATCGCAGCTATTGCGCGGCCACAACAGGCCGCGCTTTGCTTTGCGCGCAGAGCGGCCGCGCATCGCGCCCTGATCCTGCCCGGCGCCACCCTTACACGGCTTTAACCAACGCGATTGATCTCGATCAAAGACCGCCGCCGCTGCGGCGCCCCATCATGCTGTCCATCGTTCGGCCCACGCCGGGACCCGTCTCACCCATGCCATTGCCAGGAGGCCAATCGTGAAGGCACTCGTTTATCAAGCGCCGGGGCGGAAGGCGCTCGAAGAGCGCCCGATCCCGGAGATCGCAGCGCCGACCGACGCTATCGTGAAGATCGTCAAGACGACGATCTGCGGCACTGATCTCCACATCTTGAAGGGTGATGTCGCGACCTGCGTAGCGCCTCGCATCCTCGGGCATGAGGGCGTTGGCATCGTCGCCAAAGCCGGCCCGGGGGTGACGACCTTTCGGCCGGGCGACCGCGTGCTGATCTCTTGCATCTCGGCGTGCGGCCGATGCGCTTATTGCCGCCGCGGGATGTACTCCCATTGCATGACGGGCGGGTGGATTCTCGGCAACACGATCGACGGCACCCAGGCCGAATACGTGCGCATTCCGCATGCGGATACGAGCCTCTACCCGATTCCAGCCGGCGCCGACGAAGACGCCCTGGTCATGCTGAGCGACATCCTGCCGACGGGCTTCGAATGCGGCGTCCTCAACGGCAAGGTCGAGCCGGGCAGCACCATCGCCATCGTCGGCGCCGGTCCGATCGGACTCGCGGCACTGCTCACGGCACAATTCTATTCGCCGGCCGAGATCATCGTGATCGATCCCGACGAGAACCGCCTGGAGGTGGCGAAGCGCTTCGGCGCAACGGCGACCGTCGCGGCGGCGGGCGACAAGGCCGCCCAGTCCGTCGTGGCGATGACCGGCGGACGGGGCGTCGATACCGCCATCGAGGCGGTGGGCGTGCCGGCCTCGTTCATCACCTGCGAAGACATCGTTGCGCCGGGCGGGACAATTGCGAATGTCGGCGTGCACGGCGCCAAGGTCGACCTCCATCTGGAGCGCCTCTGGGCCCAGAACATCACCATCACGACACGCCTCGTCGATACCGTCACCACGCCGATGCTGATGAAGACGGTGCAGTCGCGCAGACTCGATCCGACCAAGCTGATCACGCATCGCTTCGCGCTCGACCGCATCCTCGACGCCTACGAGACCTTCGCGCACGCCGCGAGCACCCGCGCCCTCAAAGTGGTCATCGAGGCTTAACCGCCGCGCGATACTGAATGGGCGAACGGGACGATGGTCCCGACCTCGCCGGGAGCCAAGGATGGAACCGCGCAAGCACGAGAAATACGACGCGCTCATCTACCGCTGCCACGCGCTCGCGCCGGTGCGCACGGTGGTGGCGCATCCCTGTGACGAGACCTCGCTGTCGGGCGCGCTCGAGGCGGCCACAGCGAAGATCATCAAGCCGATCCTGGTCGGGCCGGAGCCGCGGATCCGGGCCTTGGCGGACCAGCTGCGGCTCGACATCTCGGCGGTGAAGCTCGTCGACGTTCCGCACAGCCATGCGGCGGCCGAGAAGGCGGTCGAGATCGTCCGCGCGGGCGAGGCCGATGCCTTGATGAAGGGCAGCCTCCACACCGACGAGCTGATGGCAGCCGTGGTCCAGAAGGATACCGGCATCCGCACCGCCAGGCGGATCAGCCATGTCTTCATCATGGATGTACCCACCTATCCGAAACCGCTCTTCATCACCGACGCCGCGGTCAACATCTTCCCGACGCTCGAGGACAAGGTCGACATCGTCCAGAACGCGATCGAACTCGCCCAGGCGCTGGGCGTGAGCCTGCCCAAGGTCGCCATCCTGTCGGCGGTCGAGACGATAACCTCCAAGATTCCGTCGACCATCGACGCTGCGGCGCTGTGCAAGATGGCCGAGCGCGGGCAGATCACCGGCGGCGTGCTCGACGGGCCGCTCGCGCTCGACAACGCGATCAGCCGCGAGGCGGCGGCGATCAAGCATATCAGCTCCGCCGTCGCCGGCGATGCCGACATCCTGCTCGTGCCCGATCTGGAAGCCGGTAACATGCTGGCGAAGGAGCTCTCTTTCCTCGCCGATGCCGATGCCGCCGGCATCGTCCTCGGCGCCCGCGTGCCGATCATTCTGACCAGCCGCGCCGACAATGTGCGGACGCGCATGGCGAGCTGCGCCGTGGCGGCGCTCTATGCCCATGCCCGGCGCGTCGCCACGTCCGAGATCGGCAAACTCGCAAAGGTGTGATTTCATGCGCAAGCCGATCCTCGTCATGAACGCCGGGTCCTCGAGCATCAAGTTCTCGGTATTCGAGACCAACGTCGACCGGAGCGCCTCGGCCGGTGCCCATGGCCAAGTCGAAGGCATCGGCACCGCGCCGCGCCTCGAGGTGTTCGACGCGCAAGGGCGGAGCAGCGGCGAAGCGGCGCTGAGCGAGGACGGCCATGCCGCCGCGACGGCTGCGATCCAGCGCTGGTTCGCCGATCATGGCGTCGGCAAGGAGGGCTTCGACGGGGTTGGGCACCGCGTCGTCCATGGCGGCACCACCTATTCGCAGCCGGTGCTCATCGACGATCACGTCATCACCGTGCTGGAAGCGCTGGTACCGCTGGCGCCGCTGCACCAGCCGCATCATCTTGCCGTCATCCACGCGATCGCGGCACAGGCGCCTCACTTGCCGCAGGTCGCCTGCTTCGACACCGCCTTTCACCGCACCCAGCCGTCACTCGCGCAGGAATTCGCTTTGCCGCGGGAGATCACCGCCAAGGGCGTGCGGCGCTACGGCTTCCATGGTCTCTCCTATGAATACATCGCCTCAATGCTGCCGCGCATCGCGCCCGAGATCGCCGCGGGCAAAGTCGTCGTCGCCCATCTCGGCAACGGCGCCAGCCTGTGTGCGCTCGACAACGGCCGCAGCATCGCCACCACGATGGGTTTCACCGCGGTCGACGGTCTGATGATGGGAACGCGGACGGGCTCCCTCGATCCCGGCGTCATCCTTTATCTGCTCGAGCAGGAGGGCATGAGCGTCAAGGCGGTCGAGCGCCTGATCTATGAGCGCTCCGGCCTGCTCGGCGTCTCCGGCCTTTCCAACGACATGCGGACGCTGCTCGCCAGCGACCTGCCGGCGGCCAAGGAAGCAGTCGATCTCTTCGTCTACCGCATCGGGCGCGAGCTCGGCTCGCTCGCCGGCGCGCTGGGCGGGCTCGACGCGCTTGTCTTCACCGCCGGAATCGGCGAGCATGCGACCGAGATACGGGCGCGCGTCTGCAAGAACGCAACGTGGCTCGGCATCGCGCTCGACGAAGATGCCAACGCCAGAGGCGGCCCGCGCCTGTCGCCGCGCGGCGCTGCCGTTTCGGCCTGGATGATCCCGACCGACGAGAACCTGATGATTGCCCGCCACACGCGGCGATTGCTCGACCGGGTGAGCCCATGAAAGTACGCGAACTGATGACGACGCATGTCGTGACCGTGAGTCCCGGCACGCCGGTGCACGAGGTTGCCAAGGTGCTGCTCGAGCACGGCATCAGCGCCGTGCCCGTGGTCGACAGCAGCGGCGCGCCGCTCGGCATGGTCAGCGAAGGCGATCTGATCGGCCGCAACGAGGCAGATCGCGAAGCGCGGCGCGACTGGTGGCTGGTGATGCTCGCCGAGGGCACCGAACTCAATCCGGAGTTTCTCGCCAGTATGCGCCGCAGCGAGCGCACGGCGCGCGACGTGATGGCGGCGCCCTTGGTCACGGTCGACGAGAATACCGAGGGGAGCGATGTCGCGAAGCTGCTCGTGACTCATCGCATCAAGCGCGTACCGGTGCTCCGCGACGGCCGCATCACCGGCATTGTCAGCCGTGCCGACCTGTTGCGGGAGCTGAGTGAGGCAGAGGCGACGGCGGCGAGCCCACCGAAGCGCAGCTACTTCGCCGGCGCGCTCGCCGGCCTTGATCAGCGCTTCCTTCACCACCACCCGACGCAAGCGCCGGGATCGACCGCACCTCTACCTCAACCGCCCGCCGCCCCTGTCACCGTCGAGCAGTTTCGCCAGCTGATGTCGGATTTCGCCCACCGGGAGTTGGAGCATAGTGACGAGGCCCGCCGCACCGCTGCCAAGCAGCGCCGGCAGGAGGTCACGACCTTGATCGATGAGCACGTCTCGGGCGAGGACTGGCGCGCGATGCTGCATCAAGCGCGCGAGGCGGCGGAGCATGGCTTCAAGGAATTCATGCTGCTGCGTTTCCCGAGCGACCTTTGCAGCGATGGCGGCCGCGCCATCAACTCGGAACAGCCGGACTGGCCGACCACGCTCCGCGGCGAAGCGGCGGAGATGTATCTGCGATGGGAGCGCGAGCTGCGGCCGAACGGCTTCCACCTGGGTGCCCGCGTGCTCAATTTCCCCGGCGGCATGCCGGGCGATATCGGTCTGTTCCTTCTCTGGGGACAGTGAACCAAAACCCGATCACGTCGGAAAGAGACCCATGGCCAAATCGCCTCACCGCGCAGCGCGCGACCTCGCCGGAATCAACGTGCCGGCCTTCTGGCCCATGCTGGCCGCGGCGCGAATGGCCGAGCAGGGCGTCGAGCTCTACGCCAAGAACGCCGAATTCCTCGCCGAGGAAGTGAAGATCCATCATGAGCTGAGGCCCGCGCCGGCGACGGCGAACCGCGTGCTGCTCGATCTCAGAACCATGCTGTTCCGCGACTATTCCGCGTCCGGCGCCGCCGGCCTCCCCACCGTCGTCGATGCGCCCTATGCCGGCCATTCCGCGATGATCGCCGACTATCACAAAGGCCAGAGCCTGATCGAGACGCTGCTCGGCAACGGCATCGGCCGCGTCTTCCTCACCGACTGGAAGTCGGCGACGGAAGATATGAAAGATCTGGAGATCGACCAGTATCTGGCCGAGATCAATGTCGCGGTCGACGATCTCGGCGGCCGCGTCAACCTCGTCGGCCTCTGCCAAGGGGGCTGGATGGCGGCGATGTATGCCGCGCGCTTCCCGCACAAGGTCCAGAGCCTCGTGCTCGCGGGTGCGCCGATCGACACCGATGCCGGCGACGGGCCGGTAAAGCGCATGGCGCACACCTATCCGACGGAATTCTACGAGGAGCTGGTGGCGCTGGGCGGCGGTCTCATGCGCGGCGCGACCATGCTGCGCGGCTGGAAGAACATGCATCCGGAACAGCACTACATCACCCAGCACATCGATCTCTACGAGCACATCGACGACCCCGCCTATCTCAAGAAGGAAGAGGTCTTCGAGCGCTGGTACGAGAATCCGATCGATCTGCCGGGCCGCTGGTATCTGCAGGCCATCGTCCAGATCTTCAAGGAGAACCGGCTCGCCAAGGGAAGTTTCGTCGGTCTCGGCCGGCGCCTCGAGCTGGAGCAGATCGCCTGCCCGCTCTATCTGCTGGCGGGCGACTCCGACGACATCACCACCCGCGAGCAGGTCTTCGACGCCGAGAAATATGTCGGCACGCCCAAGGACAAGATCGTGAAGCAGCTCGTCCCCGGCGGCCATATCGGGCTCTTCATGGGCTCGCGCACGCTGAAGGACACCTGGCCGGCGATCGCCCGCTGGATCGCGGGGACGAGCGCGGCGAGCGCCGGCGCCTAATGCTCCCCGGTGCTGCGCGCCGGCGTCGTGCGCAGCGGCAGCTCGCGCAGGAACAGCGTCACCACCACGCTCGCCGCCATCACCACCGCGCAAATGGCGAAGACGAGATGGAAGGCCTGCACCAAGGCGGGAACAAAGAGCGCATGCTGCGCCGGCGACAGCCCTGCCGCCGCATCGGGTCCGCTCTGCAGCAGCGCTATGCCGGCACCGTCGGGAAGATGGCGGGCAAGCGCCGCGAGCAAGATCGACCACAGGATCGCCGCGCCGAAAGAGCCGCCGAGCGAGCGGAAGAAAGCGACGGTCGCGGTGGAAACGCCGATGTCGCGCGGCTCGGCCGCGTTCTGCACGGCAATCAGCATCACCGGCATGGATGAGCCGATGCCGATGCCGAGCACGCCCATATAGGCCATCGCCAGCGCCGAGGCGGTCGCGGCATTCATCGTCGCCATCAGGGCGAAGGCGATGGCGCCGCCGGTGAGCCCGATCAGCGGGTAGAGCTTGTAGCGCCCGCTCCAGCGCATGGCCTGACCCGAGGCGAAAGCACCGATGACCGAGCCGGCCATCAGCGGGATCAGCAGGATGCCGGAATCGCCGGCACCGACGCCGGAGACGAGCTGAAGGAAGACCGGCAGCAGGATGATCCCGGCGAACATCGCCATGGAGATGATGAAGCTGGCGAGATTGGCGGCGCGGATCACCGGGTTGACGAAGAGGCGCGGCGGCAGCACCGGTTCGGGGGCGCGCAGCTCCTGCAGGATGAAAGCGCCGAGCAAGGGCGGCGCCACCGCAATCAGCAGCAGCACCGGACGCGAGGACCAGGCATAGGTCGTCCCGCCCCAGGTGAAGATCAGCAACAGATCGGCGACCGCAAGCGTCAGCAGCACTGCGCCGAGATAATCGATGCGCCGCTGCGCGCGGCGCGTCACCAGCGCGGCCAGCGCGCGGCGGCAGAGGATGAAGGCGGCGATGCCGATCGGCAGGTTGATCCAGAACACCCAACGCCAGCTCAGATAGTCGACGAAGACGCCGCCGAGCACCGGGCCGCCGACGCTGGCCGTCGCCCAGACGCCGCTCAGATAGGCCTGGTAGCGGCCGCGCTCGCGCGGCGAGATGACATCGGCGATGATCGCCTGCGCCATGCTGATGAGGCCGCCGCCGCCGAGCCCCTGCAGGCTGCGCGCGAGGATGAGCTGGGGCATGCTCTGCGCCAGGCCGCAGAACAGCGAGGCGGCGACGAAGATCAGGATCGCGATCTGCAACATCGACCGCCGGCCATAGAGATCGCTGAGCTTGCCGTAGATCGGCGTCGACGCGGTCGAAGTCAGGAGATAGCCCGAGACGATCCAGGACAGGTGCTCGAACCCGCCGAGCTCGCCGGCGATCGCCGGCAGCGCCGTGGCGACGATGCTCTGGTCGAGCGCGGCCAGCATCATGCCGAGCAGGATGCCGCTCAGGATGCTCAGGATCTCGCGATGGGTGAAGGACCCGGCCTCGACGGCAGCGGGTTCGGTCATGACAATGCCTCGTCCACCGCCCATTGCTAACGCAAAGCCGGGGGGCGAGGAAGCCCCGCCCCGGCATGGCTGGGCACCGCCGGATTTTACCGATTTATGGCAGCCAAAAGCCGGGCCGAGGGGCCATCTTGTGCTCGGGGCCCGGGCCGAGTTAACTCACTGCCATGGACCCCGCGGACAATCCCAACGACAGCGCCAAGCTCCATGTCAGCACGCTGCTGATCGCCTCGGAGCGAGCGCTGACCAATGCGCTGGACGAGCTTGGCTTTGCCGAGGACGACGACCGCGTGATCCAGCATGAAGGGCGGCTCGCCTTCCTGACCTGCAGCCATGACCAGGATTGCGACGATCTTTTCGCCATTATTACCGAGCTGGCAGCACGCGGCGAGACCTGGGAATTGCAGTTCCGCGTCGATACCGGCGAAGGCCGCGCCGTGTTCCAGCGCCTGGCGCGCCACCAGGCGGTGGAGGCGATCGAAGCCGAGCTGCCGCCGGAAGCCGAGGAATCCGAGAAGGAGCTGCCGGTCCACGACCTCGACGAGGAGCGCGGCCGCAGCAGCCTCAAAAAAGCCCTGAACCGGGTAGATCCCGCCGGCGTCTTCGCCACTATTCGTTCAGGGCCCGGCGGCCGCGCGACCGCCGTCATTCTGCGCCGCAATCCGCGCCGCGCCCTCGCCATGGCGGCCGCCAATGACGAAGCGAGCCTGCGCGGCGCCATCCGCGAAATCCTGCCCAATGTCATGTTCTCGGTGGCGATGAAGCCGCCGGGATGAGGCGCGACATGATTTTGACGCGCTCCGTCTCGTCGCCGCGGCGAGGGTGATTTTCTCGCCTTCCTGTCTCTGGACGATCGAGAGCCTGAACATACCTGCGCGCGGCCGCCGGTCGCGCGGGCGGCGCCGGATGCGGTTCAGCGTGTTAGCCGTGCCAGCACTTGGCCTTCACCCACCTGATCGCCTTCCGCGACCAGGATAGCGCTGACGACGCCGCCGGCGGGCGCCAGCACCGGCAGCTCCATCTTCATCGCCTCGAGAATCAGCAGCTCGTCGCCTTCCGCCACCTGCGCGCCCGGCGCCGCGGCGATGCGCATGACGATGCCGACCACTTCCGACCGAACTGCGATCTCCGCCATGCGCTTCCCCGCAAGCCACCCGCCGGCAAAGTATGGTCGCCTGCATGCGCTGGCAAGCACGCGGCCACGGCTGCGCCGAGCAAACCGCGCCGCGCCGCGCAATTAGGGTGCGCCCTGTGACCGGCGTCACACCTTGCCTGATGCCGACTGGTCTATTGGTTTACTGGAAGGCCTCCACACGCCTTCCGTTCCCAACCTGGCCCCGCCGTCCCCGGCGGCGGGGCTTTCTTTTCGACCCGCCCCGCGCTGCGCTTGTGAGCCCCGCCCCGATCGGCTATGGCGCGGCCATGGCCGTCGAGATCCCCTTCCGGCGCGAGCTCCAGGTCGAGTACGGCGCCGTCGCGCAGTTGACACCGCTCATCCGCCGGGTCGTGGCGCGAAATCCGAGCCCGTTCACCTTCAAGGGCACCGGCACCTATATCGTCGGCAAGGGAAGCGTGGCGGTCATCGATCCCGGTCCCGATCTTGCCGCCCATGTCGACGCGCTGCTCGCGGCGCTCGCCGGCGAGACGATCAGCCATATCGTGATCACCCACACCCATCTCGACCATTCGCCCGCGGCCGCTGCGGTGAAAGCCGCGAGCGGCGCCAAGACCTACGGCTTCGGACCGCATGGCTCGGGCCGCGCCGAAGACCGCAGCGGCGTCGGCGGCGTCACCGAGGAAGGCGGCGACCACGCCTTTCGGCCCGACATCGTGCTCCGCGACGGCGATAGCGTGGCAGGGCCAGGCTGGCGTCTCACCGCGGTCCATACGCCCGGACACACCTCCAATCACCTCTGCTTCGCGCTCGCCGAGGAGCGCGCGCTGTTTTCGGGCGATCACGTCATGGGCTGGTCGACGAGCGTCATCGCGCCGCCCGACGGCGATATGAGCGCCTATATGCGCTCGCTGAACAAGCTGCTCGCCCGCGACGACGCGATCTTCTGGCCGACGCACGGGCCGCCGATTCCCGATCCCAAGCCTTTCGTCGGCGCCTTCATTGCGCATCGCCAGGAGCGTGCCGCGGCGATCCTGGAGCGTCTGGCCCAAGGCGACGACACCATTCCCGCCATCGTCGAGCGGGTCTATCTCGGCCTCGACCCGCGCCTCAAGGGCGCGGCGGCGCGCTCGGTGCTGGCGCATCTCGTCGAGCTGGTCGAGCTCGGCCAGATCGAGAGCGACGGCGCGCCCGCTCTCGACGCCCGCTATCGCCTGAAGCGCTGATCGGAGCACTTCGACTCGCCGGGGATTCGCCGGCGCGACGCGGCCCCCGCGGCTTATCCTTTCTGCCCCGAAACGGTCGCAAAACCGCAAGACTCGGGCATTTTCCGCTTTCGAGGGCCTTCGCGCCCCTGCCGCGCGAGCGGCGCGGGGCTGCGACAAAAAACTGTCACCGAAGCGTGCTAGCAAGCTGCGAGCGCAACCCGTTCGAGGAGCGCATGCAAGTAGGAACATCGGACCGCCGCCTCCGCATGGCGGTAAAGCACGGATGGAATCGCCTCGTCAGCGCGGCGCGTCCGCGCTACCGCCTCTCGCTGCGCCGTCACGACCGGTATGCGGCGATGGGCGTTCCGCTGGTCGAGCCGCCGGAGGTGATCGATCCGGTGGCGCTCACGGTGCTCGCCGTCAATCGGCTGGGCCCGGCGACCTTGCGCACCGTGGCGAGCGGCAAGCCGCTCACCGTCACCGTTCCCGATGCGCGCATCGGCGAGATCTTCCGCGCGGCGCTCGCCGAGATGCAGAAGACGCGCTCGACCGATCGACTCATCGATGTCGTCATTGCCGGTGAAGTGGCCGATGCCGGACGCACTGCACGCGGCGCCTGAGCGCGCGGCGCGCCGCCGCCGCGCCGCGACGCCGGACGACCGGCACATCTTCTTCCGCCATTGGCTGCGGAACCCGCTCGGCATCGGCGCCGCGCTGCCCAGCGGCACCAAGGTGGCGCGAGGCATGGCGCGCGAGCTGAGCTTGAGCCGCCCCGGTGCGGTGCTCGAGCTCGGCGGCGGTACCGGCGGCGTCACGCGCGGGCTGATCGCCGCCGGCTGTCCCATCGAGCGCCTCGTCGTGATCGAGCGCGAGCCTGATCTTGCCGCCTATCTCGCGCGGCGCTTCACCGGGCTGCGCGTGATCTGCGGCGATGCCTGCGACACCGGCGCGCTGCTCGCCGGCGCCGGCATCGACAGCTTGGCCACGGTGGTATCGAGCCTGCCGATCAAATGGTTTCCGCGCCCGGCGCAGCGCGCGATCCTCGATGCCTGCTTCTCCCGATTGGGTTCCGACGGCGCGTTCGTGCAGCTCACCAACGCGCTCGCCTCGCCCATCCCGGCCGAGGAATTCGGCCTTGCCGGCGAAGAAGTGCTCCGCATCTGGGCGCATTTCCTGCCGGTGCAGATCTGGCGCTACCGCCGCGACCCGGCGGCGGCGAATGGCCGATGCTGACCCTGCCACAGCATTACCGCACCATCTGGATCTCCGACGTGCATCTCGGCACGCGCGGCTGCAAAGCGGAGTTTCTGCTCGATTTCCTCCGTCACACCGAGTCCGAATACCTCTACCTCGTCGGCGACATCGTCGATGGCTGGCGCCTGCGCCGCTCCTGGTACTGGGCGCAGACGCATAACGACGTGATACAGAAGGTGCTGCGCAAGGCGCGCAAAGGCACCAAGGTGATCTATGTCCCGGGCAACCACGACGAGTGGCTGCGCGACTACACGGAGCTGCAATTGGGCGGCGTGTGGCTGCGCGACGAGGTCGTGCATGTGACCGCGGACGGGCGCAAGCTGCTGGTGCTGCACGGCGACGCGTTCGATGGCGTCGTGCGTTATGCCCGCTGGCTGGCGCTGCTCGGCGATTGGGCCTATACTGCGGTGCTGCAGCTCAATCACTACTTCAATCTTGTGCGCCGGCGCTTCGGCTATCCCTACTGGTCGCTCTCGGCCTATCTCAAAGGCAGGGTCAAGAATGCGGTCGAGTTCGTCAGCAACTTCGCCAGCGCCATCGCCGACGAGGCGCAGAAGCGCGGCGTCGACGGCATCGTCTGCGGGCACATCCACCAGGCGGAGATGCGCACCATCGGCGGCGTGCTCTATTGCAATGACGGCGACTGGGTCGAGAGCTGCACCGCGCTGGTCGAGCATGCCGATGGCAGGCTCGAGATCCTGCGCTGGGCCGAGCTCAGAGCGCTCGACCCGCTGATGCTGCGCGGCGCCAAACAGCAGGAGCGGGAGCTGGTGACGGCAGGCGCCGACGAACCGTGAAAATTGCTCTCGTCAGCGACGCCTGGACACCGCAGGTGAACGGCGTCGTGCGCACCTTGACCGAGCTGATGCACGAGCTGACGCGGCGGCAATACACCGTGACGCGCATCACGCCGGATCTGTTCCGCACGCTGCCTTGCCCCACCTATCCCGAGATTCGCCTTGCGCTCCGTCCGTGCGCGCGCGTCGCCGAGCTGATCGAGACGGCGCGGCCGGACGCCATCCACATCACCACGGAAGGACCGCTCGGCTTTGCGGCGCGGCGCTATTGCCTGCGCCACGGCTATGGCTTCACCACCGCCTTCCACACGCGCTTTCCCGAATATGTCGCCGCGCGCTTTTCCGTGCCGCCCTCGTGGAGCTATGCGCTGATGCGGCGCTTCCACGCGCCGTCCAAGGGCGTGATGGTCGCGACCGACACGGTGCGGCGCGAGCTCGCGGCGCGCGGCTTCGACAATCTGCGGCGCTGGTCGCGCGGCGTCGATGCCGAGCTTTACGACCCGGCGCTGCGCGACGATTTCCTGGGCCTGCCGCGGCCGATCTTCCTCAGCGTCGGCCGCGTCGCGATCGAGAAGAATTTCTCGGCCTTCCTCGCGCTCGACTTGCCGGGCTCGAAAGTGGTGATCGGCGACGGGCCGATGCTCGAAGACCTGAAGCGGCGCCATCCCGAAGCGCATTTCCTGGGCAAGCGCGAGGGGCGCGAGCTGGCGCGCCTTTACGCCTCGGCCGATGTCTTCGTCTTTCCGAGCCGCACCGACACCTTCGGCCTGGTGCTGCTCGAGGCGCTCGCTTCGGGCCTCCCCGTCGCCGCCTATCCCGTGCCGGGACCGCTCGACGTCATCGGCACGAGCGGCGCCGGCATCCTCGACGAGGATCTCCGCCGCGCCGCGCTCGCCGCGCTCGAGCTCTCGCGCGAGCATTGCCGCGAGCATGCGCTGCGCTACACCTGGAGCGCCTCGACCGACCAGTTCGTCGCCAATCTCTGGCCGCTCCACTAAGCGAAGCCGAGGCTCGCAGCGCGCGGTCGAACCTGGTCAAGCGAAAAGCGCCGGGAGGGGCCTAAGCTCCCGGTGTACACCGGCGACTCTGCTTTTTTTCGACTCGTCCCGTGGCTCGAGATGCGGTGGACACCATGGCGCTTCGCTCGCCAGGAGGAAAATCCTCGTTCCTTCACAATGTCAAAGATCGGCGTGGTCAGGGGATTCTAGCACTGCACCCCATGGACCCTATCCGGTCCGGCGGCCGGCGATGATGTGGCAAAGCACTAAGGTCAAAACTCAATAATCACTCCGAAATCACTCCGACGCGACCGCTTTCGGGGCGGACAACGGACATCGGAACCGCGCTGCTGAGTGGCTGCACCTGACCCCAAGCGGTTATCCGCATTGTCTTCCGGCTCGCGGCTGCACGCCGGGTGATCGGTTGAAATTGCACCGTCGCGTCCCGGGGTTACCTCAATCGGGGCACGAGAGAGCCGGGGGATCGAACGCCGTCCGGCGGATCGGGATATTCCTTCTCTCAAGCCGCCGCGGCTTGAGGAACCATCTCGTTGCCCTCTCCGGTTGCAGCTATTGTTTAAATACCAAGGGAGGCCCGCTGACTCGCTTGCCCTTGAGATCGACCGTAACGTCAACGCGGTCGGCGATCCTGATGAACGGGATGCTGCTGTTCATCCCGTACTGCTTGCGGTCGAAGGCCATTGTTCCTCGGATCGCACCTGAGCCTGTCCCCTTGCCGGAAAGCGTCAACCTCAGAGTCTCAGTCCTGGACACTCCGCGAATCGTAAAGTCGCCCGGGATTTCAAAGCTGTTCGGGCCAATCTGCACAATTTTTTTCGAGTGGAACGTGATCAACGGATTCTGCTTGACGGCGAAGAAGTCACCGCCCTTCAGCTTACCGTTCTTCAAGCCACTTCCGGTATCCACGCTGTCTGCCTGAATCTTGATGTCCAAAACGCCTGTCGTTACGTCAGGAGATGTAAAAGACAGAGTGGCGGTCCATTTGTCGAAGGTACCGTCTAGAGCGACCGAAGCGCTCACGTGGAACTTAATCGAGCTGTTTTCCGGAGTAATAACGTAAACAGGAACCTGCGCTCGACTTACTGACGGAAGCACGGCCGACGCCAAGAGGACAAGGATAGCCAGTCGCATTCCACGCTCCTATACCTAACGGAGATGCCAACCATTCTCGGCAACCGAGAAACCTCTCATTGTCCTTTACCGGCTTGCAGCTGACCGGGAATGAGGAAAGGGCCGCTCTTCTTCCAGGCGGTCCCATTCTTGATCTCTGCTCGGCCGTACTCGAACAAGGCGCGCATAAACGTCGGATCGAAATCCTCCGTGTGCTCCACGGTGAAGTCGGGACCGATGTAGGCGAGGTTAAAGTCCACCCCGTCACGCGCAGTCGTGGTCTGCAATCGGTACACGTCGTTCTGCCCGCTATAATGAATCATCGTGGCGATGGCACGCTCTGCGATCGAGATGAAGCGGCGGTCGGTCTCCGCCCATTCCGCGTCAAGGCGCCCATTCCGGATGACGTAGGCGTACCGCTCGCGGGCAAGCGGTCCGTGCCTGAGATCGACGCCGGTCGTAAGGGTGGGCGGGTAAAGGAAAGTTTGGGCGATCGCGCCCCCATCCACATGCATTTCTTGATAGGGCTTGCCATCGACCTCGACATCGATCAGCACCGGCGGGAAGGCGCCGGGAATGGCGGCCGAGGCGAGGAGGATCTTGCGCACGAGTTCGACCGCACCCGGTCGGCCGCTCGCGGCGATCGCGCCGATGTTCCAGATGACCGGCCGCTGCGCGTCGAGGTCGGTCGTGCCGATCAACAACAGCCGCCCCTTCCGGTATTCGTTGGCGATGGCGGCCATCATCTGGTCGTCGACGTAGTGCGAGATCAGTTCGTACAGCGGCGTCGTGTCCTTGAGGGCATCGTTAAAGACGACGGTCATCACGGAACGCGACTCGAAAATGGCGCTCTGGTCGACCTCCGTGTAGACGTGCCGCAGGACCCCATCGTAGTTGGGGCCAAGGAAAGCAAAGGGTGCGATCAGCGCACCCGTGCTGACGCCAGTCACGAGTTTGAACTGGGGGCGGTCCCCCCGCTCCGTCCAGCCGATAAGCAGCCCCGCGCCGAAGGCGCCATTGTCGCCGCCCCCCGATATTGCGAGGAAGTATGCTGGCGGCAAGGCAGCCCCGGGGGCGAGTTGTGCGCGCTCGCGATCGAGCGCGGCATACGCTTCCCGCGTCAGAGCCGGGACCTGGGTATCGGCGAAGTAGCGCGCATTGGTGAGGCCGCCGAGCACGGTCGCCCGGTCCGTCAGCGCCGGTGGAACAGCCGGTTCCCGCACCGGCGAGGCACAGGCCGCGAGCGTTGCCGCCAAAGCGAGCATCGCGAGGAAATGTCCAATATAGACCGCCGGACGCATAGCAGGACTGTGCCACCCGGGCAGGCCGAGTTGCATCAGTAGAACTACTGATCAGGGTCGACGCGATCCCGTATTGGACCGATTGAATTACTTATCGCCCCGACGCGATTGCAGGACAAAAGCGTCACTTTTGTGAACTTGCGGTTTCAGCAGCGTGTGGTCCTGCCCCATAGAACGTAGGACCGCGGGTTTCCGACTGAGATCGCAATGTCCATGAGCACGTGGTCACGCCGATGAGGAGTGCTGCTTGCTTTTGGCCGCGTTGATGTGGATAGCACCTAAAGCCGTCACCAGCGGATTCGCGGTGACGCCATGCGCGACCACGCTGAGCAGAACGGTAGCGACGACCACGGCTCCGAGCGTGTCGTTGCCGCGCAGATGTGCGTCGATAACGATCACGGCAAAGACGATGCTGGCAAGCCCACGCGGCCCAAACCAGCCGATGAACAGTTTGTGCGTCGCGGTCATTCCCGTGTCCGCAAGACATAGAAACAGTGGAACCATGCGGATTACCGTCAGGCTGAGCACAGCGTAGAGCAGAACCGGGATGGTCAGACGGCTGAGCATCTGGCCGACGCCAACCGCGCCGAAAGCCACCCAGGTCAACAATGCGAGCGTCTCGCCGATGCCTTCAGCGCCGCGTAGGAGATCTTGCCTGCGTCGCGGTGCGAGCCAGCTCACCAGGAGCCCGCCAGTGAAACAGGCGATAAAGCCGCTGCCACCTATGGCCTGCGCGACGGTAAAGCACGCGGCGGCGCTAGCCACGACGGGGACCGATCCACTCGTCACTGACCCAATTGCGCTTGAGCGCGGCGCGCAAGAGGAGGGCGGCGCTTCCCGTGAGCGCAGCGCCGATCGCCAACCCGATGCCAATCTCCTCGGCCACGACGCGAGCCATGTGCCTCAGACCGAAGCTCTCGTTTTCCTCGCCCACTGCCAGGCCCAGGAGAATCACCACAACAGGCACGCAGATACCATCGTTGAGGCCGCTCTCGACGTTGAGGGATTCACGCACTGCCGCCGGCACCGAAGAGTTCGTCACGACGGGTTTGCCAAGGGCTGCGTCGGTCGGTGCCAGCATTGCCGCCAGAAGCGCAGTGGTGGATGGGCGCGCTTCATTGGGTTTTGCCCCAGCGCCATCACGCGCCGCAGGGAGAGCCCCGCTCAGAGCTTGCGCCAGCCCGGCGTTCCCGGCTCGGCATTGTGGAAGGTGATCGGCCCCATGCCGCAGATGGCGATGATGGCGGGCTCGGTGCCGTCCTTTCTGACGCCGTCGTAATGCGGCGTGCGCGCGACGCGGCGAACGAAGGTGCCGGCCGGCGCCGGCACGGTGCTGTCGGGATCGAATTTGGCGCCGCTGGTCACCCACCAGGTGCCGGAGACCACGACGCAGTAGCGGTCCTCCTCATACCAATGCGGCGCGCTCATATAACCGGGATGCCATTTCACCAGGTAGTAATAAAGCCCGGGCGCCGAGGGCTTGCTCCAGAGCGCGGCGTTCTCGACGCTGTTGGCGGGGACATCGGGGGGCGCCGTCCAGCTCAGCTGCGCCGGCAATTTGACGATGGTCATGCTGGGATCGGGCGCCGCGACCGCAACACCGGCGGCGAGCGCGGTCGGGATGGCAGCAAGCAGCGGCGCGATCAGCAGCTCGCGACGCGTGGCGATGAGTGTCTCCATGACACACCTCCTCCTTGATCAGCCGGATCCCCTCAAGGATTCCGTCGCGAGCCTCGGCATCACTCGCTCTCTGCCCGCGCCTGCCGCAAACGCTTGACCCGGCCGCGCACCGCCTTGCTGGCGAGCCGGCGCTCGCGCGAAGCGGCGCTTGGCCGCGTCGCGCGCCGCGTCTTGGGCACGATCGCGGCGCGGCGGATGAGGTCGAGGAGCCGGGCCAGCGCGTCGGCGCGGTTGCGCTCGCGCGTCCGGAACCGCTCGGCGGTGATGATCAGCACGCCGTCCCGGGTCATGCGCCGTCCGGCCAGGATGGCAAGCCGCTTTCGAACGCCCTCGTCCAGCGCCGGCGAAGCGCCGGCGGCGAAGCGGAGCTGCACCGCCGTCGCCACCTTGTTGACGTTCTGGCCGCCCGGGCCACTAGCGCGGATGTAGTGTTCCTCTATCTCGCTCTCGTCGAGGGCGATGCGCGGCGTCACAGGGATCATCGCCCCGATAATAGCCCCCTACCGAGATTATTAACTATTCTTTCCCATGCTGCTGCCTTGGACCAGGCAGCGACTCATGGGAATCCTCGCACGGCTTTTCCTCCTTGTGGTGATTGCCCTGGCGCCGGTCACGGCGATTCAGATCCAGGACGAACTGGAGCATCGCCAGGCGCGCGAGCGTGAGCTGCATGCCGAGGCGCTGCGTCTCGCCACGCTCGTCGGCATGGAGCAGGATCGCGTGCTGGAAGGCGCGCGGCAGATGCTGACCACGATCGCGCAGCTGCGCTCGACGGGGCAGCGCGACCCGGTCGCCGGCGAGGCGCTGCTGCATCGCCTCGCCCAGGGCTTCCCCTACTACGCCTATATCGCCACGGTCGATCTGCAAGGTCACATCCTGTGCTCGTCGACGGGGCTGCTCAGCGGGGATTCGTTGCTGCCGAACGAGCCCTTCTTCTGGGCACCGCTCGCGCGGGGCGATTTCGCCGTCGGCGCCTCGGCGATGATGGCGGACGGCACGCGCGTTCTACAGCTCGGCTATCCCATCCGCGACCTCACCGGCGCGATTACCGGCGTCGCGCTCGCCGGGCTGCGCGTCGACTGGCTGATGTCGAATCTGGCGCGCGATATCCTGCCGCCCAACGCGGATCTGACCATCACCGATCGCAACGGCATTATCATCACCAAGCTGGTTGCCGGCAGCCCGGTAGCGGCGGCCCTCGGCACCGCCCTGCCGGCGGATCGGCGCGCGCTGGTGCACGCGAGGGCGGGCGGCACCTGGGAGGGACGCGACGCGAGCGGCCGAGTGCGCATCTATGGCTTCGATCCCGTCGAGGCGCCGCCGGGCGAAGGCGTCTATATCCAGGTAGGCCTCGACCGGAAGAGCGGCTTCGCCGAGATCGATCGCAGCACCAGGCAGCGTGGGCTGGCGCTCGGCGCGGCGCTCGCCATCGGCGCCATCCTGTCCTGGCTCGGCTTCCACTATGTCGTCCGGCGGCCGGTCAGCCGCTTGCTCCTCGCCGTCAAGCGCTGGCGTCGCGGCGATTGGTCGGCGCGCGCCGGCACCATCGGCGGGAGCTCGGAATTCAAGCGCCTCGGCCGCGCCTTCGACCGCATGGCGGCGGCGATCAGCCAGCGCGAGAGCGACCTCATCCGCGCCAAAGAGGACGCCGAGAGCGCCAACCGAGCCAAATCGACCTTTCTCGCCAATATGAGCCACGAGCTGCGCACGCCGCTCAACGCCATCATCGGCTTTTCCGAGGTGATCAACGACCAGATCCTCGGCCCCCAGGCGGGGCAGCGCTATCGCGAATATGCGCAGTACATCAACGCGTCGGGACAGCATCTGCTGCGCCTCGTCAACGACGTCCTCGACCTCTCGAAGCTCGCCGCCGGCAAATTCGAGCTGGCGGAGTCGCTGGTCGACATCCGCACGCTGCTGCACGATTGCGTCGGCCTTATCCTGGCGCAGGCACGGCAGAAATCGGTGACGGTCGCCGTCAAGCTGGCCGACGACCTGCCGGCTGTGATGGCAGGCGAGCTGCGGCTGAAGCAGGTGCTGCTCAATCTCTTGTCCAACGCCGTCAAATTCTCGCGCGAGGCCGGCGCGGTCGTCGTGAGCACCGCGCTCCGCCCCAATGGCGACCTCGCCATCACCGTCACCGACCAGGGGATCGGCATGCGGCCGGAGGACATCCCGGTCGCGCTCGAGCCCTTCCGGCAGATCGACAACACGATATCGCGCTCTTATGAAGGCACCGGGTTGGGATTGCCGCTCGCCCGCATGCTGATCGAGAAGCATGGCGGCACGCTGTCGCTGGAGAGCGCGCCGGGCATCGGCACCACCGTCACCGTGACCCTCCCCGCGGCGCGTCTCAGGCCCGCTTCCTTGCCGGTCGCCGCGGCACAATAGCCCGCGGGCGAGGAACGAATTGCTTTCCGCCGTCCGGCTCCGCACCATCCTCGGGGACGGCGTGGTGGGGAGAGCGGAATGGCACGGCTTCAAGGCATGCGGGCGATCATCACCGGCGCGGGCAGCGGCATCGGCCGCGCCAGCGCCAAGCTCTTTGCCGCCGAAGGGGCGGCGGTCATGGCCATCGACAAGACGCCGCCCGCGGTCGAAGAGACGGCGGCAGAGATCAAGGCCGCCGGCGGCAAGATCGTTGCCGTCGCCGCCGATGCCGGCGCCGAGGCCGACGTCCAGGGCTTCATCCAGAAGGCGGTGAAGGAGCTGGGCGGCATCGACGTGATCTTCGCCAATGCCGGGATCAGCGGCGGGCTGGTGCCGCTCCTCGAGCAGTCGGTAGAGCTGTGGCGGGAGATCCTGCGGGTCAACCTCATCGGCCCCTTCCTCGCCATCCGCCACGGCGCGCCGATCATGGTGAAGCAGGGCAAGGGCTCGATCATCTGCACCGCCTCGGTCGCGGGCCTGCGCGCCAATGCCGGCGGGCACCCCTACAGCGCCAGCAAGGCCGGGGTCATCAGCCTGGTCCAGACCGCTGCCAATTCGCTCGCCGGCACCGGGGTCCGGGTCAATGCCATCTGCCCCGGCCTGATCGAGACCGGCATGACCCGCCCGCTCTTCGAGCGCGCCCGCGAGCACGGGACCGAGGCCAAGATCGGCCAGCTCAACCCGCTTCAGCGCCATGGCGAGCCGACGGAGATCGCCGCCGCCGCCCTGTTCCTCGCCAGCGACGACGCCTCCTACATCAACGGCCAGGCCATTGCCGTCGATGGCGGGTTATCGAGCACCCACCCCTTCGCCAAGGTCCGGCGGTAGGGCTGCGCAGCTGTCAGCGGTCAGCCGTCAGCCACAAAAAAGAAAGCTCGCGGGTCAACTGGCCGTGCTGCCCAGCACCGGGCCAAACGTCTGGAAGCGCGCGCCGTCGAACCGCTCCAAGCGCACCTGCGTGATCGCGTCGAACTGGGTCGGGCTGGTATTGACCGTGATGCCGGGCTGCAGCATCGGCAGCTTGAACTGGTGCAGATCGGCCGCCTGCCGCATGACGTTTTCGCGGGTCAGATCATCGCCACACTGCTTCAGTATCTGCACGATCGTGGCCCCGATCGACGGGCCATAGACGGCCCCGTTGTCGCTCTTGTCGCCGTTCGGATAGTGCTTGTCCATGAAAGCGATCCACCATTTGTAGCCGGCGTCGTTCTTCCAGGTCGGATCGGTTGGATCCTTGAACGCATTGTCGGTAATGATGCCTTTGCAGTTTTCCAGGCCCGCCGGCTTGAACGCCGCGCCGACCGACGCGGCGATGCCGTCGGTGATGAACAGCGGCTTCCATTCGATCTCGGCCGCTTTCTTGATCGCCAGCGCCTCGAATTTCGGGATCGCGATGCAGACGAGCGTGTCGCAGCCCTCTCCCTGCATTCGCACAATCTGCGAATCGACGGTCGGGTCCGTGGTCTCATAGGTCGTCTTCACCTTGATCAGCGAAGCGGCCTTGGCGCCGAGGCCGTCGAGCACCCCATCCACATAGTCCTTGCCGAAATCGTCGTTCTGATAGAGCACGCCAATCTTGGCATCCGGCTTGTTCCTAAGGATGTAGCCGGCATAGATGCGGCCTTCGGCCCGATAGCTTGGGAAGAAGCCCATGGTCCAGGGGTGGCCCTTCGGGTCATCCCATTTGGTCGCGCCGGTCCCGGGGAACAATTGCGGCACCCGCTTCTCGTTCATGTACTTCCAGATCGCGGTGTTGGTCGGGGTCCCGATGCTGCCGGCGACAATGAAGACGCCGTCGCTCTCGACCAGCTTGCGCGTCATCTCGACCGTCTTCGGCGGCGAGTAGCCGTCATCGTAGGAAATCCAGGTGATCTTGCGTCCGTTCACGCCGCCCTGGTCGTTGATCATCTTGAAATAGGCGCCCATCGATATCGGGATTGGGCTGGCATTCGAGAGCGGCCCGCTATAGGGGCCGGTATTGCCGATCTTGATTTCGCTGTCGCTGACGCCGGGGCCGTAGTTCTTAGCCGCTCGAGCGGGCCATGAGGCCAGCAGCGGGCTGCCCAGGGCAAATGCGACCGGAGCGGACGCAAGGATCGTGCGACGCGTCAAATGCTTCATGTTGACCTCCCTGTTGTGAAGCCTCCTGTTGAAGTCATTGGGTTTTTTGGTACCCCGCATTCGGGGTAACGGGCCCAGGATCGACCCGGGCAAGTCGCCGACTGAAACGGTCGTTCGATCAGCGCCGAGGCGTCGGCTTGCGGCGCGATCGAGCCCTACGAAAAGGGCCTGTTCCTTAGACCGGACAGATCACGTGCTACAAAGACCGGACAGGTGACGTGTTACCGACACTCGCCGTCGAAGTTTGTTGCGACCCGTGAGCCATGCGTCTATCGTATAGCACTCCCTATAAAACGCTGCCACGATCGTTTCGGCGGACGATACACGGAAGCATGAACGGGGAGGCTGTAATGTGCGAAACCGCCCTTGGCGTTTCGCGACACACCATTGATCCTCCCGCGCATCCTCTGCCGACAAGGAGCTACGCGTTGCGGCGCGAGTAGCCCCTAGAAAATCTCATTAACACCCACAGAAGCAGTCTCTGGAGGCGTGTTATGTTAGATCTTCTGGAGCGACAGAATTCGCTAACCGTCAATCAATGGAAAATTTTTACTGCGTGTTTGTTTTCCATTGTGATTGACTTTTTTGACTTTGCTTTGATTGGCTTTGTTCTGGCGTTCTTCGTCAAGGACTGGCACTTAACATTCGGTCAGTCGGGAGCAATTCTGTTCGCCTCGGGGGTAGGGGCGATACCGGGCGGGATACTCTTCGGCTGGCTGGGTGACAAGATCGGCCGGCGCAAAGTCTTCATGATGATGATTCTCACCCTTTCAATTGCCACCGGCGTGACGGCGTTGGCGCCGGAAAACGGCTGGATGTTCATCGCGGCCATGCGCTTCATCGTCGGTTTGGGGGTGGGCGGCCTCGCCGCCGTCGATTTGCCCTTGCTCCAGGAATTTGTGCCGGCCTCGAAACGCGGGTGGGTAAGCGGCCTGTCGATCGGCTTGTTGCCCTTGGGACCGCTGCTGGCCGCCTGGTTGAGCGCATCGCTCGGCGGGTTGATCGGCTGGCGCGGTCTATTCGCCATTGG
>Ga0335076_10001502_pt1 | contig 22574 bp, 18 predicted proteins | sample Lox_Sample_25_FD_206717 | JGI IMG/M metagenome (GOLD analysis project Ga0335076, IMG submission 206717) | Soil microbial communities from Loxahatchee National Wildlife Refuge, Florida, United States - Lox_Sample_2.5 | ecosystem: Environmental > Terrestrial > Soil > Wetlands | place: USA... | reverse complement strand
TGGGTTTCTCGAGCGCGACCACGGCCGACTCACCCACCATCGCACTCGACGGCAGCTCCGAGCTCTTCGACGTGCCGTACACCAGCAGCCCGATCGCATCCTCCTTGGTCTTGCACTCGTTGCTCGAGATCTGTCTCTGGTGCACCTGGTGTTCGCGCCGGAGCCGCGCGGGCTGGCGTTCGCCGGAATGGCGTTGGCCGCGCACGCGCTCCTGGCGCGGAGACGCGCGCTGGGCTGAGGTGCCGGCGTGAGGCCCGGTGGTATGCTGCCGCTCCCATGTCGTATACGCTCTCCGAGCACGAGTCGAAGCAGCTGCTCCGCGCCGCCGGGATCCCGGTGCCCGAGGACCGCCTGTGCGACGACGCGGAATCGGCCGTGCGCGCGGCCGAGGCGCTGGGCCTGCCGGTCGCGCTGAAGCTCTGCGGGCGCAAGATCGCGCACAAGACCGAGCGCGGGCTGGTGAGATTGGGCCTCGCGGCGGCCGACGCCGTGCGCGCGGCGGCGAACGAGCTCCTGGCCGCGCGCCGCGCCGAGGACGGCGACGCGAAGCTGCTCGTCACCCGCATGGTGAGCGGGCGGCGCGAGGTGATCGCCGGGCTCGTGCGCGATCCGCAGTTCGGCCCGTGCGTGATGCTCGGGCTGGGCGGCATCTTCGCCGAGGCGCTCGGCGACGTCGCCTTCGCCGCCGCGCCGCTCGCGCGCGGCGACGCGGCGGACCTGATCGACGCGCTCGCGACGAAGCAGCTGCTCGGGCCGTTCCGCGGCGAGCCGGCGGTCGACCGCGCCGCGCTCGCGCGCGTGCTGGATGCGCTCGGCAAGCTCGGCGCCGCGCGGCCCGACGTGCGCTCGATCGACGTGAACCCGCTCATCGTCTCGGGCGCGGAGCCCGTCGTGATCGACGCGCTCGTCGAGCTCGAGGGAGAGCCCGCGTGAGCCGCATCGTCGACAAGTTCAAGCCGCTCTTCTATCCGCGCGGCGTGGTCGTCACGGGCGTGTCGCAGCACCCGGGCAAGTTCGGGACGGTCGCGTTCCACAATCTGGTGTCGTGCGGCTACAAGGGCGAGATCTTCCCGATCAACCGCGAGGGCGTGGAGTCGTTCGGACGGCCCACGTACAAGTCGATCGGCGAGATCCCGCACGGCCGCGCCGACCTCGTGTTCCTGTGCACGCCGAACACCGTGAACGAGGAGCTCTTGCGCGAGTGCGCGAAGCTCGGCGTACGCGCGGCGTTCGTCGCGTCCGCCGGCTACGGCGAAGCCGCGGACGGCGCCGAGCTGGAGAAGCGGCTGGTCGCGCTCGGCCGCGAGCTCGGCGTGCTGATCGCGGGCCCGAACGGCCAGGGCTTGATCTCGACCGGCGTGTCGATGTGCGCGCAGATCGTGGCGCCCTACCCGCCCGCGGGGCCGATCTCGGTGGTGTCGCAGAGCGGCAACCTGGCCTCGAGCTTCATGAACTACGGCTGCCTCACCGGCGTCGGCATGTCGAAGGCGATCTCGTGCGGCAACTCGGCGATGCTCGAGCTGTCCGACTATCTCGAATACTACGGCGAAGATCCCGACACCGCGGTGTCGCTCGTGTATCTCGAGGGTGTCGGCGACGGCCGGCGCTTCACGAGCGTCGCGCGCGCACACACGCAGCGGAAGCCGCTCGTCGTGGTGCGCGGCGGAGTCACCAGCGCGGGCAAGCGCGCGGCGTCGAGTCACACGGGCGCGCTAGCGTCCGACGACCGCATCTTCTCGAGCATCTGCCGCCAGGTCGGCGTCGCCCGCACCGAGACGATCGAAGAGGCGTACGAAGCCGCTGCCGCGTTCGCGACGCAGCCGCTGCCGCGCGGCCCGCGCACGCTGATCTTCACCGTCGCGGGCGGCTGGGGCGTGCTGACCTCCGACGCGTGCGTGCAGGCCGGGCTCGAGCTGATTCCGCTGCCCGACGACCTGCGCGCGAAGATCGACACGCTGGTCCCGGCGCGCTGGAGCCGCGGCAACCCGATCGACCTCGCCGGCGGCGAGACGCGCGACACCATCCCCGAGGTGCTCGAGCTCATGGCCGCGCACCCGGACGTGGACGCGATCGTCTACCTGGGCATCGGCATCCAGGCCAGCCAGGCGCAGATGTTCCGGCGCGGGCCGTTCTGGCCCGAGCACGGGCTCGAGCGCATCGGCAGCTTCCACGAGAGCCAGGACCGCCGCTACGCGCTGGCCGCCGCCGAGGCGAGCAAGAAGCACCAGAAACCGATCCTCGTGGCGAGCGACCTCGTCTACACCGGCGCCAGCTACGACAACGCCGGCCCCGCGGGCGTGCGCGAGTCGGGCCGAGTCACTTCGCCTTCGGGGCACCGCGCCATCCGCACCTTGGCGCGCATGGTCGCGTACCGCCGCTATCTCGAGCGCCAGGCGCCGGCCTAGGGCGGCGACCAGACCCCGAGCTCGACGTGCAGCTTGCCGTCGAGCCGCGTGACGACGACGCTCGCCATGCGCTGGTCCTTGTGCGCGAGCAGCCCCAGGTCCGTGCCCGTCGAGCGCGACTGATCGATCATCCAGCCGGCCCCGCGCAGCGTGTCCCCGAACTGGCGCGCCACGTCCTCGGGGTCGAGGTCGCCCGTGAAGAGTGCGATGAGCGAGCCCGGCTCGGTCGAGGAGATCGAGGTGGGGTGGAGCCCGGCCGGAACGGGGATGTCGACGGGGATGTCGTCGGGCACGCCCTCCAGCGTGGGCTGCCGCGGACCGCCCGAGACGGAGGCCGGCACCCCGACCGGCGCGCCCGCGTCCGGCAGCGAGGCCAGCGGCGCTTCCACCCGCCGGTCGCCGCGCCCGCAAGCGACTCCGTACGAGAGCGCCGCAAGCGCGAGCCAGCGGAGGACACGTCTGCCCATCGAGCACTCCGAGCGCGAACCTCCCCGCAAGATAACACGCGCGCCCGCGGCCCCGTCGGCGTCTCGCGTATGATTCGGCCATGCACGAGATCATCCTGCACCACTACCCGGCGTCTCCGTTCAGCGAGAAGGTGCGACTCACGTTCGGTCTGAAGGGCCTGGCGTGGCGCGCCGTCGAGCAGCCGTCGATCATGCCCAAGCCCGAGCTCGTCCCGCTCACGGGCGGCTACCGGAAGATCCCCGTGATGCAGATCGGCGCCGACGTGTACTGCGATTCTCAGTGCATCGTGCGCGAGCTCGAGCGCCGCCACCCCACACCTACGGTGCATCCGGGCGGCAACGAGGCGACCAGCTGGGCGTTCAACTTCTGGGCGGACCGCGTGCTGTTCACGGCGACGGTCGGCGTGATCTTCGGGCAGATGGCCGACCAGGTGCCCGCCGAGTTCATCGAGGACCGCTCGAAGCTCATGGGCACCGGGCAGCGCTTCGACCCGAACCAGATGAAGGCGGCCGTGCCGCTGTTGAAGGAGTCGGTGCGCGCGCAGCTCGCCTGGCTCGACGCGCAGCTGGCAGACGGGCGCGCGTTCCTGGCCGGGGCGGCCCCGGGCCTGGCCGACTTCGCGACGTACCACCCGATCTGGTTCCTCCGCTCGTACTACCCGCCCGCGGGCGAGGTGCTCGCCAAGCACCCGCGCGTGGCCGCGTGGAGCGACCGCGTGCGCGCGATCGGGCACGGCTCGATGAAGCCCATGGACGCGAAGGAGGCGGTGGCGATCGCGCGCGCGGCGGCGCCGGAGACCACGCCCGCGGCCGACCCGGACGAGCCGAACGGCTGGAAGCCCGGCGACCGCGTGCTCGTCATGCCCGACGACTACGGGCGCGATCCCGTCGCGGGCGAGCTCGTGCGCTCGTCGGCGCAGGAGATCGCGATCCGGCGCAGCGCGCCCGAGGTCGGCGAAGTCGTCGTGCACTTCCCGCGCGCCGGCTTCTTCGTGATGCGCGGCGGCTGAGCTAACGCGCGCGCACGGCAGCGAGCGCGTCGCGCCAGGCTTCGCGCTCGACTGCGCGCTCGTCGGGTGCGAGCGCGGGAGTGACTCGCGCCGACACCGACGCGAGCGCGCGACACGCCGCGGGCGACTCGAACGTGCCGAGCGCGAGGCCCGCGAGGAACGCGGCGCCGAGCGCGGTGGCTTCGACCTCGGCGGCGCGGTGGATCGCGCGGCCCGTGGCGTCGGCGAGCGCTTGCAGCAGGAAGTCGCTCTGCGCCAGCCCGCCGTCGACGCGCAGCGGGCCGTCGGCGGGCGCGAGCGCCTCGCACACGTCGGCGCAGCGCTGCGCGATTCCCTCGAGGAGAGCGCGCGCGACCTCGGCGCGGCCCGAGCCGCGCGACAGGCCGGTGAAGGCCGCGCGCGCGGCGTCGTCGAGGAAGGGCGTGCCGAGGCCGGCGAGCGCGGGCACGAAGCGCACACCGCCGCTGCTGCGCGCAGAGGCCGCCAGGCGCGAGAGCTCGACGGCGTCCTTCGCGACGCCGAGCTCGACGAGCCACTCGACCGCGCTGCCGGCGGTGACCACGGTGCCTTCCAGGCAGAACGCGCGCGCGCCGTCCGCCAGCGTCCAGAGCGCCAGCGGGTACGCGCCGGGGCCTGCCTCGGCGGGCGACACTCCAGTGTGTAGGTCGAGCATGGCCGAGCTGCCGAGCGTGAGCTTCGCGAGGCCGCGCTCGTGCACGCCCTGCGCGAAGGCGGCCGCCTGCTGGTCGCCAGCGAGCGCGGCGATGCGCACCGGCGCGCCGAGCAGCTCGGCGCGCGTCTCGCCGATCGGGCCGCTCGTCGGACCCACCGCGGGCAGCGCCTCGCGCGGCACGCCGAACAGGTCCAGGAGCGGCTGCGCCCACTCGCCCTTGCCCGCGTCGTACAGCGCCGTGCAGGAGGCGTTGCCCGGGTCCGAGACGTGCGGGCCGCCGGCGGCGAGGCGCGCCGCGAGCCACGCGTCGGGCGTGCCGAGGCGGAGCCGGGCCTCGCGCGCTGCCGCGCGCACCGCGTCGTCGTGCCGCAGCCACCACTCGAACTTCGTGGCCGACGCCAGCGTGGTGAGCGGGACGCCGAGCTTGCGGAACTCGGCCACGCGCTCGCCCGTGCGCTGGTCCTGCCAGCTCTGCGCGGGCGCGAGCGGCCGCAAGGTGCGCGCGTCCCACGCGAGCGCGGTGGCGCGCTGCGTGACGATGCCGATGCCGGCGACGTCCCGCGCCGCGAGCCGAGCTTCGGCGAGCGCGTCGCGCAGCACCTCCTCGCAGCGCGCCAGCATGGCCTCGGGGTCGAACTCGGCCCAGCCGGGGCGCGGGTAGCTCGCCGCGAGCGGCCGCTGCGCGCGCGCGCGCACGCGCCCGTCGGCGCCCACCACGAGACAGCGCGCGCTCGTCGTGCCCAGGTCGAGCGCGAGGAGCGCGTCGCTCATGCCTCGTTCGGCGCCGCCTCGGGCACGAGCACGCCCGGGTTCAGGAGGTCGTCCGGGTCGAGGCTGCGCTTCAGCGCGCGGAGCAGCGCCACGCCCGCGTCGCCGAGCTCGCTGCGCAGGAACGGCCGGCGCACGCGCCCGATGCCGTGGTGGTGCGCGATCCCGCCGCCGGCCGCCGCCGTTGCCTGCATCGCGCGCCGCCAGCACTCCGTGTAGATCGCGGGCATGCGCTCGCGGTCTTCGACCCGCGCGGCGAACGTGAAGTACAGGTTCGTGCCGGAGCGATACGAGTGACTCGAGTGAGCGCTCGCGAGCGCGACCTCGGGCAGCTCGCGCAGCGAACCGACCACGCCGCGGTACACCGGCATCACGCGATCCCACGTCGCGGCGACCTCGATCGTGTCGACCACGAGGCCGCGCTCGTTCAGCTCGCGGAAGCCCGGCACCTGGTTGCGGTGCTCGAGCCAGTGCGCCGCGGCCGCCTCGCCCGCGGGCTCACCGCGCTCGGCCCTACACAGATCTGCGACGCCGGCGGCTTCCGCCGCGACGCCCGCCGCGGGTCCTTCGTGCACCAGCAGGAGCAGCGCGCGGCCCTCGGGGCAGTGCGCGGCGAACTGGCGGCGCGACTCGCGCTCGTCGTAGAGCCGCACGACCGGCGGCCGCCAGCCGGCCCGCATGAAGCGCCGGACCGCCTCGAGCCCGCTCTCGAGCGACTCGAAGTGGAACGACGCGAGCCGGCGCGCCTCGGGCTGCGGGCGCAGCGAGAACGTCACCTCGGTCACCACGCCGAGCGTGCCTTCGCTGCCCATGAAGAGCTGGCGCAGGTCGGGCCCGGCCGAGGCGCGCGGCGTCTCGGCGGTGCGCAGGATGCGGCCGTCGGGCAGCACCACTTCGAGCGCGAGCACCAGGTCCTCGATCGAGCCGTACGCCGTCGAGAACTGGCCCGCTGCGCGCGTCGCGACCCAGCCGCCCACGGTCGACAGCTCGACCGACTGCGGCCAGTGACCCAGCGTCAGGCCTTCGCGTTCCACGCGCCGCTCCGCCTCGCCGCCCATCGTGCCCGCGCGGAACGACGCGCGCAGCTCGCGCGAGTCGAGCGAGACCAGGCCGTCGAGGCCGCGCGTGGACAGCACGACCGCGTCGGGGCGGGCCTCGACGCCGCCGCACACGCCCGAGCCGCCGCCGAAGGGGATCACGGGCACGCCGGCGTCGCGGCACAGGCGCAGCGCGGTGGCGACCTCTGCCGCGCTCTCGGGCCGCACGACGGCGAGCGGGCGCGGTGCGCCGCGGCCGAGCAGGTCGTGGATCTGCGCCAGCGCCCAGGTGTCGCGGCGGTGCGCGTCGAGCGTCTCCGCATCCGTGCGGACGCGCGCGCCGAGCGCCGCGCGCAGGCGCTCCGCGACGTCGCTCAAGTCGGCTCGTCCGCGAAGTCGAGGTCGGCGGCCAGGCGCGCACGCGCGCGCGCGAGCTCGGCGGCCGTCTTCTCGGCGCTCCAGCCGCGCAGCACCGCCATGCGCTGCGCCAGCGGCTCGGCGATCGAGCTCCGCGCTTCGGGTTCGAAGAGCGCCACGCGAGTGCGCCGGTAGAGCACGTCCTCGACGGTCGCCGCGGCTTCGTGGCGCACCGCCCAGTCGACCTCGCCCGCCGCGACGGGCGCGCCGGGCGCGAGCGGCTCGGCGCCGAGCTCGAGCACGCGCTCCGCCTCGGCGCCGTACAGGCGCGCGAGATGCTGCGCGCACGCGCGAGTCACTCCGCGGGAACGCTCGAGCGACGCGGCGAGCGCAGGGAGCTCGCCCGAAAAGTCGCCGCCGGGCAGCGGCGGGCCCTCGCCGAGCTCGGGCAGCGTGCGGCCGAGCACCTGTGCCACGCGCTCGAGCGTGCGCTCGGCCATCGGCCGGTAGCCGGTGAGCTTGCCGCCCGCGATCGTCACCACGCCGGCGGGGCCGAGCAGGATCTCGTCCTTGCGCGAGATGTCGGTCGGCGGCTTGCCGGGCTCGGCGACGAGCGGGCGCAGGCCGGCCCATGCGGTGCGCACCTCGTCGGGCTCGAGCTTCGCGTCCGTGAAGTAGCGCGACAGCGGCGCGAGAAGATACTCGACGTCGGCGCGAGTCACTCGCGGCCAGAGCTCGGCGCCTGAGCGGTACGTGGTGTCCGTCGTGCCGATGAACACGATCTCGTCGCGGCGCAGCGCGAAGATGCCGCGCCGGTCGTCGGTCGCGAGCAGGAGCAGGTTGCGGACCGGCAGGCGCGAGGCGGGTACGCCGACGTGCACGCCCTTCGACAGATGCAGCAGCTTCTGCGCATCCGGATCCTCGAGGCGCCGCACGGCCTCGACCCACGCGCCGGCAGCGTTCACGACGCACCGTGCGCGCACGTGCAGCTCGCGGTCCGTCAGCCGACACCGCACCGTGACGCCCGACGCGCGACCGTTCTCGACCGAGATCGCGCTCACGCCCGCCCGGTTCAGCGCCAGCGCGCCCCGTCCCGCCGCGGCGCGCAGGTTGGCCAGCACCAGCCGCGCGTCGTCCGTGAGGTACTCGCGGTAGGCGCACGCGTAGCGCCACTCCGAACGGTCGAGCGCGGGCTCGTGGCGCTCGAGCTCGTCCACGCCCCAGTTCTGGTGCAGATCGTCGCGCTCGACCGCGCCGAGCTTCTCGTACGTGGTGATGGCCGCGCGAAACTTGAGGAGCGCCGTGCGCGAGCGCACGGGCAACACCATCCAGCGTCGCTCGGCCAGGTGCGGCGCGAGCCGGAAGATCACCTTGCGCTCGAGCGCGCTCTCGCGCACGAGCCCCACGTCGCCGAGCGCCAGGTAGCGCAGCCCGCCGTGGATGAGCTTGGACGAGCGGCTGGAGGTCCCCGCCGCGAAGTCCTCCGCCTCGAACAGCGCGACGCGCAGACCGCGCAGCGCCGCTTCCCGCGCGACCCCGGCGCCCGTGATGCCGCCGCCCACGATCGCCAGGTCGAAGTGCTCCCGCTCGAGCGCGTCCATGGCGCGCGCGCGCTCGGCAACCGACGGGAGCGACCCTGCGGAGGAGGACAACTTCACCATGCTCGCGTTTTCCCGCCCCGGCCTGCAAGCCTCGCGCGCGGGTTTCGTGGCGCAGGCCCGCAGCCTACAATCGGCGGCCCGATGCGCTTACCGAAGCTGCCCAGGCCGGAACGGTACGACCTGTCCCTGTCCGTCGACCCCCAGAAGCCGCGCTTCACCGGCGAGCTGGTGCTCGAGCTGGAGGTCGGCGCCGACACGCGCGCGCTCGAGCTGCACGCCGTCGACCTGGAGGTCGACTCGGCCGAAGCGGAGGACGCGAAGGGCGTGGTGAAGGTCGCCCGCGTGCGCCCGAGCCCCGAGCGCGAGACGCTCACCTTCCACCTCGACCGCGCGCTCGAGCCGGGCCGGGCCGTGCTGCGCATCCGCTGGGCCGGCCCGCTGCGGCCGGACCTGCGCGGGCTCTACCTGGCGCGCTCCGGCAAGCGCCGCTACGCCGCCACGCAGCTCGAGGCCGCGGACGCGCGCCGCTTCTTCCCTTGCTTCGACGAGCCCGAGTTCAAGGCGCGCTTCAAGCTGAGCGTGACCACGCCCGCGAAGAACCGCGCCGTGGCGAACGGCGCGCTGGTCAAGACCGAGCGCCGCGGCGCGCGCGCGACGTACCACTTCGCGGAGACGCCCAAGCTCTCGACCTATCTCGTGGCTCTGATCGTGGGCGAGCTCGAGGCGTCGCCCGCGGTGAAGGCCGGGTCTACACCGATTCGTGTATGGTGCGTGCCGGGCAAGAAGCACCTGGCGAAGTTCGCGCTCGAGTGCGCCGTGCAGTCGCTGAAGCGCCTGGAGGCGTACTTCGGCCTGCCGTACCCGTACGGCAAGCTCGATCTCATCGCCGTGCCCGACTTCGAGTTCGGCGCGATGGAGAACGCGGGCGCGGTCACGTTCCGCGAGACGCTCCTGCTCGTCGACCCCAAGACCGTCTCGCTGGCGGAGAAGAAACGCGTCGCCGAGGTCATCGCGCACGAGCTCGCGCACATGTGGTACGGCGACCTCGTCACGATGGCGTGGTGGGACGACCTGTGGCTGAACGAGGCGTTCGCCACCTGGATGGCCTTCAAGGTCGTCGACGACTGGAAGCCCGAATGGGAGATGTGGCTCGACTTCGAGTCGCACCGCGCGCCGGCGTTTGCGCTCGACGCCATGGAGAACACGCACCCGATCTACGTGCGCGTCGATTCGCCCAGCGAGGCGACCGAGAACTTCGACGTGATCACGTACGAGAAGGGCGCATCGGTCGTGCGCATGCTCGAGAGCTGGCTCGGCCCGGCGGTGTTCCGCGCCGGCGTGCGCCGCTACATCCGGCGCCACCGCGAGTCGAACGCGCGCGCGGCGGACCTGTGGCGCGCGCTCGAGGAGAGCGCGAAGCGGCCGATCACGTCGGTCGTCACGCCGTGGCTGGAGAAGCCGGGCTTCCCGCTCGTCGCGGGCAGGCGCGTCGACGCCGACGGCCAGGCGCGCCTGGCCGTGACGCAGGAGCGCTTCTTCGCGAACCCGAACGTCGGCCCCGAGAAGCGCGCGGAGGAACGGCCCATCCCGCTCGTGGTGCGCGTGCGGAAGGCGCGCGGCAAGGACGCGCTGGTGCGCGCGCTGGCCGAGGGCCCGGAGACGGAGCTGGCGCTCGGGCCGGCGGGCGACGTGCGCTGGGCGTACCTGAACGCGGGCGAGTCGAGCTTCGTGCGCGCGCTGCACGACGGCGAGCTGCTGCGCGAGATCGGCAGCGACCTCGGGCGGCTCGCGCCGGTCGAGCGCATCGGCCTGGTCGGGCACGAATGGGCCGGCGTGCGCGCCGCGCGGGCGCGCCTGTCGAACTGGCTCGACCTGGTCGCGCGCCTCGGCGACGAGCGCGAGCCCGACGTGCTGGCCGCCGCGAGCGGGCCGCTCGGCTGGCTCGCCGACCAGCTGGTGCCCGCGCTGGGCGCGCGCGGCGGCGCGGAGTTCCGCACCTGGCTCGACGGCGTGTTCGCCGGCGCGTTCCAGCGCGCGGGCTGGTCGCCGGCGAAGGGGGAGACGGACAAGTCCCGCCAACACCGTTCGGTGTTGATCGGCCTGCTGGGCGGGCTCGCGGAGTCGCCGGAGGTGCTGGCCGGGGCGGCCGAGCGCATCGGCCCCTACCTGAAGAGCCGGGCCAAGCTCGACGCGAACCTGGCGGGAACCGTGGTCGAGCTCGCCGCGCGCGGCGGCGACGGCGCGCTCTTCGACGCCTACGTGCGCGCGATGAAGGCCGCACCCACGCCGCAGGAGCGCGTGCGCTTCGAGCTCGCGCTCGGCTCGTTCCGCGCGCCTGCGCTCGTCGAGCGCGCGCTCGGGCTCGCGCTCGGCGACTCGGTGCCGACGCAGGACGTGGTGCCGTTGCTCGTGCGCCTGCTCGGCAATCCCGAGGCGCGCGAGCGCACCTGGGAGTTCGTCCGCGAGCGCTGGAAGGACCTGTCGCCGCGCGTGTCGCCCGGTCTGGCGGGGCGGCTGGTGTCGGCGCTCCCCGCGCTGCAGAAGCCGCTCTACAAGCGCCAGGTCGCCGCGTTCTTCGGGGCGCACCCGCTGCCCACCGCCGCGCGCGCGCTGCGCCAGGCGCTCGAGCGCTTCGATCTGGACACCGAGCTGCGCGAGCGCGCGCTGCCGGAGCTTCGCGCGTACCTGCACCGATCGGCGTAGATGGACGCAGAGCTCCCTGCCGAGCTGCTCGAGCGCCCCTTCGCCGCGATTCGCGAAGCCTGCGCCGAGGTCGCCGCGCGCGCTCGGCACGTGTCGATCGACGCCGCCGCGCTCGAGCGCTTCGCCGACGCGATCCCGCACGAAGAGCTCGGCCGCGCGGCCACGCACTTCCCGCGGCTCGGCGGCGACGCGGAGGCGCTCGCCGCGTTCGTCCTGTGTCTCGACGCGCTGAACTTCGGCTCCGGCTGGTTTCCGCACCTGCGCAAGCGCGAAGGCATGTCGGGCTACCGCACGATCGAGGCCGCGCTGCGCGAGCGCTTCGAGCGCGCGGGCCCGTTCGAGGCGCGCGCGCTGCGCGTGTTCGACGCGCGCGCGGCGGCCGAGCTGCTCGGCCAGGGGCCGGCGGCGCCGCCCGTGGACGAGCTGATGGAGCTGTACGCGCGCGCGCTGCGCGAGCTCGGCGAGCGCGTTGCGCTGCGCGCCGGCGGCTCGTTCGCCGGCTTCGTGGAGGAAGCGGGCGGCTCGGCGGCGGCGCTCGTGCGCAGCTTGGTAGCGATGCCGCTCTGGCGCGACGTCGCGCGGCACGACGGCCAGCTGGTGCCATTTCTGAAGCGCGCCCAGATCGCGGCGTCGGACCTGGCGCATGCGCTGCCCGACGACCTGGGCCGCTTCCACGATTTGGACGAGCTGACGACGTTCGCGGACAACCTGGTGCCGCACGTGCTGCGGCTCGACGGCGTGCTCCGGTTCGAGCCCGCGCTCGTGGCGAAGATCGACGCGGAAGAGCTGCTCGTCTGGGGCAGCGCCGAAGAGGTCGAGATCCGCGCGTGCGCGGTCGACGCGGTGGAGCAGCTCGCCGTGCGGATGGGCGCGCGCGGCGCGCCGGTGCGCGCGCGCGACCTCGACGAGTGGCTGTGGCTGCGCGGCGGCGGACCGCGCTACAAGGCGCAGCCGCGCCATCGCTCGCGTTGCTCGTTTTATTGAACTCCTGCTAGGGTGCGGCCATGAAGATCGGCGTTCCGCGCGAAGTGTCTCCCGGCGAGCGGCGCATCGCGCTCGTGCCCGACTCGGTGAAGAAGCTCGTCGCCGACGGCAACGAGGTGTGGGTCGAGGCCGCCGGCGCGCGCGTCTCCGACTTCGCCGACGGCGACTACGCCGCCGCCGGCGCGAAGCTGGTGCAGGACGCGGCCGAGCTGTTCCGCTCGGTCGACCTGGTGGTGAAGGTCCAGCCGCCCACGGCGGCCGAGGTCCAGGCGCTGCGCGCGAACGCGTTTCTCGTCGCGATCCTCGCCCCCTATCAGAACGGCGACACCGTTCGGCGTATCGCGGCGCAGAACGTCACGAGCTTCTCGCTCGACCTGTTGCCGCGGATCACGCGCGCTCAGAGCATGGACGTGCTGTCGTCCATGAGCACGATCGCGGGCTACAAGGGCGTGCTGCTGGCCGCGGCCGCGCTGCCGCGGCTCGTGCCGCTGTTGATGACGGCCGCGGGCACGTTGAAGGCCGCGCGCTTCCTGATCCTCGGCGTCGGCGTCGCAGGCTTGCAGGCCATCGCCACCGCGAAGCGGCTCGGCGCCGTGGTCGAAGCGTTCGACATCCGCCCCGCGGTGAAGGAGCAGGTCGAGAGCCTCGGCGCGCGCTTCGTCGCGCACGAGGCGATCCAGGCCGGCGGCGAGGCGAAAGGCGGCTACGCGACCGAGCTCACGCCCGAGCAGCAAGCGCGCCAGCGCGAGGCGCTGTCGAAGCACATCGCCGACGCGGACGCCGTCCTCTGCTCCGCGCTCGTGCCGGGCCGCCGCGCGCCCATCCTGTTGTCCGAAGCGCAGGTGTCGCGCATGCGCTCGGGCTCCGTCGTCGTCGACCTCGCGGCCGATCAGGGCGGCAACTGCGAGCTCACGAAGCCGGGCGAGACCGTCGAGCGCGGCGGCGTGCGCGTGCTCGGGCCGTTGAACGTGCCGAGCTCCGTATCGTTCCACGCGAGCCAGATGCTCTCGCGGAACTTCCAGAACTTCCTGTTGCACCTGTTGAAGAAGGGCGAGCTGCAGCTCGACCTGGCCGACGAGATCACCGCCGGCACGCTCGTCACGCGCGCAGGCGAGATCGCGCACGCGGCCGTGCGCGCGGCGCTGTCCGCCTGAGCCTCAGGGGGCCGGTTTGTTCGGCGCGGGCGCGTTCGAGTTCGGCGTCGCGTTCGTGGCCGGCGCGTTCGGATCCGGCTCGACCGTGATCTGCACGTCCTTCTGCTTGTTGTAGATCTCGCGCAGCTTCTCGCGGCGCTCGCGCTCGATCTTCATCTGCTCCTGGATCGTGCCGATCTCCAGCTCCCGCCGCGCGACGGTCTGGCGCTCGCGCTTGCACGCGCTCTCCATGTGCGGACCGCACGTCGGGTTCTTGCAGCACACGGCGGCGAAGTCGTCGAAGGTCTCCATCTTCTTGGGCAGCGGCGCGTCGTCCCACGTCTCGGCGAAGGGCTTCGAGAGCTCGACGGCGTTGTTGAACGTGTCGCGCGCCTCGACCATGTCGTTCTCCTTCCAGGCGAGGAGCACGGAGATGCGGTCGATCTCGTCCTGCGGCGCACCGGTCTTGTTCGCCTTGTCGAGGTAGCGGCGCGCGGACGCGAGGTCGCCCTTGTACACAGAAATGTGTGCAAGGTTGGAGTAGTACGTGCCGCCCGCGCGCTCGTACCGGTCGTTCATCGCCAGCCGCAGCGCGTTGCGGAACGAGGTCTCGGCGCCGACCAGGTCACCTTCGTACGCCGTGATGATGCCGAGCCAGGTGTGCGGCCGCGGCGACGTCGGCTCCAGCCGCGCGGCAGCCAGGAACTCGTTCTGCGCCTTGCGCAGATTGTCGACGTAGTCGGCCTGGCGGTCGTCGTCGCTCGCCTTGCGCGCGGCCTCGTAGTAGACCTCGCCGAGCTTCAGCCGCGCGTCGAAGTCGTTCGGATCGTCCTTGACCACCTTCTCGAGCTTCTGCGCCACGTCCTTCACGTCACCGCTCTTCTCGGCGCGCTCGATCTCGCGCGGCGAGGGCTCCGTGGAACACGAGAGCAAGGCGAAGCAGGCGAGTGCCAGGATGACCGCAGTGACGCCCGACCGTGGCTGCATTTCCATTCTCCTGTTCCCGTTCAGACCCCGGCGAGGAACGCCTGGAGCACGCGAATCATGGGTTCGACGTCGGCGGCCCCGGCCATCTCGCGGCACGAGTGCATCGACAACATCGGATTTCCCACGTCCACGGTTGCGATGCCCGTGCGCGCGGCGGTAATGGGCCCGATGGTCGAGCCGCAGGGGCCGTCGGCGCGCGGCGTGAACTGCTGCGGTTTGACGCCCAGCTCGGCGCAGAGCGCCGCGAACGCGCCCGCGCTCTTCGCGTCGGACGCATAGGACTGGTTCACGTTCGTCTTGATCACGGGCCCGCGGCCCAACACCGGACGGTGGTGCGGCTCGTGCTTGTCGGCGAAGTTCGGGTGCACGCCGTGCGCCATGTCGGCCGATACGAGCTGCGAGCGGGCGCGCGCGCGCGGGAAGCCCTGCGGCTCGCCGCCCTTGAACGCCGCCACGATGCGCTCGAGCGACTCCAGCAGGAACGTGCCCGCCGCGCCCTGCGCGCTCTGGCTGCCGACCTCTTCGTGGTCGTAGAGCACGATCGCGCGCGTGGCGGCGCCGAGCCCACTGCCGTTCGCGCCGAGCAGGGCCGACACCGCAGCGTGACACGACGCCAGGTTGTCGAGCCGCGGCGCCACGAGGAACGCGCCGTCGGCGCCGAGCGCGGACGACGGCTGCACGTCGTACAGCATGAGGTCGTGCGCGAGCACGTCGTCGGGCCCGACGTCGGCCAGGTTCTGCGCGCGCAGCTCCGTCGCCAGGAGCGCCGCCAGGCCGGGCGCGTCCTCCAGCCCGACGATCGGCATGCTCTGCGTCTCGGGGTTGAGCTTCAAGCCCGACTCGCGGATCTCGCGGTTCAAGTGGATCGCGAGGCTCGGGATGCGCACGAGCGGGCGCGCGAAGTCGACGAGCACCGTGCGCGCGCCGCCGCGCTCGCGAACGGTGACGCGGCCCGCCACCGACAGGTCGCGGTCGAGCCAGGTATGCAGGAGAATTCCGCCGTACGGCTCGACCGCGAGCTGGCGGTAGCCGTGCGCGCGCACGTCGGCGAGCGGCTTCGCGCGCAGGTTCGGCGAATCGGTGTGCGCCCCGACCAGGCGGAAGCCGCCCTCGACCGGCGAGTCGCTGCCGACCTGGAACGCCACCATGCTGCCGCCGTTGCGCACCACGAAGCGGCGGTCGCCGGGCGACAGCGCCCACAGCTCGTCCTCGCTCGTCTCGCGGTAGCCCGCGGCGCCCAGCCGGCGCGACGCTTCCGCGATCGCGTGGTACGGCGTCGGCGAGGCGTCGATGAACGCGAGCAGGTCGCGCGCGGCGTCCGGCATGCGCGCGAGGGTAGCGGCCCGTCGGGTAGAATGCAGCGCGTTCGCTCCGCGCGGGCGAGGGAGGCGGAAGCGTCATGACGACGGTGGCTGCGTTTGCGCGCAAGAGTCCGAACAAGCCCGCACTGATCTACGGCAACGGCGAGTTCGTCGAGACGTACGGCGAGCTGGAAGCGCGCTCGCGGCGAATCGGCCACTGGCTGCGCAAGACGGGACTCGCGCACGCCGACGGCGTCGCCGCGTATCTCGCGAACGACGACGAGTTCTTCGATGTGTACTGGGCCGCGCACCGCACGGGCCTCTACTTCACCCCGGTGAACTGGCATCTGCAGGAAGACGAGATCCAGTACATCGTCGACAACTGCGACGCGAAGGTGCTGTTCGCACATGCGCGCTTCGCGGAGCTCGCCGCGCGCGTGGCCGCACGCGCGCCGAAGCTCGTGGCGAAGCTCTCGGTCGGCGGCGAGATCCCGGGCTTCCAGCCGCTGGAGGACGCGCTCGCCGGCGTGCCCGAAGACGCGCCGCTCCCGGACGAGCTCGAGGGCTCGGTCATGCTGTACTCGTCGGGCACCACGGGCAAGCCGAAGGGCGTGCGGCGCGCGCTGCCGCGCGTGCCCGCGGGACACCCTTCGGTGTTGGCCGGCGTGGTCGGCCTGACCGCGCTCTTCGGCATCGGCGAGTCCGACGTCTACCTCACGCCCGCGCCGCTCTACCACGCGGCGCCGATCGGCTTCACCGCGTCGATGCACCGCATCGGCGCGACCGCAGTCGTGCTGCGACGTTTCGACGCCGAGGAAGTGCTGCGCACGATGCAGGAGCAGCGAGTCACTTCGGCGCAGTTCGTGCCGACCCACTTCCGCCGCTTGCTGTCGCTGCCCGAAGAGGTGCGCGCAAAGTACGACCTGTCGAGCCTGCGCGCGGCGATCCACGCGGCGGCGCCCTGCCCCATCCCGCTGAAGGAACAGATGATCGCGTGGTGGGGCGACGCGATCATGGAGTACTACGGCGGCACCGAGGGCGGTGGCACGTTGATCCGCGCGAAGGAGTGGCTGGCGCACAAGGGCTCCGTCGGCCGCCACTGGGCCGGCGGCGTGGTCCACCTGCTCGACGAGGCGGGCCGCGAGTTCGACGAGCCCGGCCGCGAAGGCGCGGTGTACTTCGACGCGCCGTCCGACCCGACCGCGCGCTTCTCCTATCACAAGGACCCGGAGAAGACGGCGTCGAGCTACCGCGGCAGCCTCTTCACGATCGGCGACATCGGCTACAAGGACGCCGATGGCTACCTGTATCTGACTGATCGCCAGTCGAACATGATCATCTCGGGCGGCGTGAACATCTACCCACAGGAGACCGAGAATCACCTGGTCATGCACCCGAAGGTGCAGGACGTCGCCGTGATCGGCGTGCCGAACGAGGACCTCGGCGAAGAGGTGAAGGCCGTCGTCGTGCCCGCGGCCGGCGCGGTGCCGGGGCCCCAGCTCGAGCGCGAGCTCGTCGAGTATTGCCGCGCTCACCTGGCGCACTACAAGTGTCCGCGCACGATCGACTTCGCGACCGAGGTGCCGCGCACCGAGACCGGCAAGATGGCGAAGCGCCGCCTGCGCGAGAAGTACTGGGCGGGGCGCGAGAGCCGGATCGTCTAGTTGGAGCGCCACCCGCTCGACGTCTACGCGAGGCTGCTCGAGCTGTCGTGGCCGCGGCTCGTGCCACTCTTGTTCACGATCTGGGTCGCGCTCGCCGGATTGTTCGCGCTCGCGTACTTCGTCGACGACGGCGCGGTCGCAGGCGCGCGGCCGGGTTCGTTCGAGGACGCGTTCTTCTTCAGCGTGCAGACGCTCTCGACCATCGGCTACGGCGTGCTGTCGCCGCGCTCGCTCGGCGCACACACGCTGGTCACGCTGGAGTCGTTCCTCGGTCTGCTCGCCGTGGCGCTCGTCGCGGGCCTCGCGTTCGCGAAGTTCTCGCGGCCGACCGCGCGCGTGCTGTTCGGCAGGCACGCGGTCGTCGGCCCGCGCGACGGCGTGCGCTCGCTGCTCGTGCGCATGGCGAACGCGCGGCAGAGCGCCATCGCCGAGGGGCAGGTGCGCATGGCGCTCGCGCGCGACGAGGTCACGGCGGAAGGGGAGGAGATCCGCCGCTTCTACGAGCTGCGCCTCACGCGCAGCTGGACGCCGCTCTTCGCGTTGACGTGGACGGTCGTGCACCAGATCGACGAATCGAGCCCACTCTTCGGGGCGACGCCCGAGTCACTCGAGCGGGACGACGCGCAGATCCTCGTGAGCGTGGTCGGCATCGAGCTCGCGTTCCACCAGACGGTGCACGCGCGAGGCACGTACCAGTACGGCGACATCGTCTGGAACGCGCGTTTCCGCGACGTGCTCGTGCCCGGCCGGGGGCCGACCGGCTACCGCGTCGACTACAGTCAGTTCCACCAAATCGAAAAGCTGGAGGGCGCGACGTGAAGCCGGTGCTCGTCGTGGGCAGCTACCTGTCGCCCTACGTGCGCAAGGTGCTCGTGACCCTGCGGCGCAAGGGCATCGCGTACGAGATCGATCCGATCACGCCGTTCCTCGGCGACGACCGCTTCTCGCAGCTGTCCCCGCTGCGGCGCATTCCCGTGCTGGTCGAGGGCGACCTCGTGCTCGCGGACTCGTCGGTGATCTGCCAGTACCTGGAAGACCGCACGCCGGAGCCCGCGTTCTACCCGCGCGACATCGCGGACCGTGCCCGCGCGCGCTGGTTCGAAGAGTACGCGGACTCGCGCATGGGCGACGTGTTCATCTGGCAGTACTACTTCCCGCTGATCGTGAACCGCTTCGTGTTCGGCGTGGCGCCGGACGCCGCCAAGCTCGCGAAGGTCGCGGAGACGGAGATCCCCGAAGTGCTCGGCTACCTGGAGCGCGAGCTCCCGGCGTCGGGCTTCCTGTTCGGCGACTTCTCGCTCGCCGACGCGTCGCTCGCGTCGTTCTTCCGCAACCTGGAAGTCGCGCGCTGGCAGCTGGACTCGGCGCGCTGGCCCAAGACCGCCGCATTCGTGGCGCGCTGCTTCGCGCTGCCCGAGTTCGCGGAGCTGCGCAGGTTCGAGGACCTGGTGATGCGCACGCCGCCCAATCAACACAGAAAAGCGTTGGCCGAGCTGGGAGCGCCGATCTCGAGGGAGACGTACGACACCGGCGCCCCGCGCCCCGGGATCATGCGCCTCTAGGACCCGCTCGCAGCTACGTGTCGCTCGTACCGTGCTCCGGGCTCCACCGCTCGGGCGGCGCCCGCAGGTCCTGCTTGCGCAGCGGCAGCGCGCGCACGCGGTGTCCCGTCAGCGCAAACACCGCGTTCGCGGTCGCCGCGGCGATCGGCGGCGTGCCGGGCTCGCCCGCGCCGCCGGTGTGCGCTCCCGACGGCACCAGCTTCACCTCGATCGCAGGCGCGTCCGCCAGCTTCACCATCGGGTAGTCGGGGAAGTTCTTCTCGACGACCCTCCCCTCGGCGATCGTGATCTCGCCGTAGAGCGCCGCCGTGAGCCCGTAGATGATCCCGCCCTCGAGCTGCGCGGCGATGCCGGACGGGTGAACGACCTCGCCCGGGTCGGCAGCGCACCAGACCTTGTGAACGCGCGCGCGCCCGTCGTCGCCGACGGAGACCTCGGCGACCTGCGCGACGATGGTCTCGAACGACTCCTTCAGCGAGATGCCGCGCGCCCGGCCCTTCGGCGGCGGGCTCTTCCAGTCCGCCATCTCGGCCACGGCCTCCAACACCGCGCGGTGTCGGGGCGCGTCGGCGAGCAGCTCGCGGCGGTACTCGAACGGGTCGCGCTTCGCCTCGGCCGCGAGCTCGTCGACGAACGACTCGATGAAGAAGCCGTGGTGGCTGTTGTCGACGCTGCGCCACGGGCCGAACGGGATCGGATCGGTGCCGGAGGTATAGCGCGCCTCCCGGTTCGCGATCCCGTACGGGATCCAGGTCGCCTCCTTCGGATCGTGCTTCTCGGTGAACTCGTACAGCCACGCGCTGGGCCGTCCCGAGGCGTCGAGCCCCGCGCGCACGCGCGCCACGGACGCATTCCGGTAGTTGTCCTGCGTCAGATCCTCTTCGCGCGACCAGATCAGGTTCACGGGCTTGTCGAGCTGCTTGGCGATCGCGATCGCCTGCTCCAGGTAGTTGAGCGTCGGGCCGCGGCGCCCGAAGCCGCCGCCCATCGCCGTGTGGTGCAGAGTGACTGCGTCGAGAGACAGCCCTGCGCTCTTCGCCGCGTGCGCACGCGCACCGAGGCCGTCCTGGAAACCGCCCCACACTTCGAGCTTCCCGCCCGAGAACTGCGCGGTGCAGTTCATGGGCTCCATGGTCGCGTGCGCCAGGTACGGCACGCGGTACGTCGCGTCGACGACCCGAGCGGCGGTGCGCAGCGCCGCCTCGGCGTCGCCGAAGGCGTAGTCCTTCTTCAAGCCGCCCCGCTTCAAAGCCTCTGCCATGCCCTTGAAGATGGAATCCGACGAGTGACTCGCGGCGGCACCGGCGTCCCAGCGGATCTCGAGCGCGTCGACCGCCTGGCGCGCGCGCCAGTACGAGTCGGCGACGACCGCGACCGCGCCGGGGATCTCGACGGCGCGAACCACGCCGCGGCGGCCGGCGAGCGGCGCGGGATCGAAGCCCGCGACCTTGCCGCCGAACACCGGCGAGGCGCGCACCGCCGCATACAGCATCCCGGGCAGCCGCGTATCGACGCCGTACTTCGCGCTGCCGTCCACTTTCGCGGGCACGTCGAAGCGCGGCTGCGAGCGGCCCACGATCGTGTAGCGCTCGCGCGGCTTGAGCGGCACGTCGGCGGGCGGATCGAAGCGCGCCGCAGCGCTCGCGAGTTCCCCGTAGCGCGCCTGCCGGCTCGACCCCGCGTGGAAGAGCACGCTCTTCTCGGTGGTGATCTCGCCCGCCGGCACGCGCCACGCCTCGGCGGCCGCGTGCACGAGCATCCAGCGCGCGGCCGCGCCGGTGCGGCGCATGCCGGCGACACCGGTCGCGCGCACCGACAGGCTTCCACCCGTGATCTGCAGGTGCATGAGCTCGGCGATCTTGCGCATCGCGAAGTCGGTCGTGCCCGAGAGCGCCGACGGGATCTGGAAATCGCCCGCGAGGTAGCCGCGTGCGAGCCCGCCATTCGCGAACGCGGGATCGGCGGGCGCCTGCTCCATGCGCACGTGCGACCAGTCGGCGTCGAGCTCTTCCGCGAGCATCATCGGCAGCGACGTGTGCACGCCCTGGCCCATCTCGGAGTGGGGCACGATCACGGTCACCGTGTCGTCGGGGGCGAGCTTCACCCAGGTCAGCAGCAGGACCTCGTCGCCCGCCGCGCCGAGCGCGCGCGCCCGCTTCAGGTTCGAGAACGGCGAGAGCGCGTAGCCGACGAGGAGCCCGCCGCCCGCGAGCGCCCCGCCGACGATGAAGCCGCGCCGCGTGATCGCCATCGCGCTACGCCTGCGCCGCGGCGTGGATCGCCGCGCGAATGCGCCCGTAGGTGCCGCAGCGGCACACGTTCGTCATGGCGGCGTCGATGTCGGCGTCGCTCGGCTTCGGGTTCGCCTCGAGCAGCGCCACCGCGGCCATGATCTGGCCCGACTGGCAGTAGCCGCACTGCGGCACCTGGTACTCGATCCACGCCGCCTGCACCCGGTGCAGCGTGCCGCCACGCGCGAGTCCTTCGATCGTCCGGATCTCCTTCCCCGCGGCCGCCGACGCCGGCAGGCTGCAGCTCCGCACGGGCGCGCCGTCGAGCAGCACCGTGCAGGCGCCGCAGTACGCGACGCCGCAGCCGTACTTGGTTCCCGTGAGATCGAGCACGTCGCGCAAGAGCCACAACAGCGGCATCTCGGGCTCGACGTCGACCTCGTGCGCGCTTCCGTTGACGCGGACTTGCATGAACCCCTCCCCGCTTCGAGCGCGAAGGTAGACGGCAGCTAACCCCAGCGCTCGAAGTACGTGATGGTCTCGGGACCGGGCCGGTCGGCCGGCTTGAAGTCGAGCCCCTTCGTGTACGCGACGGGCAACAGGCCGACCTGGGTCACGTCCTTGGGAATGCCGAGCAGCTCGGCGGCCTCTTCCTCGCGATTCATGTGCAGGGTCGTGAGCACGCTGCCGAGGCCGCGCGAGCGCAGCGCGAGCTGGAAGCTCCACACCGCCGGATAGATCGAGCCGTAGAAGCCGGCGCGCATGCCGAGCGGCAGCGAATCGTTCACGCGGCCGAGCGCGCACGGGATCACGTGCACGGGAACTTCGTGCAGGTGGTCGACGAGCCAGAGCGCGGAGTCGTACACGCGCGCGGTCTGCTTGTCACCGGGCGGTGTCGCCTTGCGCGCCTGCTCGAGGTACTCGCCGCCGCCGCGCTTGTAGATCTCGGCGAGCGCCTTGCGCTTCTTCGCATCGGTCACGACGAGCCAGCGCCAGCCCTGCCGGTTCGAGCCGGTGGGCGCCTGCTGCGACAGCCGCACGCACTCGAGCACCACCTCGCGCGGCACGGGCCGCGCCAGGTCGAGGCGCTTCCGCACCGCGCGCGTGGTGGCGAGCAGCCGGTCCACGCCGTCGAGATCGAAGCCGCCGCCGAAGCTCGTGCCAGCTTCCCAGCCGATGCCCACGTCGAGCTTCACGTCGAACTTGGCGATCATCTGGCCGGCGTCCTCGCGCAGGGCCTTCCACTGCGGCGAGTGACTGCTGCGCTCGAGCGCCTCGGCCGTGTCGAAGGCCATTTCGGCGATGCGGTGGAACACGGGCGCGCCGCCCTCCAGGCCTACACTCGTGCGTGTCAGCACGATGCGGCGCAGCTCCGGCACGGCGCGCGCCAGCGGAACGTGCGTGCCCAGGTACGCCTTCTCGAACGCGTCCACGTCCTTCGGCTTCGGGTGCGACCAGGCGGCGACGACCTTGTACATGGAGCTCCTCTCAGCCGCGCCCCGCGGCCTTCGACACGTAGAAACGCACCAGCTCGAAGCGGTCGTTCCCCCAGAACATCTCGTCGCCGACGAACAACGTGGGCACGCCGAACACGCCGCGCGCGAGCGCCGCTTCGGTTTCCTTCGTCAGCCGCTCCTCGAGCTCGGGCGACTTCGCGCGCGCGAGCACGCGCGCCGCGTCGAGCCCCGCGG